>Ga0255344_1005354_pt1 | contig 12348 bp, 7 predicted proteins | sample wastewater_treat_5_FD_192414 | JGI IMG/M metagenome (GOLD analysis project Ga0255344, IMG submission 192414) | Wastewater microbial communities from Lulu Island WWTP, Vancouver, Canada - plant18 | ecosystem: Engineered > WWTP > Wastewater > Unclassified | place: Canada: Vancouver, British... | reverse complement strand
AACTTGGCGGCGATTGAGGTAGTCCCCAAACCAAAACGACCATCAGAAGAAACTGTCAAAAAGTCAGTAGTGGAATCAGCCAAACGGAAATCTCCAGTGGAGTCAATGAAGAGGGAGCGAGCGGCATCGCTTTCAAAGGCATTCAAAGTAATACCGCCAGCGCTGGTGTTAGACGACTGGGAAACGAACAGCCGACTGGAAGCCGAAGTTGTCCCAATTGCCACATTATTTAAATAGTAAACATCATCTCCTGTTAGAGTCCAAAGGCCTCCTCCCTCCATTGAATTAATGCACACTCCGTTTATCGAAAAACAACCCGACAACAACTCAATCCCCCCAGCAAAAGTAGAGGTTGCTGTCGTTGTAGCGGTAAAGTGAGAGGCGACCACCTCGCCCACCACCGACAATGGCGCGTAAGGTGAAGTTGTGCCAACACCCAGATAACCGGAAGAGTTTAAGGTCATTTTTTCTTCAGTCCCGATAAACCAAGCGTGAGAAGCCGTGGTGGGTACCGCCGACCAAAGTTTGTTGGTATCAACACCAAGACTGTAAGGAACCTGGCTGCCATCTCCGACCGAAAGGACGAAGCGGTCCCCATCGCCGCCGACAAGGCCGGCCGTGGGCGCGCCCACTGTTGTCCGATTAACCAAGACCGTGCCGGTCGCAGTGACATTGCCACCCAGGTAAGAGTCGCCGGCAATGGACAAGGTGGCAAAAGGCGAGGTCGTGGCGCCCCCCAAACGGTCCGCGTAAAAATAACCCCCCGCCCAGGCGTTGCCAACCGAATCAACTTGGAAAATATCAGCCGTGTTATGTCTGACGCTCCAGACGGCCGTGTCGTCATTGTTGTTGTCGTCAATTCGCATCACGATTGATTCTTGACCGGACAAGATGAAAGCCGCTTCGTTGTCGTAATCAATGACATTGGCGCCGTCTATTCCAACGCCAAATTTGTGGCCAGTAGCGCCAAAACGGGCGCTGCCGCCAACATCAAAACGATAAGCGGGCTCCAAACCGACACCGACATAACCCGTGTCGGCCGAGACCACCAACAAGTTATCAGCGGTGGAAGTGCCCACCGCCAAAAGACCGGAGGGCGAGGCCGTGCCAATGCCCACATTGCCCTCTGTGTAAGAAAGAGTGGTGCCACTCTTGGACCAGTAGTTTAAGAAAGCGGGCAAGGTGCTGGAACTGGTGAGATAGCCGGAGATGAGAACCGAGGTGCTGGTGGAAACGACTTGACCATTGTCATTGGTCGCCAAGACCGTGCCAGACAGACCGCCGCCCAAAGAAAGGGTATCAATTAAAGAAGAGGTGGCGTAAACGACCGGAACAAACAAAGCGGTGCTGGCTTCAAAACGGTTGTTGGTGGTGCTCCAAGCCAAACTTTCCAAACCGCCGCGGAAATAGATAACATCGCTGTCAGCGCCATTGCTGTAACCAATGTAGAGATTATCGCCAACATAAAAGTGTTGGGAGGTGGAGGCGCTGCCCAAGACCTCCAGACCATTAGAAACACTGCTGATCCCAATCCCCAAGTTGCCAGATTCAATGTAGAGGTCGCCGCTCCAAGTGGTGGCGTTGGCCAAGGCGGTGTCAAAACGAGTTTGTGTCCAGTATAGGCCGGTCCCTTCGGTGATATCAGTGGTGGTCAAAGCGACGATTCCAGTTTGGCCATTGACCGCGGTGACCGAAGCGGAAGAAGAAATTTCCACCCAGTTACCCAGAACCGTGGGGTCAGCGCCTTGCAACACGTATGTCTTGCTTTCGTCAGTTCGGACGGCAATATCACCCTTGGTGGCGCCGGAGGCAAGCATCGCGACTTCGGAGGAGACGACGTAGGTATCCACCAGGGGAATTGAACTCAACTCTGAAATCAAAATTTTCCCATCTACCCCCAATGAGGCCAAGCCATTGGCTTGTCCCCGCCACACCGCGTTGAGTCGGTCATCCATTCGGGCATTGGTGAAATAAAAGTTAGTGAGGCCTTCGGGGAGGTCGTCAGCAGAGAGGGTGACCGCGCCGCGGTGACCATTAACGGAGATAACTGAGTCAGTCGGCGACAAGAGCTCAGCCCAACTGGCCAGAATCGTCGGGTCGGGATCTCGCAAGATATAAGATTTGCTTTCATCGGTTCTAATCGCCACGTCGCCAACAGTGGCGCTGAGAGCAAGCATTTCAGTTTCAGAACCAACGACCGTGGTGTCAGAAATAGCCAAGGGGGAAAGCTGTTCATCCAGAACCTTGCCGTCAGCGCCCAATGACGCCAAGCCATTGACTTGACCTCGCCAAGTATTTGAAATACGACTATCAAAAGCAGAGTTGAAGCCATCGCCGGAAATGAGACCAGTGAAGACAGAGGAGCCAGTGACCGTCAGGGAACCAAGATTGACTCCGCCGGAAGCGGTGAAGGCGGTGGTGGAGGCGTAAGGGACCACTAGGTGGTTTTGGACGTTTAAAGAGCCGGCGGTGAAGTTGGCGCCCGTGGGAGCCGTGCCAATGGTGACGTAACCGGAAGTGGTGGCGTTGCCAGAGATGGAGAGCGAACCACCAGTGATGGCGCCGGAAGCAGTGAAGGCGGTGGTGGAGGCGTAAGGGACCACTAGGTGGTTTTGGACGTTTAAGGAGCCGGCGGTGAAGTTGGCGCCCGTGGGAGCCGTGCCAATGGTGACATAACCGGAAGTGGTGGCGTTGCCGGCCACTGACAAACTATCTGAGATGGTTACATCTTCAGCCGTGAGCGAAGTGAAGAGGCCGGTGATGGAGTTGATGAGAGTTGAATATAAATTAGTGGTGGTGGCGTTGGTGATGGTGGCGCGACTGTTTTCTGTGTCAGAACGCAAGAAAGAAGTTGGCAGGAGACCACCCAACTTGCGCGCTTCAAAAGCGGCTGGTACGGCGCCAATGATTTTACGGGGAGTCATTTCCCCATCCCAGTCGGGAATATCGTCAGTGCCGCCAATATTAACACCAAGATAGAGTGTTTGGTTCCAATCTACGTCCGCCAGAGATTGGAGGGAACCCAACATGACTGAGAAGTGACCGTTGGTGACTTGGATTCGATTGGCGCCGGTCCAGGTTTCGGTCCATAAATCAGAACCGCCGGAAGGGACTGTATACAATTTAAACTCCATATTATAATTCCCGTCAGCGATAATTTCATCTAAGACGTTCGTCAACAAACCTTGATAGTTTGCCTGCAAATTAACTTCCGCCCTCGCCTCTTTCGGTCCCAAAAAAATTGGCATAGCGAAAAAGCCCCAGGTTAGTGGAAGCAAGATGAGAACAGCAAATCCTTGCCTTAACCTATGCAAAAAATAACTTGTATTCAATTTCATCCGACCCTTAAATTATAGCACGAAGAGAATACAAAAAGTTTGGAAAACAAGGACAAAATTGGGGATATGTTTTGCTTTTTTAAATTTATCTTAAATCCACTTTTTTGGTATAATTAAGAAAGTTATTTTTTAGCCATTATGACAACTTTCAAAAAAATTTTACTGGGAGTCACTCTGCTCATAATCTTTTTTTTGGTTTATGTCCCCCACCTAGATTATCCAATGCCCCTTCACATAGACGAGTGGCACCACATAGAAGAAGGCCTGAGGCTTGGCAATTATGGCGAATATTTCAAGTTCCTACAAGCAGAAAACGCCAGGCGTTTTACCGGTTTGGAAATTGGTTTTCACTTTTTTCTCTTTTTAGTCTCTCAGTTTGTCAGCCTGGTTTCTATTTACCAATTCCTGCCGGCCCTTTGGGCTTGCTTGTCGGCCTTGGTTATATTTTATGTTACCTACAAAATTACTGACGGCAGTTTTTACCTTGGTCTTTTGTCAATGGTTTTCTTCGCTTCTATAAAGTCCAACGTAAACATCACCGGTCTTTGGTTTTTTACCCCTCTCACTTTTTCTATTCCTTTTATTTATCTCTTTCTTTATTTTTTTACCGAAGGTCTCTCTCAGAGAAAAAATAAATATATCCTATATTCGCTCTTGATAATGACTTTTTTGTTGCCGGTGCACTCAATTTCCTTTCTCTTTTTCGCCCCCGTCTTGTTTTTTATCTTACTTTTTAATTACCCCTATGTGGCTAAAAACTACAAGCTGATTTTTTCTTTTCTCTTGTTGCCATTAATCGGGCTTGCTTTCTATAAATTCATTCTTGACCTTTCCTGGGCGGAAGTCCCCCTTCATGCTTTTGAACAACTCCAATTTAAATACGGCTGGGGAGTGTTAGAAGTTGAAAATTCTTTTTTGGAAATCTACAGCTTGGCCGGCTATTTGTTCGCGATCATTGGCGGCTTTTGCCTAATTTATTTCAAACAGTTGAACAAGTTTTTGCTCTTTTTAATCTGGCCCCTATATGCCCTGTTGTTAATATATCTCTACCGCTTAACCGGAATTTCTTTTTTAAGTCCTTATCAAAGAAATCTTTATTATTTTGCGCTCGGCTTGCCGGTTTTGTCAGCTGTTGGTTTTTATTTTTCAAGTATTGGAGTTTGGCATTTTTGGGAAAAATTCATATCAAACAAAAAAGAAACTTTAAGCGACGACAAGCGGCTTATTAGAGTCAGTTTTAATTTTAGCCATTGGCAAAAAGAAGCTATAAAATATACCGCGACGATTCTTTTTGGCGCGACCTCAATATTCCTAACCTTCAACAACTACTATCATTTGCCAGCCGACCTGGAGCTTTACCACCCGATAACCAAGGAGGACTATGAGACTTTACAATATTTGTCATCTCTGCCAGCCGGCAACGTCATGGCGACCACTTTTGTTTCAACCGCGGTTTATCCCATTGCCCGGAAAAACCCGGTGGCGCAACCCGTCTTTTACGGAAATATGTCCGACATTTTGGATTTTTATATTAAAGGCGACTGCCAAAAAAAAGAGGAGCTTATAGAACAATTGGCAATAAAATATGTTATCTCGCCTGAACCGCTTGAATGTAATTTTAAAGTTATTCATTCTGATAAAAAAAATATTATTTATGAAGCAACCCAATAATTCTGATTCAAAAAAAATTTCCGTTAGCGTCATCTTGCCTTGTCACAACGAAGAAAAAGCCATCGCTCGCTGCATCCTTGAAGCCAAAAAAGTTTTAAGAGAAACCAATCTTTATGGTGAAGTCATCGTCTCCGATTCTTCCAGCGACAACTCCAGAGCGATCGCCCAAAAATACGCCGACCGCGTGGTTCACCACGGTCTTAAGGGCTATGGACGAGCTTACCTGGAAGGTGTTAAATTTGCGACCGGTCAATATTTATTTTTAGCGGACGCTGATGGCACTTACGATTTCAAAGAAATTCCCAGATTTATTTCTCTACTGGCTGAAGGTTACGACTTGGTAATCGGCAATCGTTTAAACAAAAAAATTCACAATGGAGCCATGCCTTGGCTTCACCGCCACGTTGGTAGCCCTTTTCTTTCTTTTTTGGTCAGAACTATTTTTGGAATCCCGGTTTATGACATCAACAGTGGTCAAAGAGCCATTACCAAAGAAGGCTGGGACAAACTAAATTTAACTTCGCCAGGAATGGAATTCGCCTCAGAAATGATTATCAAAGCTAAACAAAAAAATTTAAAGATGAAGGAAGTTGACGTAGCCTATATGACTCGTATCGGCGAATCAAAGTTAAAAACCCTGCCCGACGGTTTGCGTCATTTGTTTTTGATAGTTAAATTAACGATAAGGCGGTATGTTTGAGCGTTTCGTTAAAAGCCTTGTCTTAAAAAAACAGGCTGTTTTTTGGTCATTTTTCTTTATCGCGACATTCTTGGTCGGTTACTTTTTTCGTTCTTACTACTCAATTTTTAAATATCTTCCTCATTCACCTTATGATTTGTTTTTTGAGACCAACTTGTTTGGCAAAAACTTGGGTTTGGATATTTTTTCAATTAAAGTTTTGAATTATCCTCTTGGTTATTACTTGAGCTTAGTTTCTCAAACCCACTTTAGAAACGTTTATCTGACTTATTTTTTCGGTTCCCTAATTTTCTTTTTTTTCGGCCGAGAATTGAGTGGTAGAAAAATGGGTGGCGTTTTGGCCGTCATCGGGTTTGCGGTTGGTTATGAAAATCTGATTCAATACACCGGCATTACCTATCCTAGTGGCCTAAGTTATGTTTTAATAATAACCTCTCTTTATTTTCTTTATAAATATTTTATCACTTCTCGTTCTTTTTGGCTTTGTTTGTTTTGGCTGTCAGGCGTTGCTGTTTTGCTTACTTATCATACCGGCGCCGGCGCTTTTTGCCTTATTTTATTAGGTATTTTTATCTCCTTCCTAATCTCACCCAATCCGTTGAGCAAAAAGTTGGTGGGGTCTTTTTTAGCCTTGTGGATTGTTTATCTACTAATCCTAATTTTAATGGACCCCTTGCAACTACAACTAGTCGGTGATTCTTTTGCCGCTTTGAAGCCCTTGCCTATTTTGACTTCTCTTCTTTTAATAAGCGCGGGGATTATTGCCCTAGCGACGATAATAAAACTAAATTTGGATAAAAAATTTCTGTTACCCCTATCAATCATCGGTTCGTTCATCTTAGTTTTTCTGCCTGTTAATATTTTCCAACCACTCCTGAAGCTGGGAACTGTTAACTACTTTTCTTCAGTGACCACCTTGAATAATTATCTGGCACAAGCAATTCTTTTTCATGTTTATCTTTTGCTCTTTTTGAAAGATCTACTTTTGGCCAACACCGATAGAAAAAGGATTTTCTTGCGTGGCTGGCTGGTCGGCTTGCTTTTAATTTTTGTGGTATTTTCTCTGGTTGAATACCATGTTCGTGCTTTGGACTATTCTTTTCCCCTAATGTTTCTATTCTTCGGCTGGTATTGGAGCGGCCGGTCAAAACGCAGAACCATCGTGGTGTTCGCCACCGTCTCTATTTTGATTATTTCACAATTTAAAATTTTTTCCGACCCTTTTAGCGCCAGACGATATTATGCCCCGGAAGAAGTTCACTCTGCCGAAACCATCATTGGGCTCAACCTAGACGGCGTTTTGCTTAGCGACTTAAGGACCGCGGCTTTGTTTGAATACTTAGGCGAAAATGGCGTTTTGTTTTTTAATTCAGATTCCAAAGAACACAATTGGCTTTTTTACGAACCGGAGAAAATAAAAGAATACCAATTTCCCGGGCAATTAAAAAAGACGAGGAGCGGTCTTTATGCTTACGAGATTCCCAATTACTATTTCATCCTGTCGCAAAAAATGAAAGATTTCGTTTATTCAACTAATTTCCAAACAAAACCAATCAAACAGGAACTTTTTAATTTTTTTGATGAACATTACAAAGCCGTCTATACCGACGACCTGATGACCGTCTATTTAATCCGTCCAAGATATGTTGATAAAGATTCTAACCCAATAATCAAGGTCTTATGAAAATCGCCATTATTTACGATATGTCCTACCCTTTCAATGTCGGCGGAGTTGAAGTAAGAAACTACCAAATGGCAAAATATTTATCGCTAAACCACGATGTTCACTTTTTTAGTGTTAAAATGTGGGATGGGCCGGATATCATAAAAAAAGACAACATTACTTATCATGGCGTCTGTCGTTATTCCAAAATGTATAATTTTGATGGGGCGCGAACGACTTGGGAACCAATCAAATTTGCCTTCAAACTTTTTAGACCTCTATATAAGGAAAAATTTGATGTCATCGATACCTCTTCTTTTGTTTACTTTCACTGTTTTACTTGCAAAGCGATTTCCGTTTTAAGGAAAACACCCCTTGTTTTTACTTGGCATCAATATTGGGGTGACTACTGGGACGAATATGTCGGCGGCTTTAGAGCCTTTGTTGGTAAAATTATGGAAAAAATGGTAAAAAATTTAACTCAAAACCACATTGCAGTTTCCTTCACTACCAAAAATGACTTGGTTGCAGCTGGTGTGCCTCAAAATAATATTGCCGTTATTTATAACGGAGTTGATTTGGAAAACGTGGCAAAGTCGCCACTAGCCGACCAAAAATTTGACATCCTTTTTGTCGGACGCCTAACTCACCAGAAAAACGTCAAACTGCTGATAGAGTCTGTAAATTTAATTAAAAATAATTATCCCACTTTTAAGGTGGGGATAATCGGGGACGGGCCAAACCGAGAAGAATTGGTAAAGAAAACGAAAAAACTAAACCTAGAAAAAAACATAGATTTTCTTGGCTTTTTGGAAGACTTGTCGGAAGTTTATTCCCTGATGAAAAACGCCAGGATTTTTGTGCTGCCGTCTCTTTTGGAAGGGTTCGGCATTGTGGTGGTTGAAGCCAACGCTTGCGGACTACCAGCCATTGTTATAAAAAATAAATGGAACGCCGCCAATGAACTGGTTACTGACCAAGAGAATGGTTTCGTGGTTGAAAATACGGCTGAAGCTTTGGCTTTCAAAATAATTGAACTTTTAGAAAATGAAGAGCTTCGGTCCGCGATGAGCGCAAGGGCTCGTGAATTCGCTTCTGATTTTGCTTGGCAAAAACTCGCAAAAAAACTTGAACAATATTATCTAAGAAAAATTCCTCTAAAATGAAAACTTTTTTGAACATTTTTGACGTAACAGTCACAATTGAAAGCGAGCTCACCATCATAAATTGGGTAGAGTATGATTATGCTCAATATGTTTCAAAAAGAACTACCCCTAATCCCAACTTGTCATTCAAACTAACCCAAGGCAAGGGGAATCGTCAGGTTTTTTATGGTTTATTGGCAAAAACCTATCATCAGGACTACATAATTTATGAAAAAGGTCATTTGAGAATTATTGATTTCTTTGGTGAAGCTTTTTCTGTTTTTAATAAAAAAACCAAAGAAACAGAAGTTTATTGTCCAGATATAAATTATCTTTATGAAATTTTTTATCTAGCCTTTGAGTCATTAGCTGGAGAGGAGTTGGAGAAAAAGGGCTACGCCAGAATTCATTGCCTCGCACTGGAAAAAAACGGCAAAGTCAGTATTTTAATGCTTCCGCCCGGCGGCGGAAAGACGACTTTAGCCCTTGACTTTCTAAAACACCCCGCGATCAAAGTTTTAACGGAAGATATTCTGCTATTTAAGAGGGGTCAATTTTATGGCCTCCATTTCCGCTGGGGCGTGAGGAGGAAAAATTATGGAGGGCCCCAACCAAGCCGCTTAATGAAAAGACGCCGCGAACATGACAAATTCCTGCTTAATTCGGTTAATTTCTCCTTGGCCGACAGCGCGACTTATGGCAATCTAATTGTCGGCGTTAGAGTTCTTGATGATAAAAGCTCAATCAAGCCGGCCACCAAACTATTTCTATTTTGGCGAATGTTTAAACCAATGGTCTTAGGACTGGAATTACAACAATCATTGGCTTACTTTTTGGTTGGCGGTTTTAGTGATTACCTCAAAAAAATCAAACTGCTTGCCAAACGCTTATTGAATATAAGCCTGATTATTTTTCACAGCCAAACATTTACGGCCTTTCTGGGCAATGAGACAGCGAACAACTTTCAAACCCTATCTCGTTTTATAGAACATAAAAATTAGAGAGTTCAGCTTTTTTAACTCGCCTCTCTTTTGCCAAGGTAACAACAATTTACCATTCAACAAATCATGGTGACTAATTCACTTTTTTAATTTTCTATCCAAAAATTGTTTTCCTTGTTATTATAAGCCAGAGCGTCTTTAACTTTGACGGTCCTACGAATATTGGCCTGAGGCCAAGACAACTGTGTTGATAATAATTTAAAAGAATAGCTCAATAAGAAGTTAACTTTAGGGATTTTAACTGGAACCATAGAAAATTTCGCAATTTGATAAAAGAATTTTATTATGAAAAAAAATGTTTGATTTTTTACGATAATTTTGGTTCTGGTCATCGCGTCACCGCCAACATCGTAGAAAATATGAGCTTGGTGCCCCTTTTAAAAATAAAGATGAAATGATGAAAAAATAGATTATTTTTTTAAACATAAAAATGAAGCTGCAGAAAAATTTGAGATTTTCCATAAAAAATATCTCTACAAAATTGAAGAGCTGCACAGTAACGTGATAAAAAACATGTTTAACCAAGGTGAATAAGGACATAAGTTAAAAATTACAGGTCTTCTTTGAAAAAATTATTTAATTAAAAAAATGAACCTCTACAAATTCGGACTCCAAAATATCCAACATTTTTTTGCCAAGTATGGCCAGCAAAAATTAGTCAGGATTGTTGGTGTCCAACTTTATCGCTCTTCTTTATTTTTCACTCTTTGTTATTTGAAATTCAGATTGCCGGGGCTGAAAACCCTTTATACGTTTACCAATTTTGACAGTCCGTGGTTTAGCCCGGGAATTAGCGATGTTGATTTGGTCGCTGTTTTTTCTGATGTCAAAAAAGAAGACCTTTTTGAATATACTGAAAAAATCAAAGCGGTCATTGTCGGAATAGAAAAAGTTTTTCCCCATGTCTGGATTGGCGGCTCACCATTTTTTACGGATGAATTTCTGTTTTGGTATGAACTGAATATAAATTACGCCCATGACATAGAAAAATACCAGTCAATGAAATTGATTTATGGCCAAGAATTGCGTCCCGCGATGAAAGTGACCCCTAAAATCGAAACCTCCAGTTTTTCTTTTCGTTTTTTTTTCGAGGAAGGCTTAACCGATATTTATTATAATATCATTTTTCGACAAAATAATTTTCGCAATTCCTACAAGTTTTTTCGCGTTTTGGCAATGGCTGGTTATCAAACAACCACCAACCTCAAGGTCGCTTTTGACTCCCCCCAAATGAAAACCTGGCTTCAGACCGCCGGTTGCGAATCTCCTTTCATAAACAAACTTTACAATTTAAGCCAAACAAATTTCGCCGCCGAAAAAAATTCTTTTCCAACTGATTTTATTTTCAATTTAAATATCCTGGTTAAGCATATCTGTTTCAAACTGAACCATGACCGCAAACCATCTCTTAACAAATTACAAGTAGACGAAAACGCCAACCGGCAAAAACCAGAACCCGCCAAAACAATCCGTTTTTTTATAGAAGGCCTTAATAAAGATTGTTTATCTTCAATTTTTTTAACCCGCTCGGCCTTTGTGCCAGAGGCCAATTCACAAACCCTCTACTTGGTTTTAAAAAATAAAGATAGAAAGACAGTCAAAGGACAAATAAAAAATACCTTGGATAATTTGTCCCTGCTTGATTCTGACCTAAAAAAGTATTTGGCTCTCAAACACCGAGGCGCGATGTATCTTCTTGAGAATGTCTTTCCACTTGTTATTTTTGAAGAATTAACAAACTTTTGGCAATTTATGAACGGTGGTTGCCTTGACGAATCAATAAACATAAAATATAACGCCACCTGGCTATACGGCGAAAAATTAAATATTGGGATTGATGAAGAAGAAATCAAACGAGGATTAAACGACACCGTTCATGTATCTTTTGGCCCGATGAATGAACTTCTTTTTAAAGCCGTCTTGAGAAAATTCTTACAACATGAATTAATGAGCAAGACCAACACCTTTTTCCCAAGCCAAGTTGAAAGTCATTACGAAAAAGTTTTTAATGAAAAAATCTGCCTAAAGCCAGGTCCGGCTTCTTATTTAAAATTAGTTACAATTTCGCGCCAATTTTACAAGTTCCGCCGATTTTAATTTTGAGCCAAACCGTCAAATCAACTTAGGAAATTCAAACAAGCCAAATCACAATTAACCCGAACCTTTAAATTCTTAACAATTTTTTGCGAACACCCCATCTGGCAAATCCAAAATCTTTAAGATAGCCCACCGACAATTTATTTTTCCGTCGATGATTACTCCATTCCAGCCTCAACAAAAACTTCAATTTCTGTTGGTTCAATCTCCAACACTTCTGTGTCCGGCTCTTCTGTTCCGCTTATCACACTCTCCTCAGCCACAGGAGAACTAGGTTCTTCTGTGGTGTCGCTTTCCTCAACCTCTTCCGTCACGGGCAATGGCGGGGTCGAGATTGTTGATGCCTCAGATGCTTCAGGGATCGGTGGCGTTGTGGTAGAAATATCAACCGATGGCATCACAGAGGCCGATGTAGTTGCTGAGGTTGTAGTGGGGGCTTCTGTCGGAACAGAAATTGGTGCAACTTCCGTTATTGGGCTGACAGTGGTGGTCAAAGCTTGTTCACAGTTACCCTTAACCGTAACCCTTTGACCATTTTTGATATACATACAATACTCTTCGCCAGTAAAACTATCCATAATTGTTATGCCTTCTTGAACCAAGACGCCTCCCTTAAACTCCACCCTCTGTTCAAAGGAAACGCTGGCTAAGAAATTAACATTATTCACAAAGAGCGCGCCACCTTCAAAGGTTGTCTCCCCTTTAAATTTGGCCAGATTGTTGATTTGAACAT
>Ga0255344_1005351_pt1 | contig 12349 bp, 12 predicted proteins | sample wastewater_treat_5_FD_192414 | JGI IMG/M metagenome (GOLD analysis project Ga0255344, IMG submission 192414) | Wastewater microbial communities from Lulu Island WWTP, Vancouver, Canada - plant18 | ecosystem: Engineered > WWTP > Wastewater > Unclassified | place: Canada: Vancouver, British... | reverse complement strand
AACCAGAAATAGTATCTTTCCGAACTTTTGTAAAGCCCGGATGCCAGGATTGCTGCCGCATTGCTCACATATTGCAGCGCTTCTTGGTTTGAAACACAGAAGTTTGCATCGTTGTTTCTGTTACCTGCTTCATCTACTCGGAAATACTCGGGGTGACTGGAAAAAAGCTCTCTTGGCATAAGGTAGGAAGCCGCATGCATTTCGTACTCTATTTTTATACCGTTGTCCGATGCATAATCTATAAGGTCGGTAAAATTATTGTCTTTGAATCTTTCCACCAAATCGGCAAGACTCTCCCGAGCCCTGTATCCTCCCACGGGGTGAATACCTATTGCATCAATACCGCTTGATATAACCCGGTCAATCCACTCATATGATAATTCGTCGGGATGTATTAAAACCTGAAATTCCATGTGCATTTTATGATATAGTTCTTTGCCAATCACTCTCCTTATCTATATTATACACTTTTACCGTTTACCGGCTGATAAACATAGACTTTCAAGGTAACAAATTCGACTTGGTACTCATTGACACAAAATCTCTTATTAATTAGAATTGATTATGGTCAAAATTAAGAAACTTGAGGAAAATAAATGGAAATGCAGATGCCTTCAAAACAAGTAATTCAGAAAAAGAAAGAATTGGTTCTGGACAGAATCTATAACTACCATCTTAAAAAAATGGCGGGTTCAGAAGGCAATGTCTTTCTCATATCCGACACATATCCCGGTGTATGGTTGGAACATGTCTATGATGCGGTATCCTGGGTTAATTACGATAAGACCGATCCGACCGTATCGGTGCATCAGATTCGTCTTTTTCTGGACAGGCAAAAACCCGACGGACAGTTCCCCTGCTATGTAATAGATCCCGAAAAAGGTAACAAATTCAAGAACAAGGTAGGATACAGCCAGATTCAGGAATGTCTGTCCTTTGCCAGACTGTGTTTGGAGACATGCATACAGAATAATGACACGGAACTTCTGGCGGAGTGTTATGACAGATGCAAAAAGTGGGACCGCTGGCTTACCCGAAACAGAATGACCATGAAAACCGGTCTGATTGAAATGTTCTGCGGATATGACACGGGACATGATAACAGCGGAAGGTTTGCAAATATCAAGTATAAAGGCAACATCTCCGAAGATGCAAAGGATTACCCGCATGACGACCACTCGCTTCCTCATATAACACCCGATATGAATGCGGTTTTTTACGGGTCCATGACGGCACTTGCTGTAATGGCCGGAAAACTGGGACTTGAACAGGAAGCTCATGATTGGAAACAAGCCGCACGTGAGGTCAAGAAAAAAATACTGGAGATATGTTATGACGAGCAGGATGACTTTTTTTATGATGTAGACAGGCACGGGAATAAAATAAAGTGCAAATCAATTTCAATAACCAATCTGTTCTGTGAAAATGTATTGGATGTAGATATGGCTAAAAGTATTTTCAGCAAATACCTTGATAACCCGAAGGAATTCAAGACTCCTTACCCCTACCCCGCCGTCTCTATTTCCGACCCGTTATGGATACAGAACAGACAAGGTAATTCATGGGGCTTTTATTCACAGGGACTGGTAGCTCTTCGGTCATTGAGATGGATGGATAAATACGGTTTCTCCGAGCAACTGGAAGACAACATGAAAAAATGGATAACGGCATGGTGCCTGACCGATAAACTGAATTTCGGGCAGGAACTTCACCCTATTACCGGAGAGCCTTCCGATTGCGGCAACTGGTATTCCTCCACAATGCTGTATTTTATACATTCATTGCGAAGATTGGGACTATAACGGAAAATTGTGTAAAAACATTGACACAAGTTTTTAATAAAAGTATACTTTTAGTATAAACATGTGGTTATATAAAATAACAAAGGGGGTATATGTAATGCAAGTAACACCACTACAAACAAATAGAAGTTTAGGAAGATTTATTCTCCTCAGTATCGTCACACTCGGAATATACGGTATTGTATATTTTTACAAAGTAGGCAGAGATCTGAACACTGTCTGTTCTCCGTATGACGGTAAGAAAACAATGCACTTTGTTCTTTTGGCACTGTTGATAGCTCCTCTTACAGCAGGAATAGGCGGTATAGTCTGGATACACAAAATGAGTAATCGTGTCGGTTGGGCTCTTACTCACAGGAACATAGCTTACACATTCAATTCCAATACATATTGGCTTTGGGGTGTATTAGGATCGCTTATCATAGTAGGACCTTTCATTTATTTGCATAGACTTCCCATTGCAATGAACTATATCTGTCAGGACTTTAACGCAAGAGGACAATAATCCGATTTGTTGTAAAAATCTAAGGCCGTAACTTCACAGGAGTTACGGTCTTTTTCTGTTTTCAAAAATTTTTTCAAGAAAAATCCTCTGTACAACCGTAAATTTCAGTGAGTACAGCAAAAATCAATATGTATCGTTTTTGATTATGTCATATAACAACATGTTGTGGAATTTAATAAATTCGAGTTATTTTTTCGTCTTTTATATTGACAATTTATCACCATGTAATATACTTGCAGTATATTAAATTCAAAAGGGGGATTTAAACATGTTCAAGCTCAAAGAAAATGGCACAAAAGTGTCAACAGAGATTTTGGCGGGTCTGACAACATTCGTTACAATGGCATATATTATCGCTGTTAACCCGGGAATGTTATCGCTGGCAGGAATGGAATGGGGAGCTGTTTTCCTTGCAACCATTATTGCGTCGATAATCGGTACACTGATAATGGGTCTTGTTGCCAATGTTCCGTATGCACAGGCTCCCGGAATGGGGTTAAACGCTCTGTTCGTATTTACCGTATGTTTTACTTACGGTTTTTCATGGCAACATGCATTGTCTATGGTTTTCATCTGCGGAGTAATAAACATACTTATCACGGTAACTAAAATTCGTAAGCATATAATAAAAGCAATACCGAAGAGCCTTCAGAATGCTATCGGCGGCGGTATCGGAATATTCATCGCTTACATCGGATTATTGAATGTAGGTGCCATTAATTTCGGTGCCGGAGTACCGTCCATGTCGGTTATTAATACGGGCGCTATATATGTATTTATTATAGGTCTTGTTCTTACGATAGTACTCCTTCTGCTCAAGGTAAAGGGTGCAATACTTATCGGAATAGTAGCCGCAACACTTATCGGTATTCCGTTAGGAGTAACAACATCTGCGGACAAAGTAAGTTTCATTGATGCCGTTAATGTGTTGCCTACAACACTCGGCGTTATATTCACAAAAGCAGGACTGGGTTCACTGTTCTCCGATGTTTCAAAATTGCCCATTGTTCTTATTACAATTTTCGCAATGAGCTTGTCCGATACTTTCGACACAATAGGAACATTTATCGGAACGGGACGTCAGACGGGAATATTCAGCGAAGAAGACGAAAAAGCAATGGAATCCAGCTCGGGATTCAAATCCAAAATGGACAAAGCTTTATTTGCAGACGCAACCGCAACATCCATCGGTGCTATATTCGGCACATCCAATACTACTACTTATGTTGAAAGTGCAGCAGGTATAGCAGTCGGCGGACGTACCGGTCTTGTCAGTGTTGTAGTGGCAATTTGTTTTGCATTAAGCGCATTCTTTGCTTCCTTCATCAGTTCCATTCCCGGAGCGGCAACTGCTCCCGCACTTGTGGTAGTAGGTATAATGATGCTTTCCTCATTCAAGGAAATTCAATGGTCGGAACTGGAAGAAGCAATACCGGCTTTCTTTGCAGGTATATTCATGGCACTTGCTTACTCCATCACAACGGGTATTGCAATGGGCTTCATTTTCTACCTGATAGTCAAAGTTTGCAAGAGACAGTTTAAAGACATATCACCGGTATTATGGGTTTCTTCAGCCTTGTTCATACTGAACTTTGTATTACAGGCAGTAGTATAAAAAACGAAAGATAACAACCGAAAGAGCCGTTCAGCAGAGCGGTTCTTTTTTTAATAACACATTTTCACATTATTAAAACAGACAATAGGCAGTCATTACAACAGTGGCTTTTTGTTGACAATTTGACAGCAATTGTATACACTCAAAATAATAAATAAAGGAGTTTCCTATGCCGCTAGTAGCCGCAAAATGCACCCAATGCGGTGCGAATCTGCAAATTGACAGTTCCAAGGATGCAGCGATATGCCCAAATTGCAATACCCCCTTTGTAACTGAAAAAGCAATAACAAATTACAAAACATACTATGAATATAAAATAGAAAAAGCCGATGTGCATATACATGATGAGAAATCCGTTGAGACACGTCTTAAAAATGCAGAGATATTTTTCAAAAAGCACAATAATATTGACAAAGCATATGAGCTGTTCCACAGTGTTGCCAACGATGCTCCCGGTGATTACAGGGGCTGGTGGGGATTGGTTCGCGTAAAAACAAATGATTTTGATTCTCCTGAAATCAGCAGAAAGGAAACAGATGACATTAAATATTATGCCAACTGCGCATTTAATGTCGCTCCCTCCGATATGCTGGACAAGTTGGAGCAGACGTGGAGAACCTATAATCAGCAGGTTTATAAGTTTCACAGCAAACTGTCTTTGGACAAAGAGGAATGGGTTAATCAATTACTTACCGCTCAAGCAAACATATTATCTCTAGAAAGCAGAATTACCCTGCTGTCTAATGAAATAATAGAGTCTGATATTATATGTAAGAGACGTAATGACAGCAAACTCTTTTATTTTATTCCTACGGCCATTATACTAGGTGTCATTTCCTTGATAGGTTTACTCACTAATATATTCAGTAAAGAAGGAGAATCCTCTATACTTCTCCCATTACTTGGCTTACTCTATTCAGCAATTTTAGCTGCAGTATATGTTATATTCAAATGTATCAAAAAAAATGCGGAACAGCTTAATCAAGAAAAGAAGAAACAGAAAGAAAAGCTTATAGACACCGTTAACGAATATCACAAGACAAAAACAACACTCTTAGAGAAAATATCTTTTGCGGAAAAAATATTGAGTTAGTCCTTTACATATCTTATATACAGCATAAATCCGATAAAGCTTTACTCTTCAGCATCTTATAAATGCACAAAAACAGGGTTATTACAGAACAGAGTGCATCTTGAAACTTTCATTATTTCTCTATGCATATTGAATTCGGAATATATTCTGTTAAAATAATTGTGTCAAGAATGTTTTTGATTACAAGGGGGAGCTTATGAATTGTCCAAAATGCGGTACATTATTGAAAGAAAATGCTAAGTTTTGTTCGGGTTGCGGTGCGCAGGTTCCCCAAGTACAGAGTGCTTCCAATTCCTGTGCATATTGCGGAGCGACACTTGTAGCGGGAGCTAAATTCTGTGCTTACTGCGGTGCTGCTGCGGTTTCATCCTCCAATGCTTGTCCCAGATGCAATACCCCGTTCAAACCGGGAGCCAAGTTCTGCGGAGTATGCGGAGCACCTGCAACAACTTCAACATTACCGCCTTTAAATGTATGCAAAAACTGCGGCACACCCTTTAAACCGGGCACCAGATTCTGCGGAAAATGCGGTAGTGCTATTTTATAATATTATTCGTTCATTGAAAGCTTATATTCAATCGAGTCCGCCAAAGCTATAAGGCTTGCTTCAATTATGTCGTTGGATACTCCTATTGTCGACCAACTCTTCTTGCCGTCGGATGTTTCGATAAGCACCCTTACTTTAGCCGCTGTAGTGCTGTTTTCCTCCAGTACTCGCACCTTATAGTCCATGAGCTGCATTTCTTTTATGGCCGGGAAAAATACTGTCAACGACTTTCTCAATGCCAGATCCAATGCGTTAACCGGACCGTTTCCCATTACCGCCGTTATCTCTTCTTTGCCGTCAACTTCCACTTTTATGGTCGCCGAAGCGGGCATACCGCCCGCAGGTACGGGAAATTCGCTCATTGTCTTATACAAAACCAGATTAAAATGAGGTTTATACAATCCTAAGGTCCTTTTGACAAGCAATTCAAAAGATGCATCCGCAGCTTCAAACTGATACCCGTAATGCTCCATTTCCTTGAGTTTCTCCAATATTATCGATACTTCCTTTGAGTCTTTTTTAATATCGGGTACTATAGCGGAAGCTTTCGCTATTAGCGTACTTCTGCCCGCAACTTCACTCATTAAGAACTTTCTTTTATTGCCTACCGACTCGGGATCCACATGCTCAAAACTGCTGTGTACTTTCAGTACTCCGTCGGTATGCATACCGCCTTTATGTGCAAATGCGGATTTTCCGACATACGGTCTGTTATTATCAATCTGTGTATTGGATATATAGGCGATTCTTCTGGCTACCGAATAAAGCTGAGAAATATCTCCGTTGCAGGTATAACCCATCTTAAGTTTGAGATTGGGCAATATTACCGAAAGGTCGGCATTCCCGCACCGCTCCCCTATTCCCGTAAAAGTACCGTGAACCATACCCGCACCGGCGTTTACTGCAGCAAGGCTGTTTGCAACGGCACATCCCGTGTCGTTATGACAGTGTATCGCAATGCTACAATGAGGAAATAACGACAACACCGCTTCAGTGATTCTTTCCACTTCATCGGGCAGACTTCCGCCGTTTGTATCACACAAAGTCAACACATCCGCTCCGCCCTTAACGGCATATCTCAATACTTCCAAGGCATAGTCGGCATCGGACTTATATCCGTCAAAGAAATGCTCGGCATCGAAAATGATGTATTTCCCCAGAGATTTTAAATAGGATATAGTCTGTTCTACAATTTTAAGGTTTTCCGCCTTTGATATATTCAATACTTTCTCAACATGCAAATCCCATGCTTTCCCGAATATCACCAATGTATCCAATCCGGTGTTTATAAGGGCACGGATATTTTTGTCGTCCTCAGGGTGGATACCTGTTCTGCAGGTACTTCCGAATGCACATAATTTTGCGTGTTTCAGTTTCAACCGGGCTGCCTGTTGAAAAAAATCCATGTCTTTGGGATTGGATCCGGGATTTCCCGCTTCAATATAGTCTATACCGAAGCAATCCAGTGCTTTGACTATGTTAAGTTTGTCGCTGACGGAAAAAGATATGCCTTCACTTTGGGCGCCGTCCCGTAATGTGGAATCTAAAATTTCTATTCTTCTTCCAACCATAATACGCTTCCTATTCTTCCTCTTTGTTATCATTTCCGGCCCCGCGTTTTACCGCCAATGCTCCGGCTCTGCACATCTCCAGAATTCCGAACTGAGACACGAACTTTATAAATGCATCCAGTTTATCCGATTCGCCGGTAACTTCCACGGTCAGTGCATCAATATTGAAGTCCACTACCCTGCCTCTGAAAATGTTTACCGACTCCACTATTTCGCCTCTTGTCTTCTTTGTTACCCTTATTTTTATAAGCAGGTGCTCTCGCAAGACGGTTTTTTCCGGAGTAAGAAGCTCAATCTTCTTTACGTCGTGAAGCTTGCTTAACTGCTTGGTTATCTGTTCCCTTACCGTTTGATCTCCTCTGGCTATTATGGTCATTCTGGAGAAGAGCGGATCTTCTGTAACGGCTACATTCAAGCTGTCTATGTTATAGTTTCTTCTGGAAAACAGTCCGGATACTCTGGTAAGAACCCCGGCATGATTTGCTACCAATACGCTTAATATGAACTGTCCTTTTTTCATAATGCACCTCTTGCTACCTTGTTATTATATCATCTATGGATCCTTCGGGCGGTATCATGGGATATACTTTTTCCTCTTTATCAATCACACAGTCAATCACCGTCGGTCCTTGTATCTTAAAAGCATTTTCCAATGCTTCCTCCAACGTCTTTATATCGGTTGCTCTGTATCCCGCGGCACCGAATGCCTGGGCAAGCTTTACGAAATCGGTCTTTCTGTCCAGTGTGGTATGTGAATATCTGCTGTCAAAAAACGCATGCTGCCATTGCCTCACCATACCTAAGACACCGTTGTTGAACAGGATTATAACCAACGGCAAGCTGTATGTTACCGCAGTGGCCAACTCGATAAGATTCATACCGAAAGAACCGTCTCCGGTAAACAGCACCGTTCTTTTGCCTCCCGATGCCACACATCCTCCTATAGCCGCTCCCATTCCGAAACCCATTGCACCCAAACCTCCGGATGTAAGATGAGTACGGGGTTTTTTAAACCTGTAATACTGTGCAACCCACATCTGATGCTGACCGACATCGGTTGCAACAATCGTACTGTCCTTAGTATATTCCATTACTTTTTCAATAATATCCTCAGGATGCATAGCGGAATCTCCATCGGACCGCATTGTCTCCAGGTTTTTCATCCTTTGTACCGCATCCATCCATTGCGTATTTGTCTTTTTCTCCAGTCTGTCCAGAAGTTTCGTAACTACCTCTTTAACATCGCCTACCAGGCTGCAGTGTACCGAGATATTTTTATTTATCTCCGCAGGGTCGATATCAATATGAATAACCTTTGCATTTTGTGTGTATTTGGCTCTGTTTCCTGTTGCACGGTCGGAAAAACGTACTCCGACGGCTATTATGAGGTCAGCCTCCGAATGTGCCTTTGTGGATGCGAATCTGCCGTGCATTCCCGTCATTCCCAGCCAATAAGGGTTATCGGCCGATACTGCTGAAAGACCCATCATGGAAAACCCTATGGGTGAATCTGTTTTCTCGGCCAATTTTGCTATTTCCTCACCCGCCTGTGATATGACTACCCCTCCGCCGCAGTATATATACGGTTTCTCGGATTGAGATATCAGTTTAGCTGCCAAAAGAAGTTGCTCTTCCGTTACAAAACACTCTCTCTCTTTCTTTACAGTTTTTTTATGTTCAAAATTACAGACTGCAGTCTGAACATCCTTGGGAACATCTATCAACACCGGTCCCGGTCTTCCCGATTGAGCAATAAAAAATGTCTCCCTTATAACATCGGCAAGCTCGTTTACATCCTTAACTATATAGTTGTGCTTGGTTATGGGCATTGTTACTCCCGTTATGTCCACTTCCTGAAAACTGTCTTTTCCCAGTAAAGAAAGAGGTACGTTACCGGTAATGGCAACAATCGGAGACGAGTCAAGATAAGCATTTGCTATTCCGGTTACAAGATTCGTGGCACCCGGTCCTGAAGTGGCTATTACCACTCCCGTTTTACCCGTCACTCTGGCATATGCATCGGCTGCATGAGCAGCCCCCTGCTCATGAGCACAGGTTATATGACGGATTTTATCACTGTGCCGGTACAATTCATCATATATGCTCAACACCGCTCCTCCGGGATATCCGAATACGGTGTCACATCCCTGCTCTATGAGTGTTTCTATTATTACTTTTGTTCCCGTCGCTTTCAAACTTCCTCCTGTTTTTAAAAAAATCCTACAGTTCCATGTTCTGTAGGATTGTCATTTTGCTTACCGGTCGGTTATGCGGTCCGTTCCCTCCGGTTGAGTTTATATGACTCACCTGCAGCATTGCTCACAACAACTGTTGCAATAATGACTGACAGCGCCGATACTATGATTATAATGATGCTTACGGATAAATCCGTCATTCACAACTCCTTAAATAATTTTCCACAAATGTACCATGAGCAGATAAATATGTCAATATTTCAGCACCAACTCCCGGAAATAAAAAAACCCGATTGCAGAAACTTAATTCCGCAAACGGGGATTTTAACTAACTATAACGACCGTAAAATCATTCAGATATTAATTGAGAATTCTGAACTTCCCTATAAACGGCAATTCCTTTGCTCTACCCTTAGCGGCATTTATAATACCGGTAACAACGAGGTATAGAAGTACTACAGCACCCGCAAACGATATTATGCCGACAATTATCGCCAGGAATACACGTAACCAATCCGCAACAATAAGCCTTACAATGAAATTGAAGAAGCTGATTACCATAGAAAATGCAATATTGATTATCGCAAGTATTAAACCCTGATTCGAATGGTATCTTACAAATTTTATTTTCGGGAAACATAATGTCGGAATAAGCACAAGTATGCCGAGATAAGCAACAATACAGATGCCTTTGAATGTTTCTATTTCTTCAGGATCATACTCATCGGTAGAATCCGGAGTCTTGTTAATATCTTCAAAAGTTTCCTTAGCACCTTTCTGCGGTTGAACGGGCGGCATTGCTGCAAAAGGTGTCGCTCCCGCTGCGCCCGGAGCACCTACTCCCGCTCCGCATCCGGCACAGAATTTTGCTCCCGGTTCTAAAGCAGCTCCGCAATTATTGCAGAAACTTGCACTTTCCGCGGGTTTTTCCGCCGGCTTCGGTGCAGCCTTCTTTGCCGCAGGTTTCTCAGCAGGTTTTTCCGCAACTTTTTCAGCAGGCTTATCCGCAGCCTTTGCTGCAGGTTTCGCTGCCGGTTTCTCTGCAGCTTTTGCTGCCGGTTTCTCTGCTGCAGGTTTCGCTGCCGGTTTAGCTTGCTCTACAGCTGCTCCGCAACTTGCACAGAATTTTGTATTAGCTTCCAATTCATTGCCACATTTTACACATTTCATAATTTGCTACCCCTCTCTATATATTTATTAAGTTCTTATTTATAATATCATAAAAATATGTTTCTGTGCAATATCCCGTATTAAAAAGGTGTCCCGTATTAAAACGTTATATTTCAACCGATTTACTATTCAATTTCCGATAATACATACGGACGCTCATCTATAATATATTCCGCATGTCCTTCATTACATTTAAAACCGATGGAACTGTATAAGGCTTGTTCGGAATGCTGCAAAATTACTGCGGAAACAAAAGTATTCCCTATTTTCCTCAACTCGTCTATCAGTAAGATGCCCATTTCCTTTGCTATACCGTATCGGTCTTTTTCTATTATGGAACCGTTATCATATTGCAAATTGTCTCCTTGCAATTCCAACTCCAAACAAAACTCCATTATAACAGCTGTCAAACCGTCGAATACCGCTCTTACTATTCCCATCAGTTTCCCCTCGCAGAAGGCACCTACCATATACGGATTATGTTTCAGCGGTTTCACCGAAGCTTCCTTGCCGTGTTCGGCTTCGCAAATATCGTTTCTCACATAAAAATCATACAATTGGTCATCGGTAATTTTGGGCATATATTCTATTTTAATTCTTTCAATATCCATGTGGCTGTCACTCCTTGTATATTAATATTTACCGTAAAATACATGGTTTAAATATGCTCTCTAATTTTACGATTCAGTTTTATTACTTTATCACTTTAAATCTATGCCAATATTTGCGTCATTATACTCTCTTTGCAAAGTTTTAATCTTTCCTTCATTATCCATTATACATCTGAAAAGATTAATATTATCATTAGCAACTTCTTTAATCCTTTTCTTTGTTCTAATCAATGATCTAAGGACAAAAAATGCAGGAATTCCTAATATAACTAAGAATATTATTGCGAAAGGAGAAGCCGTAAAAATTAAAATAACATTAATCACATCAAGAATAATAAGGATAATTAATATCATGAGTAGTATGGTTTCTTTTGCCTTTAATCTAGAAATGTATACTCTATTATCGTTTCCGATTTTTTTATCACTAATTATCTTATTATTCAACTCTTCTATTTCTGCCCTTCTGGAAGACATCATTGATTTATACCTTTCCAAGAGAGACGTATTTAACAAATCATATTGTTGCTTTTCTTTAGAACCGGCAAAGCGAACCGCTTTCTGATATTCTTCATGTTGAGATATAGGATAATCATAATTTTGCAGGTCATCAATTGTCCTGATTCCGAGTTTGCAAATCAAAAGTCCCATGTATGCTTTTGCGTTCCGAGGATTTATATCCAAAACCTTATTGAAATAAACTTTTGCATCATCAAAATTACTATCTTCAGCATATAAGAAAGCTCTTTCCAATAATGTTGCTTCGTTCGCCATTCCTGATACATTTACGGTTCCGGACAACTCAATTCTTTGTTTCTCATATTCAAGTTTCGCACCGCAATACTGACAGAAATAATTATCTCTACCTTCTTGTACATTTAAATTAGCACCGCAGCTCGGACATTTAAGTGACAGTAACCCCATAGAAACATACCCTTTCTTTTGACAATTTCCGACAGTTTTGAAAAATCCTAAGTTATCCTTGCTTTACTTAATTATTTTAATCATCAACTTTTTACAGTATAGCACACGTTTCTCTATTTTTAAAGTGAAGATTCTTCTAGTTTTCCTTACTTTGGCTTAGTAAAAAACAATACTCGGAAAATCACGGTCTTGTATGCATGAAAGCATCATAATCGGGATGAACATACCATCTGCCGTATATTTTTACCATATCCAGAGCCATTGTATAGGATTCTTCCCGACTGTCACCTCGAAGAGTTACCCGAACATTAACGGTAAT
>Ga0255344_1005350_pt1 | contig 12354 bp, 9 predicted proteins | sample wastewater_treat_5_FD_192414 | JGI IMG/M metagenome (GOLD analysis project Ga0255344, IMG submission 192414) | Wastewater microbial communities from Lulu Island WWTP, Vancouver, Canada - plant18 | ecosystem: Engineered > WWTP > Wastewater > Unclassified | place: Canada: Vancouver, British... | reverse complement strand
TGAATCGGTTTTGGAATTAACCTTGCTTATAAGGCGTAACAGAGAAATTGCGCAGAATGAAAGCAACATCCAAACGGTTACTATTAGTAGGATGTGGGATGTGATTGAGGATATTAAAAAGACCATTGCAGAAAAGGAGGTTTCTGAAAATGAACAACTTTTTAATTCCAGTCCGAGAAAACCTCGTACGCCAGCAAATAAGAAATGTGCTGGTGCTGGTGCGTGTAGTGAACCAACTCCGAGAAAGTCCAACCTAAAGGTGGGTAGGAATACTAACCAACTTATGGGTGGCGGAATAAAGGCATAACAAGAATGGGCGGATATAGGTTTCCAAAAGATAAAGAAGAATTTTTATTGCGAGAGGCATATAATAATCTTATTGTCTTTGGTAAACTATTTCTGCCAGGTGACTTTCTAAAAAGTGAGACACCAGCATTTCACTATGTTGTAGCTAAAGGCTTATTGGAAAAATCTACAAAACCACTTGCTATTATTATTCCAAGAGGTCACGGCAAAACAACGCTGGTACGTGCCAAGATACTGCACGATATATGTTATTGTAAGAAAGCAAAGGAATGGGGGTTGTCTGACGATGACGACCCACTCTTTTATGGGTGGGTTTCATCTACTCAAAGAAAGTCTATGAATAATATCAAATACATTAGGTTGCACGCTGAAAGCAATCTGATTATGAGATATTATTTTGGTGATTTATCGGGTAGGGATAAGAGAGGATTTGTATGGGGAAGAGAGGATTTAGAGTTTTCAAATCGGTGTAGTTTAGTATCCCGTTCTAACTTATCAAGCTTGCGTGGTGAGAATGCCGCAGACGTAAGTGCTGGGGCTATTCGTTATTCGGGAGTTTTCCTTGATGATACCGAGAACGAAGCCAACACTCGGACGGCTTCGGCTCGTGAGAACCTTGCCCTAACAATAATGGATGGAATCTTCCCATCAGTTGACGTTCACAAAGGACGTGTTTATTTTGTAGGAACTCCCGTACACTACGCATCCTTCTGCCAGAAGATACTGGATTCGTATTATAAGCACAAAGAAGAAGGCACGCTTGATAAATTTATGTGGGAGGTTATTACCTTTAAAGCCACGCAACCCAAAGCACCTGGCGGTGTTTTGTGGAATAGTTATATCCCACGTAGCGTATTGGATAGAATCAAACTTACTTATGCACAATCACCACGAGGTATAGCAGGTTACTATCAGGAATATGAATTAGAGATTCAGAATGCTGAATTTGCGCTTTGGAATCGTAATCACTTACGTTACTGGGATGGATACTTTACTATCGAGGATGGGGTAAAGTATATTGTAAAGGATGGAGAGCATATCCTTGTTAATACCTTTATAGGTTGTGACCCTGCTACTGACATAAGGTCAAAGGCATCCAATTATTCTGTTATTATGGCAATTGCTATTGACAAAGATAACAACGGGTATGTCTTAGAATATGTTAGGAAGCGGTATATTCCTTCATTGGCTATCAGAAATGCTAATGGTGAAATAGAATCTGGTGCTACTTGGGGAGTAGTGGATTACATCTTTGATATGGCAGTAAGATATGATGTTAATTCAGTAGTTGTTGAAGATGTAGCAATGAATAGAACTATTCTAAACGATTATTTATATGAATGTAAGCGTCGTAATACTTTTAAATACGGACTAATAGGAGTAAAGCCTGGCGGTACAAATAAAGTTAATCGTATCTATTCGGTGATGAATAATAGATTTGCTTCTGGGTCTGTGTATTTGAAAGATGGAATGTATGAACTTGAGAATGAAATACTTACTCTAGGAGATAAAATGGCGTATGATGACCTTGTAGATGCGTTGACGTATGCTTTTATGAAAAGCTATCCGCCTAGTAATTATGTCTATAATAAGAACAAAGTATTAGTAAAGAAAAAACCTGTTGCTAAGAATTGGATGGCGGCGTAGAGATGGACGGAAAAGAGATAAAAATATTATACGATTTGGCTAATAACAAGTTACGAACCAAGTGGTTAGCCGTTGGACAGCGTAATATGGATTATTTCTTGAATATCCAATTAACACCACAGGTTATTGCAAGGCTTAAAAAGGCTGGGATGCCTACCTTTGTAATTAACAAGATTACTCCTGCGGTTGAGCTGATGAAATACTTTGTTACTGCTGGAACACCACGTTGGCAAGTTGTGGGATTGGAAGAAAGTGATACAGATGTAGCTCATATTCCTACCGCCGTAGCAGAGTATTGTTTAAATCTTTCTAGTTGGCGAGTAGTATTTAGTAGAGTGGTATCCGATGCTATTATAAGGGGGGCAGGATATTTCTGGGTTATGGTTGACCCAGACTTAGATGATGGGATGGGAGAGGTATTAATTAAAGATTTACACCCTAGAGATGTCTTCTGGGATATACGTTCTCGGGATTTCTTTAGACGGGATGCAATGTATTGTGGCATAAGAAAAATCTTTTCTAAAGCCCAATTAATGCAAATGTATCCCGAGCATAAGGAACTAATAAAGCAAGCCAATACGATTGATAGCGAAGATAGTTTAATATCTAGTATTGGTGCTACCACTACTGCGCCCGATGGCACTGAAGAAGTAGAAGAGGTTAATCCTGGCGATATTGATAATGGCGATATTGATAATATTGATACTGGTTATTCCTATGATAATATTGATACTGGTTATTCCTATGATGTTCAGGATACTGATATATTACGATATAGTGTAGGAGATTCTGATTGGGATACTTTAATAGAGTATTTTCATATCTATCTAAAAGAGAAGAAACCCATTCATAGGATTACATATTACGTTGTTAAATCAGAAGAAGAAATTAAAGCCATTACTCAGCAATATACTCAAGAGTTCAATAAAATTGCTGAAGAGGGTAAGGTAAATATTGGTGACCAACTAGCCCAGCTAAAACAGGCTTTAGAGGCTGGTGAAATTACTCAAGAACGTTTTCAGTTTGAATCTAAGAGAATACAAGAAGAGTATGCTCAGAAGCTACAAGAGGTTCAAGATGAATTAAAACAGAAAATAGCCGAGTATTCAGTAGAGATTAAAACTGAGAAGTTTACAGAGAAAGAATATAATCAGTTAAAGAAATCGCCTGAATTTGTATCTACTATTATTGATGAAATAAAATACTACGCTACTGTTATTAAAGAAGTTACAGCAATAGGAGATAAGATATTAACTCAACGTTATCTTGATGACCGTATTACTGAATATCCGATAGTACAGTTACCGTATATAGATACAGGATGCCCATTCCCAATGGCGTATGTTACTATGTTAGTAGGTAAACAGGATGAGATTAATAAAGGTCATCAAATTACTATTCATAATGCTAACTTAGGGTCGGGATTGCGTTGGATGTATGATGAAGGTTCTATTGACCCAGATGTTTGGGAAATGTATTCGTCTTCGGTAGGTGCTTTGTTGCCTGTTCATACTGGAATGCAACATCCTATTCCTATAATGCCAGTTCCTATTTCTAATGGTTTTATCCAATTAGTCCAAGAGAGTAAGTATGATTTTGAAGACCAGTCTGGTATGTTTAGAACTATGGCTGGTGGTCAAGATAGTAATACTCAGACATATCGAGGATTATTAGCATTAGACGAATTTGGTACAAGACGGATAAAACAGTGGATTATTAATGTTGTAGAACCTGTATTAACCTATTTAGGAAAAGTATTCCATTCAGTAGCACAGTCCACTTACTCAGCATACAAGGTAATGCGTATTGTTCAACCAAATAATCAGTCTAAAACAGTAGAAATTAATATTCCTATCTACAATGATTATGGCGAGGCAGTAGAAAAGTCTATGAATTATAGTGAAATGAAGTTTGATATAGCCTTCGTAGCTGGTTCTACTCAACCTATTAACAGGTGGGCATTATTAGACGAATACTTTAAGTGGTTTCAGGCTGGTATTATTGATGATATTGCCTTCTTGGGTGAGACTGATATACGCAATAAGGAAAAGATTATTCAACGCAAATCCACATACAGTCAACTAATAGCTAATATTGATGAACTGAACAAGATGGTAAAAGATTTACAGAGTAGGAATAAAGCACTAGAAAATCAATTAGTTAATTATTCGATAAAAGATAAAGCTTCTACGGTAGGAGATAGATTGAACAAGCAATATATGGAAACTGCTTATCAACAGAAACTCTTACGTGGATTAATGAAAGGTAATGCCCGTGTAAAGAATCAAGAAATTCAGAATACAGTTAATTCTATTCTTCAGAACTTTAGTGGGCAGATGCAAGTAGAAGCTGAGAAACAAAAAATACAGATGCAGAATAGCGGTAATGCCGCAACTGCACAAAATAGAAGTCAGGAGACTAACCCTCCCCCGACTGAAGAAAATAACAACCCCCTAACAGAGGAGACAAACAATGAGTGATGAGTTTTGGGATGGTAACACATCCGATTTAGGTGGTAACACACCTTTTGGTGATAACACACCAGGTCTTGGTGATGATTTTGGAGATGATTCCGACGACGTGTTCGGCGATGATTTTTCAGATTTATCACAAACAGGACAAAATGATGATGACGATTTAGAAGATTCTGATTTCCAAGATGATGATGATGCGGCAAATATGGGGGGGAATCAGAAGAAGTCTAAACCAGTCAACTGGAAAAAGCGGTATCTGGATTCTTCTCGTGAAGCCAAACGTTTGTATGGCGAACTACAAGGAATCAAGCAAGCAATGCCGTTGATAAGTGCCGTACAGGCTAATCCCCAATTTGCTGAATATGTTCAACAATTTTTTAACAAAGGGAATCAGGGTCAGGATACGCTGGATTTGCCTGATGATTTTCAATTTGATGCCGATGAGGCATTTAAAAATCCGCAATCTCCATCTGGACAGGTTCTAAATAAGATAATTGAATCTCGTGCCAATCAAATCATTGAGAAACGCTTAGAAGCTGAAAAAGCAAAAACACAAGCGCAAAGAGTGGAACAAGACTTGGTAAACAAGTTTAAAATAACACCACAACAACTGGCAGAGATAAAACAATGGGCTTCTAAAAGAACTATTACTCCTGATGATATATACTTTTTGTATTTAAAGGAGAAAGGTTTATTGCAGAAGAACATTCATAATTCAATAATCCAAGACCAACGAAGACAATCTTCTAATGTACAAAGAGCTCCCCGTAGTGCCGCTACGCTGGAGAGTATGAACTCTGACGATATAGATAGAGATACGGCGGCATTTAATACAATTTTAAAATCAACAGGACAAAGTATGCGTAAACTTCTCGACGTCTGATTCTCTAATTAGACAGGAGAGAATGTTATGGCTACAAATTTAACGTTCGAGGGTGTACAAAACGCCCCACAATATATTGGCAATGTGCCTAATATCAATTTAGGCGACCAATATAAACCCTATGAGTTTGGTAAGAAATTATCGCAACTTAATATTGCTTCAGACCCGTTTTTTCGATTCGTCTCAAAACTCAGAAAAGAACCAGTAGCGGCTACTGAATATGTTTACACGGAAGAGCGTCCCAGTTTTTGCCGTAGGTATGCTTATGCTGTTGGTTGGAAACACGGTGGAGATACGAGTTTTGTTGTTACTTACAAAACTTTTGGTAGTGGAAATATCGTAGAGGGTAATGCTATTAGTCTTAAATTGGCTGGTGACTATAAGACTGTTGGTAATATTACTAACGTATATGGTCAGGCTACCAATAAGATTAGTATTGGTGCTGATGGAACTACTCCACGTTGGGTTATTCCCAATATTCTACTGCGAGTTCCTCTAAAACCCCAAGCAAAAGATTTACCAACTGACCCTTATAGCGCAACAGTTGCCACTGACTATATGACTGTATTAGTGCAAAGTGTTGGTGGTACTGCGCCTTATGTAGAGGTTACTGGTATTGTTGTTAGAGTTCCTAAAAATGGGGCTTATGTATTAACTACACTATTAACCTCAGGCAATGTAATTTCTGAAACGTATGGGATACATCCCGCTATGCTAGAGGCACTGAGAACAACTGTTCAAGGTACTGCGTTTGGTGCTGGTACGGGAGTGCCAGAGACTTGGGCGGATACTCCATACATTAATGGATATGCGATGACTCAAATTCTAAAGACCTTTTGCGCTATGGATAATTCTAGTAGGGCGAATGAAATGAGGTTCTTTAAGAATGAGTATGCCCGTATTTGGGGTAATAAACTAATCGAGCATAAATGGGATTTGGAACAAATTGGACTTTTTAGTTCACTTGGTAGAGATGCCAATGGCAATAGGCATACTGAAGGTGCGCTTAATTACATTATGAAAAACTCCAATGTTTTTTCGTTGAATTATGCTACTACTTATGCCGATGATTTATTTGAGCATCTTTCAATTATGCTTGACCCACGTTATAATAGTGTTGTCCCGACTTTATTCTTTGTTTCAACCCTGACTTACAACTGGATGAATAGGTTGGCTGGGCTGTATAAGAATAATATTACCATTGCAGGGAATAATATTGTTACACCAGATTTTGCTCTAACAAATAGAACTCAAATTCTTGGTGTGCCAACTGATGTTTTTGCAACTCCTAAAGGGCGTATTAAAGTTATTATTAATCCGCACCTTGACGGAACACCTGTTAAGATGTTGGGTATTAACTTGAACGGTGTGAAATATCGTCCGTTGGTTGGCAATGGTATTAATCGTGATACCAAAGTCTATCCTGGAGTTAAGTCTTTGGAAAAAGACGGCACTGATATTCAAGGCGATTTGATTCTTACGGAAGCCAGCTTTGAATGGAGCTTGCGTGAGACGCACGCCGTTTGGATATAAATCTTTAGGCTACCGACACTTGGGAGTAAGGGGGGAAGTTCTCTTCTCCCCATTTCGCCAACCTGAAATGGAGAGGAAATAATATGACAATAGGTGAAATATATTCAATAGTTAAGCAAAGCATTCCTAATATTGCGTTAGCCTCAGTGGTTGAAAAGATAAATGCCGCCCTGATAGAAATGTCTCCTAACCTGAAAAGAAAAGTCTTTGTTACTTACAATATTACTGCTAATTGTACTACTTATGAATTACCCAAGAACTGTATTTCTGTTCTTTCTGTTGGTATATATGTAAACAATGCGTATAAAAAAATATCGAGATTTTATGATGACGGGATTATTCCTGTTGGAGATAGTGTTACACCGCTTGAAAATGTTACTGAACGGGAAAGTGTAAAAAATACTAACTATGCGTATTGTATATTAAATGATTCTGTTCAGTTATTTCAGATTAGTGGTGGAAAGTTAATAGCTCCTACCGAATCTTACGCTGGTGCATTGAAAGTAAAATATACTGCTAGACCAAATATGTTGGATATTGTTAGTATTACCAATGATACTGAACCAGATGTACCCCAAATATTACATACGGCTATTATTGATTATGTATTGTTTGAATGCTATATGGAGCTAGTATCCACTGTTAATGGAGAAAAGGAAATTTATACTCGTAGTCAATATCTTAATACTGCTAATGTGTATTATTCTAAATACGTGAATAAAATGAGACTGTTCAATGGCGGACAAATATCCCCTGAGGCACGTATCGCAAAATCTCCATCACCAATTACATCGTTGAGGTAACTATGATAGATATACTTGCTAGTATTGCAACTTACGTCGGAGGTGAACAGGATGAGGAACTGAATATTGTTTATAACAATTTTAAGTTCAGTAAAGGAATGGCAGAACAATGGTTGCAAGATGGAGTTCGGATAATAATAAATGAGGTGCATCCTTCGGTATTATTGTCTTTATCTAAGAGTAAAGATATAATTACTAATCCAACTGATTTATCCACGTTATTGGGTAACATTGACTACAAGATAGTCTCGGTATTAAGATATTGTGGTAATTATAAGTATGTTTGTAGAGAGATATTACCCTCTCAAATAGCAGACATAACAAATAAGTATTCGTTATCTTATGCTACCGCATTAGACCCAGCATTCTGTACCAGAGAAAATGTATTAACTATCTATCCCGAAGCTAATGGATTAGCAGGGCAAGTGATTGGTGAGTTGCATTATATCCAAGTTCCTACTGTTAATTTGGCAGAAAGTAATTCTATTTTTAGTGCTGACTTTGAAGCGTTAAATAGGCTATTGGTGATTTATGGAGCGGCTAGGCTGTATAGAGAATGTAGCGTTGGATTATTAAACGAGATAAAGAATAGTGCTAGTGAAATCATTATCGAAGAATTTGACCCATTATTGAAATTATACGAAAAGGTGGGAAACAATAATGTAAAGAGATATTCTGTTCGTAATGAAAATTTAGATAGAATATTTGGTGAAAATTATACAGCACTTAGTCTTGTTGAAGATGTTGATGGGATTTTATTTCCTGGCGAAGGAACAGAAAAAGAATCAATAGATAGTATTTGGGAAACGATACAAACCGCTAGTTCGCTATTTAATAAAACTAATGAAACTGGTATATCAGGAAAGGTATCTGCATTTGATACTGAAAATGGTATCTTGAAAACTGATTTAGCAGTGCCATCTGTAACAGCACCTTACTCATCTAACGTAATCTTTTCCCCTTCTGTTAGTGCTCCTTCAGATATTACTGTAAGTCAAGATGAGGTTTTTGGAGAAGGTGTACAGGGGGGAAATCCGATTAATTTATATCTTACTGATTATAATGCAATTCTTAATACTGACATTTTAGATGGTATAGAAGATACCACTTTTAGTCCTCCCACACCATCAGATTTTAGTGGTACTTACTTTCGTGTTACTGCTCCATCAACTCCTAGTCTTACTGTTCCAACAGCTTTTGGTGCTACTGGTTTTAGTTTTGGTACTACTTCCACTGGATACATAAAGAGTTTTAATGATGCTTTAAGTCTAGATGATTTAGAATTAGCTGGTACTTATTTAGCTGATGTTACTCAACAAATTAATGCTTTTGCCGCTGAATTACGAGCGAAGGTTGATGCTTTTTCGGTTGCATCTCAGGTGGGAGCTGGTATTTTTTCTGCTGAATCACAGGCAAATGCTAGTGCCTATGCCGCTAAAATACGGGCTGAAGTTGATGCTTATGCCGCTAAGTCGCAAGCGAATGTTAGTGCCTTCGCCGCTGAAGCACAAGCAAGGGCTAGCGTTATATCATCCGAGTTACAAGCAAGAGTTGGTGCTTTATCTCAACAGGTAACGGCTTTTACAAACTATATTAATCAGAGAGTTCAGCTGGCTATGAATAAAGTACAGCAAGAAGTTAATGCGGCATTAGGAACACAACAGAGTAAAACTCAAGCATTTATAGCACAAACCAATACAGCGCTACAATATGAGTTAGGTACACTTCAGAGTAATGTCCAGAGATATAATGCCCAGTTTAGTGGAACTATTCAGCACAACTTAGCGGTTCTGCAAAATAAGACTCAAGCTTATCTAAATGAAATCCAGCAAAGTGTTCAGTTGTATCTTGGTGAGATTGAAAGAAAAGCTAGTGTCTATACTGGTTTAAAACAAATACTAATGCAAGCTAAGGCACAAGAATATCAGGCTAGAATCCAGCAAGCACTTGGCGAATTACAATTAAAAGTTAATGAGTATTTAACATTAACCAATAATCAAGTGCAGGCTGATATGGCATTGATTCAGAATTATATGGCATCTCATCAACTATCAGTAACGGCTTCGATAAGCAAATTTCAGGGATTGGCGAATTTACTACAAGGTGGTCAGTATTATTTAAGTCTATACAATGAGACTTTGAAAGAATTTAATGATGCTGTTCAAAAATATAGAAGATAAAGAAAGGAGTAATTATGACAAATTACGTTGACCCAGCCCTTGTGACTGAGTTTTACAACAAACGGTATGATATGATTTATACCGATGAGAAAGGTGAGGAACATATTATTCCTGTCCCACGCAAGAAAATTAAATATAAGTTAAGTTTGGGCTGGAAATTAGTTCCCACAGAAGAGCCGATATTTTTCGATTATGAAACTTATGCGGCACATATAGCAACACAAGAAACAAATAAGGAAAAGGAGTAAACTATGGCTGATGCTGTAAAAGTTCATTTATACGATGATGCTACGTTGTTATGCTCGCCTGCTGTGTCGGGGACAACGTGGTCTAAAAGTGGTCAGACCCTTGCGGCTGGTGCACATAAACTAAAGGCTAAGGGTGAAGATTTAGCAGGTAACATAGGTGCATTTAGTACAATAACTAATATTTTTTCTGGAAGTACTGCGACCCCTACTTGTGATTTATTAGATGATTCAGGTCAAAGTTCTACTGATAATGTCACAAATGATAGTACCCCACGTATTAAAGTAACACTTCTTTTGGGTAATGATTATGCTTCAATGGGTGGTGGTACTCCCATACCACTAGCGACTGTTAAAGCACTAAAACTTCAGAAGAGTACTGATGGGGGTTCTAGTTGGACAGATGTAGATACTCATACGGTTGTATCGGGAGATTATCAGTCTCCATCTACTTTTTCATACACTTATCAATTTGCCACTGCGCTTTCTGATGGTACAGTGAAATTCCGAGCTATGTGGCAAGACAGTATGAATACTTGGTCTGTCCCTGGTACTCTAATTAATGTTGTTATTGATACTGTTGCTCCTAATGCACCTGAGATTACTGCTCCTGTCAATGGAATGGTATTCATTGGTACTAGCATTAATGTATCTGGTACTGCTTCATAATAGGTTATTTTAAATTAGAAACAATGGGGTGAGCTTCGTAAGGGGCTCACCCCAATAGGGGTGAGATATGGCAATAAAAACTATTAATTTAGGTACAGCAGGTACTCAAAGTGGTGATAAGGTAAGAGATGCTTTTGATAAAGTAAATCAAAACTTTTCTGGTTTTATGGATGCTTTTGATAAAGTAAATCAAAACTTTTCTGGTTTTATGTTAAGTAATACATCGGGATATTATCTTGCTTATTCTGAGACTGCTATAAGTGTTACTTCTACTACATTGTCTTATACTGATACTATATTTAGTGTGCCAAAGGGGACATATTTAATATTTTTAAGTGCGAATTTGGTATCGGTAACTGCTAATTCTGATATTGTATATTTAGGATTATATGATAGTTCTAATAACCCATTAGGTATTGATATGGTTTCTCATAATACAAGAGCAGGAGAAAGTGATTGGAGAACTAGTATGGGACGTGTTGTATGCTCAACACAGTGGATTCAAGTAGCTCCTCAGTTAAATAGCCAGACTCAAATACTATCTCTTGCTGTATTTAATGGTAAATTGTATGGTGGAACTGTCTCTGGTGGGCGTTTATTTGAATGGAATGGCGTAGATTCGTGGAAACAAGTAGCTCCTCAGTTAAATAGCCAGACTTTTATATACTCTCTTGCTGTATATAATGGTAAATTGTATGGTGGAACTTACCCTAATGGGTGTTTATTTGAATGGAATGGCGTAGATTCGTGGATTCAAGTAGCTCCTCAGTTAAATAGCCAGAATTATATACGCTCTCTTGCTGTATATAATGGTAAATTGTATGGTGGAACTGCCACTGGTGGGTGTTTATTTGAATGGAATGGCGTAGATTCGTGGAAACAAGTAGCTCCTCAGTTAAATAGCCAGACTCATATATGCTCTCTTGCTGTATTTAATGGTAAATTGTATGGTGGAACTTTCTCTGGTGGGTGTTTATTTGAATGGAATGGCGTAGATTCGTGGAAACAAGTAGCTCCTCAGTTAAATAGTCAAACTGTTATATACTCTCTTGCTGTATTTAATGGTAAATTGTATGGTGGAACTTACCCTAATGGGTGTTTATTTGAATGGAATGGCGTAGATTCGTGGAAACAAGTAGCTCCTCAGTTAAATAGTCAAAATATACGCTCTCTTGCTGTATATAATGGTAAATTGTATGGTGGAACTGCCGGTGGTGGGCGTTTATTTGAATGGAATGGCGTAGATTCGTGGATTCAAGTAGCTCCTCAGTTAGATAGTCAAACTTATATAAACTCTCTTGCTGTATATAATGGTAAATTGTATGGTGGAACTGAGCCTAATGGGTGTTTATTTGAAAGCTCAACACCGATGAAATTGGGTTACAAATTAAACGCTAAAGCTGCTAATGGAACTATTTCTAAGTATTATGTTTTGTTTTTGAGGATTGCTTAATGCCTGATGCCGTTAAAGTTATGGTGTATAGACAGGGTACAGAATATCCTAAACCTGATACTGATACTTTACTAGCTACTGATACTACGGTATCAGATGGAACGTGGTCTGTATCAGCTTCCTTTGCGGTAGGTAGGCATACAATATATTCTCAGAGTGAA
>Ga0255344_1005349_pt1 | contig 12354 bp, 8 predicted proteins | sample wastewater_treat_5_FD_192414 | JGI IMG/M metagenome (GOLD analysis project Ga0255344, IMG submission 192414) | Wastewater microbial communities from Lulu Island WWTP, Vancouver, Canada - plant18 | ecosystem: Engineered > WWTP > Wastewater > Unclassified | place: Canada: Vancouver, British... | reverse complement strand
CTCGTGACATGGGCGTCCCGCCCATGAAACACGGGCAAGATGCCCGTGCCACATCTGCAAGCAAGAAGTTTTGCAAGGCCTCTTTAATTAAGTTCAAACTGAAAAAGTCTCATCGCGGCATCCGACTCACGGCGCATGACCGAACGACAAGTACGCTCCAAGTGTAGCAAAGATTCGTATGCGTCGCATCTCAAAGTTGCAGATTGTCGGCGAGGCCTTTTTTTGTTAAAAAAGACGCGTTGATAAAGTAATAAATCGGAGGTGCTTCATGAATACCGTCAAACGTCGTTCTTTTTTGAAAACGTCTGTCTCTGCCGCCGCCGTCAGTGCGTTGCCGAGCATTTCGCTCAATGCGCAAGAGGCCACTGCGCCGGCCGCCACGGTGATTGTCGTGCACGGCACGGATATCCCCAAAATGCTGGCTGCGGGTATCGCCAAACTGGGCGGATGGGATGCCTTCATCAAGCCCGGCATGAAGGTCGTCATCAAACCTAACGTCGCTTGGAACTCTAAGCCCGAGCAGGGCGGTAACACCCATCCCGACTTGGTCAAGGCTTGCGTGCTGGCAGCCGAGGCTCAGGGCGCCACCAAGATCTCCCTACCGGAAAACCCCTGCCATCCGGAAAAGGCAACCTTCCAAGCGAGTGGCATCGCCGACGCGCTGAAGGGTACCCAAGCACGGCTCTACCGTCCCGCCAAGGGGGATTACCAAACCATTGAGATTCCGAAAGGCAAGGTCGCCAAAACGGCCAACGTGCCCAAGGACATTCTGGAGTGCGACTGCCTGATCAATATGCCGGTGGCCAAACACCATAGCGGCGCGACGCTCACGCTCTCCATGAAAAACTGGATGGGCTCGATCGCCAATGAGGATCGCCGCGCTTGGCATCGCGACGGCCTGCACCAGTGCATCGCCGACTTCAGCACCTTCATCCGCCCGAAGTTGGTGGTCATTGACGCCACGCGTATCATGCTCACCAAAGGACCGCAAGGCCCCGGCGACCTGGAGCACCCGAACGAGGTGATCCTGAGCACCGACCCGGTGGCGGCCGATGCTTATGCCGCGACGCTTTTCAAAAAAGCGCCGTTCGATATCGGCCATATTCAGATCGGCCACGAAATGGGCATCGGCTGCGGCGATCTCACAAAAATCAAGGTCGAGCGTATCGAAGTGTAACCCCATGATGACCCGCCGCAACCTGCTCCGCCTCGTTCTGTTCGTCGCGTTCGCCCTGCTCGCGCTGGGCGTGTTGCCCGAGGCGTGGCGACGTTGGAGCGTTCTGCTGCCCGGCCTGAGTCCGCTGCTCAGTCTGGGCGGTGCTCTCGCCGCCCGCAGCGCCGGTCTGCTTGCCTTGCTCGGCTTGCCTCTGCTGGTATTGCCGCTCTTCAAAGGACGCTTTTTCTGCTGGCGACTCTGCCCCATAGGCTTCGCCGCTGAAATGGTCAGCCGCCTCAACCGCCGCAACACCGGCCTGATCCGCCGCCTTCCGTTTATCGGCAAGGGCCTGGCGCTCTTGATCATCGGCAGCGCGGCCATCGGCTGGCCGTTGTTGATCTGGACCGACCCGCTCTGTATCTTCAACGGCTTTTTCGCGGCCTGGCGGAAACCGTTTACTTGGCTCTCAGCCGTCACCGCCAGCGGCTTTGTCCTAATCCTGCTGGTCAGTCTGATCGCCCCGAACATCTGGTGCCACCGCCTCTGTCCGCTGGGTGGTCTGCAAGAGTGGATCACGCAACTCGGCAACCGCCTGCGTGCGGCACGCAAACCGATCACGCAAGAAACCGCGACTGCCCTCTCGCGCGCACGCGCAGGACGGCGCGTCTTCCTCGGTTTCGCGTTGGGCGGCCTCACAGGCGTGCTCTACCGCCACTTCGGCATGCAGGCCGCAGCAGCCGTCGCATCACGCGAAGCCGCCGCCAGCCAGCGCGGCCAAGGCCGAGGACTTGGTCGGGGTCGCCGACGGCGGGAACAAGCATCCGGCGAACAGGGCACCTGCGACCACGATCATGACCACGGCCACGACCATGCATGCAAGTGTGCCCCCGAGCACCATATCGCCATCCGTCCTCCGGGCGCGGCCGCCACCGGCTTCAACGCACGCTGCGCGCGCTGCGGCAACTGCATGACGGCGTGTCCCTACGGCCTGATCCTGCCCGACCTCGGCAGCGCCGGCATCGATGGACTCTTCACACCGGTTCTCGCCTTCCGCAGCCGCAATAACCAACAGGAGCAGTTCTGCTTCCAAGAATGCACCGCCTGCACGCAGGTCTGCCCCACCGGTGCCTTGCGCCCGCTGACTGTCGAGCAGAAACAGCAGACCGCCATCGGTCTCGCCCGTGTCTTCAGGGGCCGCTGCATCGCCTGGGAAAAACAGGAGTACTGCGTGGTCTGCCAAGAGTACTGCCCCTACCACGCGATTATCGAAGTCGAACGCAACGGCGTCATGTGCCCGATCGTCGATGCCGACAAATGCCGCGGCTGCGGTGCCTGCGAGAGCCAGTGCCCCGCGTTGCCGATCGCCATCGTGGTGAACGGCCGCTCCCGCCAGCCGATCCTCGCTCACCCCTCACCGCAGTTGTAAGCCACACGCAACCATGAACGTTCTGTTGCACACCTGTTGCGCACCCTGCGCCAGTCACTGCGTGCTCGCCCTGCACGAACGGGGCCACGCCGTGACGCTTTTTTACTCCAACGCCAACATCGCGCCGCATGACGAGTTCCTCAAGCGTCTCGATGCCGTGCACCTGCTGGCGGAACGTCTGCGTGTGCCTTTACTCATCGACGAGCCCGACCACGACGCCTGGCTCCGCGAAGTGGCGCACGGGTTGGAACAAGAGCCGGAGCGCGGGGCGCGTTGCGCGCGCTGCTTCCGCTACAGCCTCAGCCGCACGCACGAAGCCATGGTGGCCCAAGGGCTGGACGCCTTCACCACTACGCTCACCGTCAGCCCGCATAAACACACGCCGACGATCTTTCAGATCGGCCGCGACTTGGATGCCGCTCGTTTCCTGGCCATTAATTTCAAAAGGAAGGACGGCTTCAAGCACAGCATCGAGTTCGCCAAACTCCTTGAGCTTTATCGCCAAAACTACTGCGGTTGCGAATTCAGCTACCGTAGCAAGATCACTGTACCGAAGTTGTAGGCCAGCCGCGCCTTCTTCCCTGCAGCGTCATAAGTCACGATCCAACGCGCGGGCAACGTTTCCGTAGACCCAAACGGCCCGGTGAACGTGCCGGTGCAACTGGCGATCGTGTACTTCTTGAAGCGCGAGAGCTGTTCCGGATTTTCGACATGCAACGTGAGCGTCGATAAATCTAAATCGCCCACCACATGCAGCGCGTCCGACTCGCCTTCGGGCGAAACGCTCACCGACAGCGTGCAACCGGCGATCGACGCCGCATTCCCGGCCAGCGTAAGCGTACCGAAGCTGTCGGCATCACCGGGCGCGAGCGTGTCGGTCACCGTCAGCGTCGCCAGATTCTCGACCGTGCCGCCGCCGCCCAGTCCCGCCAGCGTCTGCGTCTTGCCGTTGACATTGAAGACGCCGTTAGATCCCGCCATGACCGTGTTCGCCGCGGGCAGGACATCGTCCCGTCCCCACCTGAGCGTACCGCCCTCGACCACAGTCACGCCGTTGTAGGTGTTGGTGTTGAGCAGGGTCAGCATCCCCTCGCCCCGCTTGGTAAGTCCGCCATCCTCCGGCGCTCCGGTATACAGCGGCTGCTTGATTGAGATATTCTTGCCCGCCGTATCGAAAATCGCACCGCCCTCGCGTACATGCACGAAGATGTTGGTCAACCACTTGTCGTTTTTATCGCCGACGAGTTTTTCCGTTGTCCCCAGGAAATTGTCCGTATTGACCCTAGCCTCAACCGTACCGCCGTTCAGGAACAACATGCCCTTTTGGTTAGGGAAATTGATATCGATGTAGAAGTTTTTGAGCCGCATCACGCCGCCGGTGTTGACGCTCACCACCGTGTTGGACGGATTGCCCGTGTTTTGGGAAATGCGTACCCCGTTGGCGATAAGCGTCCCGCTGCCGCTCACCGTGGTGAATCCGTATGTCGAAGCGATGCCGTTCAGGATTTCGTCGCAGCTCGTGGTATCCACTACACCGTTCGTAACGAGAAGGTGCCCGCCGTCCACATTGACGTATAGTTTGGAGGTCGTCTTCAGCAGACCGCCTGCCACCAGCAACGTTCCGCCGGAGACCCGCAGCCCCGGACCATTCTGGACGCCGCAAAAACGCGTCACCAGATTGGTGCCGCTGGCGATAACCAACGTTCCCGCCGCCGTGTGAAGCGTGCCGAAGCTGTTCACCGCCGTCGGTCCGGGATCCAGAATCACCGTGCCACTCCCGGTCTTATAGAGTGTGGCGTTCGTATCAGCGCACACGATGGTGCCGCAAATCGTCTGCGTGTTTGTCTGCGGATCGAACGTCGCCGTCACGGCATTAGTCACCCAGATCGTCCGGTTGGCGGCGAGTGTATGCGACTCGCTGGACTGGAGCGTCGCGTCCGTCAGGAAAACAAGGTTCGTGGCTGGCGACGACGGAACGGCGCCCAGATTGTGATCCGCGACAACATTCAACCGCCCGCCTTTTAAAACAGTAGCGCCGTTAAAGGTGTTGGTCCCCCGCAGATACAGCGTGCCGCTTCCTTGCTTCGTCAGTCCGCCGTCATCCGGTGAACCCCGCAATTTAGCGATCACCGTGATGTTGCAGTTCGGGGTGTCGAACACCGCACCGCCCGACAGCACATTGACAAAAATGTTCGTCCAGTTCGGATGGTAGGTGCCCAGCATGTCCCGCGTTTTGGTCGTGTCCCGCGCCCGAATCGTGCCGCCGTTGAGGTTCATGGTGGCTTTTCGGTCCGCCGAATGGTTTGTCTCAAACCAAAACTCGTTGAGCCGGATCGTGCCGCCCGTGTTGATGTTGACGCCTGAGAAGCTCGCCCCCTCCTGATTCTTGACAATGCGCATCCGGTCTAGGATCAGCATGCCGTTGCCCCCCACCGTCGTGAATCCCGGCGAATTAAAGGCATTCAAAAGCTCCTGATTACTGGAGAGGTCGCAGACCCCGTTGGTCACCAAAAGCGTGCCGTATTCGCTGACCCGGGCGAAGGGGCCCGCCGTGGTTTTCAAAAGGCCGCCCCCCACGACCAGCGTGCCGCCGCTCACCCAAAAAGCCGGACCGTGCTCCGGGCTGCTGCCTGCCTCTGTCACAAGGTTCGTACCGCCCGCGACCTCCAGCGTGCCGCCCGCAGTCTTGAACGAGTAGAAGACATTCGAGACCGCGCCCTGCGGGTTCAGAACGACCTTTCCACCGCCGGTCTTGGCCCAGACACCGACATTCGTGACCGGCGCGGTCAGCGTGGCGGTCATGCCCGCATCGACCGAAGCGCCACCGTGCATCAGCAACGGACCGCCGCCGATCGCATACCCATCCGCCGTGAAAGCGAGATTGTTGAGCGTCACCGGGTCGGCCGTAATCGCCCTCGGCCCTTCAGCACCGAAGGTCGCGTTGTTAGCGGCATCATTGGTCCACACCGTACCCGCGCCGGACCAGTTCGCATCCGTCGTATTCCACGACGCACTGGTTGTGCCGGTCCAAGTATAATCGGCCGCACTCACCGACCACGCCGCCACGGACAGCGCAACAACCAAACCCTTCAAAATCTCGGTGTACGTACGCATCTGACTTTCTCCATTTCATTTATTATCGATTCGACCAACACCCAAAACAAACACTGGTGCAAAGTATACGTATTCCGCGTGTGCCTGACAAGACGCGATCACCCGTTTACCGTAATCGATTACCGACAGGGGCATGCGAGTTTAGTGCGTGTTTGTGTGTGCGCATCGGGAGCGTGGCGTCCCCGCCCGCAGAAAGTTGAGCGTTGGGAGTTTTTTAACGCAGAGACGCAGAGGCGCAGAGATTTTTTGGGGATGGCGACGTGAGCGCGGCCGATCAAGCAGACGCTTGACCCTCCCGGTGCTTGGCAAGTCTGTCAGCCGACCGCCAGAGGCGCCAATCCTAAATCTAAAATCACAAATCAAGTGTTTTGTCCAGCGGGCTCGACAACCCGCGGTCTGAGTGTTACATTCAAAGCCATCTGTAGCCGGGGAATGGTTGCCCCGGTTTCCCATCCATTTTCAACGAGGCACCTATGGCATTCGGCAGCGGCAGTGTGAGTTTCCGGCTCTTTTATCTTCAACAACAATACGACTCCAGTTTGGTCGACGCTTTTGCACGGCATGTTGCGCCGCCGATTGACTCGCTCAGCCGCGACCCCATCCACGGCTGGGTGACCGGGCGACATCTTTTCGACCGCGCGATTGCGGATGAAACTTGTGTGATCGGCCCCTACCTTCACGCGCAATGGCTACGCGCCGAGAAGAAGGTGCCGCCCGCATTGCTGCGCGCGTATGTGCAGATGGAAGAGGATCTCGAATGTCGCGCGCGAGAAGTCGAATTCTTGCCGCGCGCGGTACGCGCCGAAGTCAAGCAGCGCGTCACCGACTCACTCTTGCCCAAGATGCCGCCGACCTTGACCAGCATCCCCGTGGTGGTCGACTTCCGCAACGACCTACTCGTGGCCAGCGCGATGTCCGACAAGCAAATCGACACCCTCGCGCCCGCCTTCAAGGAAACCGCCGGCACGCTGCCGATCCTGCTCACGCCCGAGACCGCCGCCATGCGCCGCAAGCAGATCAATGCCAACGATCTCGATCCGGTCACTTTTTCACCCGACACCACCCTCGATCCCCCAAACGAACCCACGCTGGGCATGGACTTCTTCACTTGGCTCTGGTTCACTTGGGAGAAGGAAGGCGGCGTCTGTCATCTACCTGACGGCCGCGAGTTCGGCGTGATGCTCGAAGGCCCGCTCACCTTCTTTCGCGAAGGCCAGGGCGCACACGAAGCGGTCCTGCGCAAAGGCTCGCCGCTCAACAGCCGCGAGGCCGGTACGGCCCTGCTCTGCGGCAAGAAACTCAAGCGCGCGAAGGTCGTGATCGCCCACAGCGACGACGTCTTTAGTGCGACCATCGACGCCGACTTTGCCTTCCGCTCGCTCAAACTGCCCAAGGGCGAACAGACTGATGCGGACGGCCGCTTTGAAGAGCGCATGCTCATGATCGAGACCTTCTGGTCGGCGTGGCTCGCGCTCTTCGACCGCTTCTTGGAACTGCGTACCGACGCGCAGGCGTGGCCGAAAACCCTCAACGCCATACGCCAATGGATCGCCCGTTTCGGCGAACCTTGATCCGGCAGCCGGCTGGCACGCCACCCTGCACCCAGCAGACGATATTTACGTCTGCCGTTTTGAACGTTGAACGCAGAACATCCAACGCCAAAGGAATTTGAAAAACCATTCACCCTAAAAAGATCAGTTGAACTTTCAACGCTCTTTGGTTTTTGGCAAGACTTGGTTTTTTCTCACACGAAGGGCACGAAGATTTTTTAGGGGCGAGCATCCTTGCGAGTTATACCGTATAACCAACCAGTTTGTCTGGGGGCGCGCTGTCGCGCTTCGCAGTGCCCCTCAAAACACCCTCTGCGTCTCCGCGTCTCTGCGTCAAAACTTTTACACACGCTTTCTCAACAGCTTGAACAGGGCAAACACCGCTCCAAGACCAGAAACAATGTACAGCCCCATCAATCCGCCTGCAAGCCCCCCGGGAATAACGATTGACTTCCGGAAATCCCAGCGGGTCGGTTCGTAGTTCACTTCGGACGATTCCATCGCCGCAGCAATGGCAGGAACTCTTTGCCACTCTTCATAATCGGTTCCAGAAAAGGCGAAATAACAAGCGAGTGCTACCATGGTGCAGTAAAGGAGTGGCAAAATCTTCTTCGAGATTCTTGACTTATCCATCAACCAAGCAAAAAACGTGACGGTCACTCCGCTGAGGATGATCATTGCGAGAAGGATGACAAAAGGATTAAAGTCGGAGCCGTCACAGATGTGTTCCAAGAGCAAAACAGGCCAGTATCCAACAATCATTCCCCATGCAAGCCCGCGCATTTCGAAGCCTGGGAAAACAAACAAGGCAATTGCAAATGCCAACCATGTGCCCATGAAAATGATGCGATTTCGTATCATCGTTTTGATCTCCTTACTCCTTCACCAGCAAGCGCGTGATAGAGCAGGGCGCTGCTTCGCACACGACCGTCTGGCTGAGTGCGCTTCCTACTTTTTGCGTGTGGGTCACCGGCATGGTCTGCGCGTCGCGCCGCGCTGTCAGGTCGGGTGCTAACTGTTCGGACACATACAGCACGAAACGTCGCTTCAGCGGAGCGAGCCCGATACGCACGGTGTGTGCTTCAGGTACGGCGTTGTAGACAAAAACGATAAGCTCCCCCGCCTCGGTCGACCAGGCCGCCTGCACGCGCAAAGAGCTGTCCGGCGTATTCGGCACACCTTCGATCAAGACCGGCCGGTCGGCAGGATAGCGGTTGATCAGCGCCAATAGCACACCGGCGTCGGTCAGCATGTTCCGCGCGCGGGATGCGCGGTAAAGCACCTGTTCGGGCTGCAAGGGTGTGGCCAGAAAACCGCAGCGGCCTTGCTCGACGCGGTCGAGCACCGCACAGGCCAACCCCAGCGCATTGTACCACTCGCCGTAGTAGGCGCGTTCGTCGGGCGGTGCCACTGCAAGCCGCCGCAGGATTTCCGCTACATACGGGTCGCTGCGCGGCGACAGCGTGGCGTCATCGCTGACCGTCACGCAGATGGCCGGATCTTCGGCGCGCATGGCCGCCGTGTACGCCGCAACGGACGCCGCCGACGGCCCATCCGTACCGCCGCGGGCGATCAGTTCCCAGCGCATCACGCGCAACGGCTCGGGGTGGCCGTGACGCTGCCGCAGCAAGGCCAACGGATGGTCGCCTGTCGCGTTGCAATAGGCCACCCACTCCGCAGCCATCTGGACACCTGCCGTTTGATCGGGCACACGTTCATCCACCATGCCCGGCTCGAACATCCTGACACGCAGCATCGGCTCAGCTCCGATTAGACGGCAGAAGGCGACAAACTCAGCCGTCCCGAACGCATGCGCCTCTTCCGGAATAGCGGAAGGCACAGCGGGCCGACGCACGGCCTGCGGACCGACACCATCGTACCACACGTAGGCCCCCAACTCGTTCGCGGCGGGCCATCCGATGACGCTCGGACTCATGCCGCGCAACGCCACCAACGTCTCATGATCCCAGCCCTCCTCGGCATCATCCGGCATCAGCGACAGTGCGCTCAACTCGATAACACTGCCCGGTTCGACAGCGAGCCGACAGCGATAGGCCGTCTCGCGCTTCAGCACCGCATGCGCCTCACATGATTTCCACCCGCCACTCAGCGAGAAGCGTTCGGTCACGCCATCCTCGGACTTGCCGCCCACCGGCTGGAACGTCACCCAGACACGTCCTTTGCCCGCGACCCGGCGTCCCTGTAGGCGCAACGTATACCCGACACCGCTCCGCAATGTCCGTGTAACTTGCGTAATGCCCAGACGTTCCGCGCCGCCGTTCGTGACGCGCATCGTGCGGTTGGTCGGGCTCGTGACGGCAAGCGTCTCCAAGGTCACTCCGGTCTCGGCACTCCAATCGAGGCCGGTCAGACACTCCGCGCGCAACGGATGAAAGCGTCCGTCAAGGAAGCCGGCCTGCAAGCCCAAACGCAACGGCGCGACGTTCGTCGCGACCGGTCCGGGCAGCACGTGGACCGACCACTCAGCCGCGACGCCGGTTGCCGCGACGCCCGCGCAGCATAGTAGCAGCGTGATTTTTACGAGACGGCGTCGTAACCGCAAGTCTGACGAGAGAACTTGGAGTGCGGCGGCAAGCGGTATTCCGCGCGACGCCGCTTTTTGAGCACGAGTGCAGCGGCAAGGTGTGTGCGAAAGCGGTGCCGCAGGCCACACCTCCCTACACTTCGTCGAAACATTTCGTCGCTTACACTTCATCCCTACATCCCTACACTTCATCCCTACACTCGTCGAAACACTTCGTCTCTGGCGCAATCGACTAGGTGCTGCGACTAAGTGTTTTCGACTAAGAGTGGGGACTAAGTGTGTCTCCGCGCACGGCACAACAATCATGTTGGCACCTGAACTTACGGCTGAGGCGCTGTCTGCTGCGTATCCAGCCGCACGGTCAACAGCGCATTCGAAAAAACAATGGCGTCATCCAGAAACGCAATCTGCCACTCCGATCCGTCAAGCTTGCGGAATTCCAAATCCAGCCCGAGCGGATCGCTGCGCCGAATGGCTTGAAGCCCCAACGCGCGGTGGCGTGGCGCTTCAGTCAGAGCCACCACTTCGCGCCGCCGGTCCACAGCGAACCACTGGTATCTATCGGCCAACTTCTCGGGCAGCGCCACATAGTAGCGGGTCGGCATCGCGAGCGGCCGGAGAAGCACCGCATCTTCAAAGCGTTGGCCGAAAAAGACATAGGAAACATACGGGAAGCGGGCCTTGACCAACGGCGGCTGATACCAGACAGCCGCCGCGATCCCGATCACGACCAGCGCCAGCGCCACTTTGATCAGGTCCGGCAGCCAGCGCCGCCACCGCGGCCGCGCCGCCGCAACCGGCTGCGCCTCGATGGGCGGCCCTTCGTGAACCTGCGCGGGGGAGTCATCTGGCTCTTCAACCGACGAAGCAACCGGCTGTTCAGGCTCGACCGCCTGCACCTCCGGGGCTTCGCTTTCATCCGTCACCTCGACCGCCGCATCGGGATGCGGAACAGTGGGAGGAGGCGGAGTGGCCCTGTCCCTCTTTTTCTTACGTTTTGCCATTCGCGTCTATTTATACTCTTGCACCGGGAAAAAGCCTAGCGAATTCTTAAATAACTTCTCAAACAACTTCACAAAAACGCTTGGCTTCTGATTTACAGCCTGCATTCATTTTGCTATTGTTGGAAATGGTAACCCGTTTGCTTAGACGTGTGGTTTGAGAGGGCAACAGGAAGGAGCCGCTTATGTCGAGTTTTGATCAAGAACTTCACCGCATCAACGGCAAGATCAACCGCTGGCACGCCACTGAGCACCTGATCGTGGCGCTCGCCATTCTATTGGTTGCATGGGGCGCTTTAACCGCGCTTGATGTATGGCTCCGTCCGCGGACCTGCGGACGGCTGGCCCTCTCGCTCGTACTGGTTGGATTGATAGTTGCCGCGCTGGTTTGGTTGGCGCGTGTGGTCAGCCGGAAACGTTCGTCCGCCGCAGTGGCCGCGTTTCTCGAAAAAAAATTCCCGCAGCTCGATAACCACCTCATCAACCGCGTGCTCTTCGCCAACGAGCGTTCGCAGTCCTCCTGGCTGCGTACCTACCTGAATGAGGGTGTGCCGGAGTTCCACGCGCTGCCTCTGCATGAGATCAAGGACCGACGCCTGCGCAAACGCGGCGCAATCGCTGCCGGTGCGGCGGCACTGCTGCTGGTTGTGCCGGCGTTCGTGCTCGGCAACGCTTGGACGGTGGCCATGCAGCGCGTGTTGAACCCTTTCTCACGGCTTTCGCCGCCGACCTTTGCGACGGTCCTCGCTGTGACGCCGACCGACAAGACCATCGTGCAGGGCTCCGGCATTGATCTGGTGGTGAAGGCCACCGGCCGCGCCGGACAGTTCGTGGACCTGGACCTTTATCCGGCCGACGACAAACGTTCGACGGTGCGGATCGGCCAATTCTCATCCACCGGCACGGAGGAGGAGTTCCCCTACCGCGTCTCAAAAATCGCCACCTCGCTCCGCTACCGGTTCAAGGTCGGCGACGCCTATCCGACCGACACCTTCACGATCGACACCGTGCCGCCGTTGGCGCTCTCTGCCCTGCAGCTCACGGTGACGCCGCCCGGATATACGTCATTGGCCCCGCGTACCTTCGACGCGCTGACCAATGCGGTCGCGATTCCGGTCCACTCCGAAGTCGCCTTCCGGGTCGTCTGCAACCGGCCGACCGAAACCTCGCAGATCCTTTTCGATCAAGAGACGCTGACGCTGACGCCCGGCACGGACAAGGCAAGCTGGTCGGGATCCGCCACAATCAAAGACGGCGCGATCTTCCAAGTCGCGGCGCGCGACGCCTTCGGGCTTGAGATGCGCGTACCGGTACGCTTCGAACTCATCGAGGACCGCGCGCCCGCTATCCGGCTGGTGATCCCTTCGGCCGCGAAGGCGGTCCTGCCGCCCAATGCCGCGCCGGTCGTACACTTTGAAGTCACCGACGAATACGGCCTCGGCAAGGTACGCGTCGAGCGCGTCAACAAAGGGGCCAAACCGGGTGCCGAGGGCGACGTTCTCAAAGAGTGGGACCTCGACGGAAAGAGAGTCTTCAACGAAAAATGGACCGGTTCACTGGCG
>Ga0255344_1005347_pt1 | contig 12365 bp, 9 predicted proteins | sample wastewater_treat_5_FD_192414 | JGI IMG/M metagenome (GOLD analysis project Ga0255344, IMG submission 192414) | Wastewater microbial communities from Lulu Island WWTP, Vancouver, Canada - plant18 | ecosystem: Engineered > WWTP > Wastewater > Unclassified | place: Canada: Vancouver, British... | reverse complement strand
TTAGTTCCCAAACAGATAAGAGCAACCTTTCTGCCGTCTTTTCCTTCGGTTTCAATTGCTTTGGCTAATTGCTGTTGATTGCTTGCAGCAGAAAAAAAGGTTATTTCATTATTGACGATTTCCACTACTGGATGCAAAATTTCCTCGCCCCAAACATAAGCGCGATCACCAACTATTTTTCCCTGCATTGTATCCGGCTTGGGAATAATTAAAATTTCACCACCGGGAAGGTTAATAATAGGGGACTGAAATTCACAACTGCCAAATGAACCGCATTCAGCCCAAATATTATTGATAGCGAACTGAAATGTTTCGCCTTTGGTTTCAATTTCCACATAATTCTTGTTTACAAATTTCCGACACAAAGCGATGGTCTTAGCGCTAAGCAGCTGATAATCAATATCCAAAGCACGCCAGAATTGAACTTCACTTTCAATTGCCTGTTCGGACAGAGTATCATTTAAAAGAGAAGGCATCATTGCCAAGCGGATATTCTTTTCTTTAATAATCTTGCGTCCTTTTTCCAGCATCCGGTTTCGGATTTGAATTTTTTGGGGATCTGTAACTTCTACAGTTCGGGATTCACTATTAAGGTTCAAATAAACATCTGCTTCTTTCAGTTTTTGGTTAAAATTCTCATAGTCCGCTTGAAAAGCAATTAACGAATACTGCTCCGCCCTTGCTTGCAATTGTTCTAAGTCCTGATAAATCAAGGTAGTATAAATTCCTCTTTTTCCTGCTTCCAGCAATAATTTTTCTACTAAAGGCAAATTAAACTTGCCTGTTGTAATCAACAAATGCATCCCTTTCGTCAGTTTCAGTGCTGCATCAATCAGCTTGGCAGCAATATTATTCAAATTTATCAGATATTCCTGCTCCAAAATGCTGTTAATAATATTACGGTTATCCAATATTTTTTCGTTGGTATCCAATCCAATTGCTAAATCTAAAATATAACTGCGAGCCGTAGCTCTATAATATACCTCTTTGTTATTGTTATTTACCTCGTCTTCAAGTTTAAGCAAACCCTGGGAAAGCATTTGCGTTAAATTATAATGCATTTTCTGCTTGCTGCAGGCAAAAAGAGTGGCAAGCTGTTGACAAGTAGCCGGTGCTTTAATCAATTCTTTTAGAATATTATATTTTAAGGGACTGCCCATCTCTTTCAGCTGGGCTTGATTTTTGATTAGTTGAAGATTTTGAATCATTAAATTCATCCTTCTTGGTATTTCATATTACATAAATTACACACTTCTGTTACCGTGATATTTAGTCAAGAACTTTTTGACTATAGACCAAAATATTTTTCTGCCGTTTAAGTCAGGAGTCATTAGTGCCTTTACAATTTTATTCTTTGAGATAACTTTAACAGCACTAATAACTAATAACGACATAAACATTGTCTCTCACTGATTACACGGATAACACAGATATATTATTTTAATTCATTATACTTTGTAGTAAAAAGTGGGCTGGAAATTAGAGAAGTCATTTATTCCGGAAAGTATCCCTCCGCTCTATGCCTTAAGCTCTTAGCTCTCATATTCTTCATTTTTCCTCACATTGACCTTGACAAAACCCGTTATCTTAAAATTTATTCCCGAAGTGCGTTGGGGCTATAGCTCAGTTGGTAGAGCGAATGGTTCGCAATCATTAGGCCAGGGGTTCGAATCCCCTTAGCTCCACCACCATTCATTTTTCCTATTAGTATTGCTTAAGCATTACCTACCCAATACGGATGGCATCCGTAATGGGTGAGCAATGAGTAGGCAATGCAATTAAGGAAGAAAACGGAACTTTCAATTTCCCTGCTAATTACGCAAAAAAGAGGGTTGAATAAAACACTGCATAATTTGCGTAATCGGAGCTCGCTGTAGCTCAGCATAAATCTGCGTATTTAGTGTAAATATTATAGCTATGAAAACTTTATAAACTGTGAGAAATGGTCGTCTAGATAGTCGTCACGAGTCCTCACTGCCAAACAAATTAGTGGGATGTATAAAAATATTAATGGCAGTGACGACTCCTGACTTACTTAAGTCAGGAGACATTTGTGCCTTGAGAACTTTAACCTGGGAGATAATTTTGTGGCACATATGACTCATGACGGCACTTAAGAACAATCATAAATCAAATCTGTGAAGTCATTAGAATCTGTGAAAGAAAGTCGTCACGAGTCCTCACTGCCAAACAAATTAGTGGGATGGATAAAAATATTAATGGCAGTGACGACTTCTGACTTACATACGGAAACACAGCGTCCTCCTTTTATATTTCTTGCTTATTCAAATTTTCTCTTTTCCTCTTTTTCTCTTTGTTCACAAAATCATCTCAATCCTTAGATCCTGAAATCCTCATTTCTAAAATCATATCTATGTTCTCTTTGTTCTCGGTGTAAAAAATTCTCCTTTTTTAGATTGACAGATTTTCCCTTATTACCGTATAGGAACTGATTAAAAAATAAAAGGATACTCAAACTGATGGCACGGCTTTTCGCTAAGGATTATCATAACAAATCTGACAGCTGGTATTTCAATCAGGCAATAATTGTGCTGGAGAAAGATGATTTATGGTTTTGGAAAACCCGTAATGAAGATGGCAACTATCAAATTCGCTTTTTTCCTGCTCCTTCCAAACAGGAATATTTTGCCGAATATGTAGATATTGTTTTTAATCCGGAAACCGAACTGATTGTTTCTCATAGCTGTTCTCAGTGTTATACAGATGAATCCTGTCGTCATTATCTATCCATTTTGCGTTATGCTTATTTGAATTTAAGCACCCGCATTTTTGAGGAAGAGGTAGTTGAGACCTGTGATGGTAATGCTCTTAGTGGCAATGAATTATGGCTGAATATTGCCCGTAATGCAGTTCTTTATGTGGAGGGAATTTATAATCCTGAAAGTGATAAAATCCGTTTTTTTCATCAAGACCTTACTCCGCTTGAGCCGGTATTAATGGGTAAACTATACTCCCGGGAAGAAATAATAGATATTCCTCAACGCCAGATTGAATATTACACTGCCAATATGGGTGCTTTTAGAGAGGCAGACCTTCATCTTTTCTCCTTTTTAAACCAAAACCGCTGTGCCTATAGTCACAAAAACAAGTTCTGGTCAATTTACAAAAGTGATTTTGCTAAAGCCCTTTTTATTATGCAAAATTGCCATACCCGTTTTGTAATTAAAGAAACGGGTGAAGAGCTTATTTTTCAGCAACAGCCCTATCCGCTATCCTTAAGAATTGAGCCAGCTGGAACAAAGAACTATGCTTTACGGGCTGTTATTATAGATGAACTCTCTGTTTGGTTTGCCGGAAACCCTACCTGGTTGTTTTTCCGTAATCAGGTGTATAAAATCAACCTACCTTTCCGTAACGAAGTGATAGATAATATTTTTAGCAGGGGAGAGGTTTTAACTGCCAGAGATTTGGTTTATTATCGTTGCCTGGTGCATCGTGAACTGAATGCACAAGGAATTTATCTTGATTTTGAGGAAAACATTGTGCTCCCGGAACTTGTTGATGAAATACCTGTTAAGCGTTTGCATATCAAGAAATTGGGCGATAAAATATTGATTGGCGGTTCCCTTGTTTTTTCGCAGGAAAGGGAAATTCCTCTTTCTGTTTTACGTTTTGGTAAGCCCCTTGTTTTTTCTCAATACACTTCTCCTTCTCAAAATGGTGCTGCCTGGTTTCATCTAACTCCGGAGCTTTTTGCCAAAATGCAGGAACTGCTGAATAAACTTCCTGAACCGGAAATGAACCGTCTGGAACAATATGCCGAATTGGTTTTTAGCGGAGAAGAAAGAATTGAACAATTGCGGACTGCTATTTTTGAACTTAGTGACCAGGATTGGGATATTCAAATTGACCCGGAACTGAGCAATTATTTTGTGGCTAAAATTCCTTTACAAGTGGAAATTATTGCTCGTCACGAAGAAGATATTGACTGGTTTACTTATGAAGTTAGTTACAACTATCGGGATTTGAGTTTCACCCATGAGGAATTGAAACGCTTTTTCCGCAGTAAAGAGGAATTTTTACATACTGCGGATGGACGCCTGGTGTTTATCAGCAATCCTCAGGTCTTTTATGAAGTGGAAGAACTTCTATCCCGCAGTGAACATAAAACTGATCAGGTTTATCGTTCCCGAATGATGAATCTGCCCTATTATCTTAAATTACGAGAAGAAAATCCTGCCTTTAGAATGCAGGGAGATGAATGGTTGGAAGGGCTTTATTCAGCATTACTTAAAAGGCGTTTGGAGGGCACTGAAACCTTGCCTCTGTATTTGCAAACCGTTTTAAGGGGTTATCAAAAAGCCGGTGTTGCCTGGATTAAGATGTTGGCTCATTATCACTTAAATGGTATTCTTGCCGATGAAATGGGTTTGGGAAAAACCATTCAAGCACTTTCTGTAATTATTTCTACATCTGCAGGACAGGTTTCACTGGTGATTTGTCCCAAAACATTACTTTACAATTGGGCTGCCGAAATTGACAAGTTTCACACCAATATCTCTTTTGCCATTGTGGATGGAAATAAAACAACCCGTATGGAAATCCTCTCCAATCCTAATGTTCGCCTCTTTATTATGAGCTATTCTATGGTTTTGGGTGATGTTGCTTTCCTAAAAAATATGGAATTTGAATGGATTGTTCTGGATGAAGCCCAAAATATTAAAAATGTTTCTGCTCAACGCACTTCCGCTATTAAAAAACTGAAAAGCAAACACCGTTTAGCTTTAACAGGAACACCTGTGGAAAATAATCTTACCGAATTGTGGTCTATTCTGGATTTCCTGAACCCCGGCTATTTGGGAACCCTAAATAAATTTAAACAGAATTATCTACCTGCCGAAGGTGAAACAATTGCCCGACTTTCCTTATCCCGAATGGTTGCACCCTTTATGCTGCGCAGAATTAAAAAAGATGTGCTCCTGGAACTTCCGGATAAACAGGAACAAATTTCCTGGTGCAAACTTAATTCCCTGCAGGAAAAAATTTACCTCCAAATTTTGGATATGGTGCATAAAAAACTGCTGCCTGAGGGACCAGAAATGCCAAGCTATATTCATATTTTAGCAGCACTTACAAAACTAAGGCAGGTCTGTAATCATCCTCATCTTGCTAATGGCGATATTTTACCTGAACCGGAGGCATCTTCCAAACTGGAACAACTTTTGGAACTGGTTACGGAAGCAACAAATGCAGGACATAAGGTCTTGATTTTTAGTCAGTTTGTCCAAATGCTGTCTATTATTCGGAAGGTTTTGGATGCCTGTTCTTTGCCCTATTGCTATCTGGATGGCAAAACCAAAGATAGGATTACTCCTATAAAAAGCTTTGAAACCAATCCCGAGATTAAACTCTTTTTGATTTCCTTAAAAGCAGGTGGAACGGGACTAAATTTAACTGCTGCCGATACTGTTATTTTGTATGACCCCTGGTGGAATCCAATGGTGGAAAATCAGGCAATAGATAGAACTCACAGAATCGGGCAAACACATAAGGTTCAGGTCTTCCGTCTGATTACTAAAGGAACGGTGGAAGAAAAAATCCTGCAATTGCAACAAAACAAACGGGAACTTTTTGAAACCGTCATTGAAGGCGGACAAAATGTGCTGAAAACAATGACCAAGGAAGATATAAAATCTCTTTTCAGCTACTCGGAATGAAGGATGAATTAAAAAAGCGAGATAGTGAGATGGCGAGATGGCGAGATGGGAATTTTAGGCTAAGAGCTAAGGGCAGAGAGCGGAGGGATATTTTCCAGAATAAATGACTACTCTCACAGATTACACAGATTTAATTTTAGAAACAGGATTTCAGGATGTTAGGATTAAGAGGATTTAATAGGTTTGGGATGAACAGGATTAAAGGGATTTTAGGGATTTTGCTATTTAAGGAATTCCAGAAACCTAAAATATTATTTTATTAATTCCTACCTTGCTATTTTCATTCTTTATTATTAGTCGTCAGCCGTCATGAGTCATATGTGCCGCAAAAGTTATTTCAAGGGTGAAAGTTATCAAGGCACAAATGACTCCTGACTTACAAGGTGAAAGTTATCAAGGCACAAATGACTCCTGACTTACAAGGTGAAAGTTATCAAGGCACAAATGACTCCTATCTTACATTGACTCCTGACTATCTTGCTATTTCTCTTTCCCTCTTTATCTCTTTGTAAAAAAAGAATTAGAACATTGCCTTTACGATTTCTTCCAGATTCACTTCTCCGAAAAAGCTTTTATAATCCATTTGTTGTAGCATTTCTGTAACAGTTTCAGGTTTATGTTCAATTCCGCAGAGGGCTTTTTCCAGTTCGCTAATTTCGCGATTAGTAAAGAAATCGCCGTAGATCTTTACTTCTGCAATAATTCCTTTATTCACAAGCAAATAGAATTCTATAGAGCCAGCTTTAGTGCGTATGGAATGGCTCAAATTATAACGAGGAGATTTGCCAAAGTTCCATTGCCAGGTATCAAATTTATTATTCATTAGAGCTTGAATTTCTTCTTTATCTCTGGTGGACAAAGAATAATCTTGAATATCTGGATACATAGTGTTCACCTTTGCTCTAACCAAAGTTACAAAATCCTGTAAAGAAAGAGGATAAGAAAGGTGATCAGAAACATTGGTAACTCTTGCCTGAACGGATTTAACAGCTTTATCGTTAAATTTATCTTCTCTTGGGTTTAGAGCAGCAGTGAGATCGGAAATATTGGAACTGAACATTATGGTTCCATGTTGCAAGGTTTTACCGTAGGCGTTGGTTTTAGCGTTACCGGAAAATTTACAACCATTAATAGTTAAGTCATTGCGACCTTCTAAAATAGCAGGAACTCCCAAATCCTGAAGGACAGCTAAAATGGGTTTAGTATAGCGTTCAAAATTACGGGTAAAATCCTCATTTTCATTCATTATAAAGGAATAATTCAGATTTCCGGAATCGTGAAAAACAGTTCCGCCACCTGTTAAACGACGCACAACCGGAATATTATGTTTGAGAACCCATTCATAATTGATTTCTGCCAAAGTATTTTGATGTTTACCTACAATAATACTGGGATTATTGATATAGAGTAAAAATACATCCTCCGTAAAGTTCTTCAGGATATATTCTTCGCAGGCAATATTGAAAGGAGCATAGTTACTGGGACTAAAAATAGAGAGCATATTCATCACCTCAAGCAAGTTTATGGGTTGCTTAATTTTCATTCGCTAAAAAGATAGTTCAAAGGAAATTTACATAACTCCAGCTGCTGTAGGAATTCCGAATTTGCCAACCCGTTTTATTGTAATTATATTGTTCAGTATTTCTTTTTATACTTCAATTTCTTCCTTATCAGAATAAACAGAGCCGATAAACTCATCATCGCTATAATTTGAAGAAAGCTAATTACGGGATGAAACTTAATATGGTCTTCCTTAATAGAAAAAAGACCTACAGGAACGCTCTGTAATCCAATACCCCCTCCTCCACTGAATCCAACTTTAAATTTTACTTTTTTCCCTTTTTCTTCTGCAGGGGAAGAGCTATTTTCTTTATCTGGTTTTTCCTTTTCTGGAGTAGTTTCATCAACACCACCACCCATACCATAAATAACTCTGGCAACCGGAATTACATAAAGATCACCTAATTTTGAGGGCTGCCCGAAAGAAAAACCACCACCCATAGTATTATTGACAATAGAGCGGATTTGTGCAAGTATTTCTTTGATTTCCATAGTTAACTCCTTTTCTTATTTTTTAATATTCCTTTCCGGAAAGGAAATTATATTCTTAAACACATTGGATTCCTGCTTGTGCGTGAATGACAAAGGGGTTTATACCTTTGCTTATAAATTATTTCATTACTAAAATCCTAACTTATTTGGTCAAGCTTTTTTCTTCTATTTCATCCTTTCTCTTCATCACCTTAGCCTGAGAGTTAGGTTAAAAATGCCTGAAAACTAAGCAAGAGGAAAACAAGAAAATTGATTATATGTCTTTCATAGATTGTTAGTTACGAGGGATATTAGATACACTTAAAGAATATAATAAATAATGAGTTGGAATGGACACCAACATTTGGGACTCAACAATCTTATTTTCCCATAGACAATTTACTTGACTGAATCTACAGTTGTTGTAAAAGGCATAAAAAACAAAGAAGGATTGCTAATGTCCGAAATATTATCAATAGATATAAAACGCCTTTTTTATGGTGATCAGGTCCTGCTGAATGATATAAAACTAACAGTAGAAAAAAGAGAACGAATTTTAATTACCGGAATTACCGGAAGCGGAAAAAGTTCTCTGCTTTCTACTTTTAACTTGATGAACAGAAACTATGAAGGAGAAATTCTGTTTGAAGGGAAAAATATAGTGGAATATCAACCCGAAATCTTACGTAGCAAGATTTGTATGGTGTTACAAGAGCCCTATTTGGAAGATGCCAATGTGCAAGAGGTTTTAGACCTTCCCCTTCATTACAGTTCTTTGAAACACAGGCGTTTATCTGATAGGCAGGAAAGAATTAGAAATTTGTTTACTTCATTTCAGTTGCCTTATGAATATCTAAAAAAACATACCTCTCAGCTTTCGGGTGGTGAAAAACAACGCATTGCCTTAATCAGAGTTTTGCAATTGCAACCGGATATTCTATTGCTTGATGAAATTACTTCCGCACTGGATCAAAAGACCTCAGGGATTATTTCTGAATGTATTTTTAACAATTTTGCAGGAACTGTAATTGCTATTTCCCACGATCCGCTTTGGCAAAACAAGTGGCAAAGAAATTGGGTTCTGGAAAATGGAACAATCGTAGACAGGAGGATATAAAATAATGGATATCAGCATTTATAGATTGCTGCTAGCAGCTTTACTTCTAATTTTCCCGCTTTTGATTTTTAGAACTTTGAAACTGAAATTGAGCGGTCAACTTTTTAATTCTTTCGCCAGAATGATTGTGCAACTGGCAATTATTGGCTTGATTCTACAGTTTATTTTTAACAGAGAAAATCCGTGGCTAACCTTTCTTTGGATGCTTGTTATGTTGGCAAATGCGGTTTTAACCTTGAAAGGACGGCTCAAATTTCAGAAAAAAATTCTCTTACCAGTTTTGATATTTTCACTTTTAACTACTACCCTGATTGTTATGCCTTGGCTGATAATTGTTGTTCTGCGGCCGAAACCTTTATTTACACCAATGTTTTTAATTCCTATCTATGGAATGATTTTAGGTAACAGTATGAATAATTGTGCTTTAGCTCTGGAACGCTTTGAAAGTGGTCTTTCCGAAAATTGGAAAGCATATTACACTCGTCTTTCTTTGGGTGCAAGCCAATGGGAAGCTATCCTTCCTGCTTTCAGAAAAGCAATGCAGGCAGCTCTAATGCCGGAATTGCTTACGATTGCTTCTATGGGACTGGTAACTTTGCCTGGAATGATGACCGGTCAAATTTTAGGCGGTGCCTCACCTCTGGTAGCTATTAAATACCAAATGATGATTATGATTGGTATCTTCAGCGGAGTTACGATTACCGATTATACAGCTATCAACATATATCTGAGAAAAAGGTTTGATAAGTTCTATCTTCCTAAACCATAAAACTGAAAATGAGTATAGGACAGGAAATCAAATCCGGAAAAACAACATCCGCCTGTACGTACCGGTGCTGGTGGACGAGGACGTCAACCATCCGGAAGAACGACGTCCCCGTCGTTCCACTGCCAACCGAGCTTTGCTATTGCTACCAATTTTGCGGTAACGAAATAAATCGTGAGAGGTGGGTTGACCGGGAGGTCAACCATCCTGGGTTATTTTTCTTTTTTCTCATTCAGAGAAGCAGCATAGGCAAACATCTGTTCTAAGGTTTTAAAACGATCAAACAGAGAAATAGCTTCCATCAGCTGTTTATCCTGATAAATAGTTATTTTATATGCATCTTCGTCACCATAAACTTTGCGGACAAGTTCACTTTTAATAGAAGTGCGGATAAAACTATTGGCGCTATCCACATCAGCTTGAGAGTATTTAATATCGTTTTTAGATACATAAGCCAAGAATTCGTTCATAATTCTGTTATCAATTTCGGTATTGATATCAAACTGGTGGTTATGCTGCACTAAATAGTCCACAGCAAAATTGAAGAATACATTTTTACGGCGTAATTCCACTCCGAAAAGAGTGAGGAAATCGCTTTCTACTGTAATATCAGGTTGAATTCCTCCTCCTCCATAGACCTTACGGTTATTGGCAGTATAATAGACCTGCTGGAGGTTGGTTTCTGTTTCTTTTTTGAGGTCTTCTTCGCTAACATCTTTGCCTGTAAGTAGTTTGTCATTACTCATTTTATGAATGCAGCGTCCGCTTTTGATGTAATAATAGGCAGTAGTAATTTTAATTCCATTGCCGTTGGAAAGAGGAATAAGCTGTTGCACACTGCCTTTCCCGAAAGTATTTTTGCCCATAACTAAGCCCTTATCCCAATCTTGTAAGCTGCCGGCAAAAATTTCCGATGCGGATGCAGAAGCTTCATTTACAAGAACGATAATAGGATAGTTTCTTTCTTTAACATCAAATCTGGTATAGAGTTGCTTGTTTTCAGTTCTGCCTTTGGTTTCTACCACTAAACGGTTTTTCCCGATAAATTCATTAACTGTATCCACTGCCTGGTCTAAAAGTCCTCCCGGATTCCAACGCAGGTCTATAATCAAGCCCTTGACATTTTGTTTTTCCAGGTTATCAAGAGCGGCTCTTAGCTCGGTTACAGTATTTTCATTAAATTGAGTGATGCGAATGTAACCGACACCATTATCAAGTTTGAAACTATAAGGAATGCTCTTTATTTTAATGGTCTCACGGATAATTTCAAAATCTATGGGTTCAGGTAAACCGGGACGACTGATAGTAATTTTAACTTTGGTGCCTACATCACCACGCATTCTTTTAATTGCCTCATCTGTAGAAAAGCCAACTACGGAAATATCATCCACTTTGATAATTTTATCGCCGGCAGTAATTCCCATTCTATAAGCAGGAGTTCCTTCGATGGGGGAAACTACGGTTATATAGTTCCCTATTTTATCTATTTGGATACCTAAACCGCCAAAGGAACCTTTTGTAGAAGTAGTAAATTCTTTAAATTCTTCAGGAGTAAAATATGAAGTATGAGGATCAGTGGAACTAAGCATACCCTCAATAGCAGCTTTAATAAGTTCTTCATCATTCAAATCAGTTACATAATATTGCTTTAGTTTGTAAAGAACCTCACTGAAAAGCTGCACCTGAGAATATAAATTTGTGCTTTGCGGACGGTTTTGGGCATAAGCATTGGTTGCTACAACAAGTAGTAAGGCACTTAGCACCCAGATACTGATTATTGAGATCAGAGCAAGTTTCTGCTTAGGTCTATTCATTTTATTCTCCTATAAAGGGTTGCAGAGTGGAGAGAATCTGACGGTGAATAATTTCCGGTTGGCTTTCTCCATTAAGAACAATATATCTGGAAGGGTATTTATTGGCAATAGATAAAAATTGATTCCGCACTTTTTCGTGAAAACTGAGGGTTTCCTGTTCCAGGCGGTCTAAGCTGCGATTTTTAATTCTAGCAAGTCCAACTTCCACCGGAAGGTCTAAAAGAAAAGTAAGATCAGGATTTCTACCATAAGTAGAAAACCTAGTTAGAACATTAATTAGTTCTTCATCAAGCTCTCTGGCAGCTCCTTGATAGGCATAAGTGGAATCAAAATAACGATCACTGATCACTATTTTTCCTTCTGCAAGTGCAGGAAGAATCAATTCTGCTGTATGTTGTGCTCTGCTGGCACAGTAAAGCAGCAGCTCTGTTTCCGGTTTCATTTCCTTAAACTCAGGGTTGAGCAGCAAATCACGGATGGCTTCAGATATTTTTGTTCCACCCGGCTCACGAGTAGTAATATAAGGAATGCTTTTAGCTTTTAACACTTCTACAAGCATTATGATCTGCGTTGTTTTTCCGCTGCCTTCAATTCCTTCAAAGGTTATAAATAGACCTTTACTTGAAAGTGAAACCTCCGGAGTGAGATTTTCACAGTGAGAACTTACGCAGTGATTATTCTCACGATGCAAAAAAGCTCCATTAAATAATTGTGTCATGTTTATAATGTTCATCATCGCGTTCAGGATTATCCACCAGAAAATGAGCACCGCGGCTTTCTTTACGCATTAAAGCACTTTTTACTACAGCGATGGCAATTATAGCCATATTTCGTGTTTCCACTACTTCTTTGCGGACTGCATTATGCTGATAGAAGTTATTAATTTCGTTATAAATGTTTTCCAGACGGGAAAGAGCATATTTTAGTAACCGTCGGCTTCTTCTAATACCTGCAACCCT
>Ga0255344_1005340_pt1 | contig 12378 bp, 14 predicted proteins | sample wastewater_treat_5_FD_192414 | JGI IMG/M metagenome (GOLD analysis project Ga0255344, IMG submission 192414) | Wastewater microbial communities from Lulu Island WWTP, Vancouver, Canada - plant18 | ecosystem: Engineered > WWTP > Wastewater > Unclassified | place: Canada: Vancouver, British... | reverse complement strand
TAAGATACGCCCAGTCCTCTTCTGAGAGTCGGGCAACCCGTTCTGCAAAATCCTTATCATCCCTGGCAATGTGGTTTGAGACCGGCGGAAGGATGGAGTGAAACTCATGCCCGGACCCGGGGCAGAGGATACCACTGTACTCAGGGGCCAGTTTTCGAAGGATGGATAGATCCTTCTCGTCAAGTTCGCGAGCCATGGTTTACCGGATATAATGGAGTTGTGTTCGTTCAAAAAGTGTTTTGTCCCCTGGCCCGGTTACGACGATGTGAGGACTTTTTGCTCAGGAGTCAGGCCTGGCCGGGGTGGTAAACGAGAGAAGGAATGCGTGGTTTCGACTCATAGATACCAGGGGTGATCTCAGGGCCAAACTGCCGCCAGATGGTTCCCTGCGCTGCTGCGCCGCGACCACTCCGCGTGATAAAATGCGGAAGAAAAAGGAATGGCCAACAACCCGGCCCCCCACCTTACTTATCCTATCTGTGCCTGGATGTGCCGCACCGTTTCGGGGTAATGTCCTGCAAGGTGGTTATCCTTGAGGTTCTCCCTCACAATCCACCGGATCTCCTGGTCATCCAGTGTTGAGACCTGCTGCAGGTACTCAAACCCGCTGGACGGGATGGCGGCAACGACCCGGCTGAGCGTGCAGCCAAGCGTCTTTCGAAGCGCATGGAAATCTTCGGACTCCCTCTCACCTGCGGTGTAGACACGGATCAGGATCTTTCGATGGAGCCGGAGCGCCGCCTCTGCGAGATCTGGCTCTCCAAGCACGTCCGCGTCAGCAACCCCGGCGGCAACGGCCCGCATGGCGGACCATGAACCCCCCTCCACCCAGCCATTCAGTTCGGAGACGGTCACGTCCCGGTGCCGGGCGAGGAGATCCTTGAGCCCGATCGCCACTGCATCCCGGATCCGCCACCTCGGGTCGTCGGCGCTCTCTGCGAGTTTCCGGAGCGCCGCCTTCACGTACCCGGGTGATACCGTGCCCATCGCCGCGATACCCCTGACTCCGCAGACCGAGAGGAACTCGTGCGGGTCGTCCGTCGGTGCATCTTCGGGTGATATGCAGGCGAGTTCGACGCAGAGGTCCATGAGTATCCGGCGGTCTTCCGGGTCGGCGGCAGCAAATTCCCGGACTGCCCTGGCAAACGCCTCCGTCAGATCCTGGTTTGTGCGTGGGCCCGCGAGGCTGCTCTCCGCCGCGAGGTACGCGGCGAGGTCTCCGGCGTCTCCGCTTGAGAGGAGATCCATGAGGCGTCTGGCAACTTCGCGGGTATAAATGGAGTCAGGGGTCAATCGTGTGTAGAGAGGTGGCAACCCGCGGGCATAAAAAGATCGCTACCTCCGGGAGAGGGTTTCAACAAAGGTCTCAAGTGCCGCATGGACATCCTCGCTGTTTAAGGCAGAGATGGGGAAGACCATCTCCCCGTGGAGATCGCGGCAGATGGCGTCGGGCATCGCATCAGGACAGTCGCACTTGTTTGCCATAAACGCGAGTGGCACCTCAAGCGCTTTCAACCGGGCATACAGATCTCTGGTCATGGCATCCACGCCCTTTGTTGCATCCACTATGATGATAGCGCCGTCCATCCCACGCGAGAGGACCTGACGGACAAACTCGAACCGCTCCTGCCCGGGCGTCCCGAAGAGGTAGACAGCCCTCCCGTTGACTTTAAGTCTGCCGAAATCGAGCGCCACGGTGGTCGGGCCTTCGTCTGAGGAGGCCTCGATGTGACGGCTGTGGGGGTCAAGCGCCTGAATGAAACTTGATTTGCCTGCATTGAATGATCCAAACACGACAATCTTGAGTCTGTCTTCTGCCATCAGGCTTCTATTAGCGGGAGGATGTTTTAGGGTTTCGATATGATTGCAGCATGGACGAGACAGCAATAGTTCCGGGCTGTCATGGGAATTATACTGCTGCCTATCCCGGATCTCATGGAAAGATTGTTCCGCAGTCGATGGCGCAAGCGGCACTGCCCGGTTACGGGGGCGCAGGTCACCGAACAACCATATACTGGTAAAATCCAACCTACAGGTATGGGGCCAGACGAGATGGATCCTGTAGTGCTGGAGATCATGGCAGTTCTGGATAGCCTCTTCCTCGCCGAGAGGCAGGCAAGGTTCCAGGTATCCGCCATCGAGGTGCAGGACTACCCATTCGGAGCGACATTCGAGATGGTCAGGGACACGGAGTCTGATGCTGCCATCGAGGAGGCGCTCAGCGGTTTCGGTTTTGAACAGCACACCCTGGATGACGATGCTGAACTATGGATCTCGGATGAACTCGGGTTGATGGTCTTCCTCTTCTTCACCACGCCAGATGGCCGCTCCTACACCTACAGGATCGTCAGGTTCGAGGTGGCCGGCGAGGATGAAATATCTCTGTAAAAATGTGGATACTGGGGAAAACCCACGTATTGCTGTTTTGTGGGCTGCCATGCCAGATGCTATATACTGTAAGATAGACTCTGTGTAACAGGCAAAAAACTACATGATGCCCACAGGGCCACATGCATACCAGATGAAAATATCTAGAGGACCATTTTCATACGAAACAGGAGGGGTATATATGGAGCGCTCGGTAAAACGTCTCATGGAGGACAGGGATAAACGTCGCGAGGAGAACATCGAGAAGTACATTGAGCAGCTCTCTGACGAGAGCACCCCCTACCGGCTGCGGGCGGTTGAGGCGCTCGGGACGTGCAGCGATCCGCGGGTGGTCGAACCGCTGATTGCCGCCCTGGATGATCCCGAGAACGAGGTTCGGTGGGTCGCGGCGCAGGCTCTCGGGAAACTCCGCGACCCCCGGGCGGTCGAACCGCTCCTCTTTCTCCTGAGAGATGGGGATCGCTGGGCACGGCGCGGTGCTGCCTGGTCGCTTGGAGAGATCGGCGACCCCCGGGCAGTCGAACCAATCCTCCCGCTGCTTGCGGATGGAAAGAAGGATGTCAGGACTGCCGCCGCGGAGGCGCTCGGGAAACTCCGCGACTCGCGGGCGACTGCTGCCCTCTCCGCCGCCCTCGAGGACGAGGTGGAGCCTGAAGTAAGGACGGCGATCCGCCGCGCCCTTCGTGAGATCAGAGGCGAAGCGGAGCCCTGAGCAGGTGGATTGATGGATGGGACGCTTTCGGCAGCGTCCGGCATGCCTGAAGCGCTGCTCCTCCGTTGTATGCAGTTCTCCATCGGCGCCCGCTCTGCCGCGGCCATTACGGACGCCCGAAACCGCTGGCAGGAGAGTCTGTGCAGCAGCCATGGGAGAAACCTCTGCCGATCGGGCATCTGCAAAGTAATCGCCGGATCCACGGTTTTTGAGGATGGTCCCGGCGCGAAAAAGGATGAGGGCATCGAGATGCCGGCTGTGGGGGATTACGGATCAACGGAGTTTTTCGGCTGGGCTGAGAGTCCGGGTTCGAACGCTTGAACTGTCACGCGCTTCCGGCCGTGGTCGTTTACGGAAAGATTTTTAGCAAGACCTGTGCAACCGTATCACATCTACCAGCGAAAAAGACTCTACGGCGTCCTGATCGCAGGACTGCTGCTCATCTGCCTCTTTGCGGCCGGATGCACGTCGCAGCCGACAGGGGAGGGGACACCGACTGCGGCACCCACACCGGGTGCGGCGACACGCCCGCAGCGGAGAACTACATCTTCAACGAGACGCAACCGGTGGGGAGCAGGATCACCATCACCCTTGATGAGAACCCGACGACCGGCTACAGGTGGAACGTCACCTCATCTGCCGGCCTTCAATACGTGAACGAGACCTTCATCGCACCTGAGACAGAGGTCGTGGGCGCCGGTGGTGTGCACCAGTGGCAGTATGCCGCAGCAGAGCCCGGTTCCGCCGAGTTTATCGCGATATACAGGCGCCCCTGGGAAGAAGCAACCGGAAACGAGACCACCTTCTCGACGGATTTCATCATCAGATGACTCTTCATTTTTCCACACCGGTCGGGGATCCCCCTCACCCCAGGAATCTCCGTCGGTTTGCAGCCTCCAGGATAAGCGGGGTCAACCCACCGGTCTCGTTCTCGCGCAGCGCCCGCGAGATGGCGGTGGTGAGGCGGGCATGCTCCTCGTCCGGGACGACGTCCACCAGGTCAGTCACCGTGGCTGCAAGGTCCGGTGGAACAAAACCGGTCTCTGTGTTGAGGAACCGGCAGGCGGCTCTAAGATCCTCATCAAAGTTGACATAGACTTTCCGGATAAACTCGATATCCGCATCATCCAGCACATTCAGGCCCAGTATCTCTGGAGGAAGGCCGATCGAGTAGAAAGCGGCGGTGAACTTGATTGCCCGTGGCAGGGTGATCCCGCCTGTGTTTCGCGCATACCCGAAGAGACCGATATGGAGTTTCCGTTTCCGTCTCTCCGGAACATATCGGGCAACCCGATTTATCAGAGGGGCAAACGGTCCAAGCCAGCGCTCATATGCCCGCGTATACCTCCAGATGATATCAAGTGCCGCATCTTCTTCGATCTTCGTCGGTTTTGTGGGCTGGCGTTCTTCCAGCACCCGGATAGCGTTCTGGACATCTTCAAGCTGGTAGTCATACTTGAACGCCGACTGAACGGTAAACGTCCGGACGCTGGGATACTCGGCAGCGACCCGATCGACCGTCAGCGGCGTGAGCCCTCCTCTGAAAGGTGCCGAACCGACACCTATGATCGGATGAATTCCTGCTCCGGCCTCTTCTGAGGCCTCCTGGAGATTCTGGAGAGCGATCTTGTTGAGGAGGACGGCGCTGATGAGCCCATAGTTCATTGCCGGGTCTGACCGGGCAAGGAAGACACGCTGGTCAGCGATATCCTTGTCCTGGAGGTAGCGCCTGACCACGTTGTGGGCATCAAGCATCCTGGCCATATCCTCAAAGAGAGGTATGACATTGATTCGATCCGGTCGGAATCTTCCGATCCAGTCAGCGATGGTTGGCCCGCCCTCCCGGAGGCGTCTCTCCTGTTTTCCGACGACGACGTCTCTATAGTATCGGTAGATGTTGTCGATGGCAAGATGGGAGGTGGTCATCGGCAGGATAACCTCAAATATCGGGGAGCATTCTTCCCCGTAAAAGAGGCATGCCGTATCAAATGACCGCGGGATGCTCTCGAGTGTTTCAAGCAGGATCTTTGCCTCGGCGCTCTCGACCTCCGGATTTGGAACGCGCATTGTGAGGAAGACATCCCGTCCAAGCCGTTTCTCCCGGAAGAAAGTCTCGTAGCGGCTCAGGAGTTTCCGGACCACAAAGTTGTCAACCTCTTTTCCCTCGCAGTCCCACATCTGTTCGCTGCAGCCGAGGTGGGAGTAAGCGTAGTACGCCTCCTGCACCTCATCGTCCCCGCCGAGTTCGGGACTCTCGGCAAAAAAAGGCAGGTTAACGTTGTCAGGGTGCTGTGTGCTCATGCACTGCGGGATCCGTATCATCTTCTTGCTCCACGTAGCGGGTCGTGTTCTCGTGTCGACCATATCATTCTGCAATGATTGAGGGAAAAACTCTCCGCCTGCTATTTATCCTGCGGCGGTGAAGATAGCGGAGCGAAAAGATCCCGGCCTTTATGGCGCGGTAGTTCGCAGCAGTGTGCCCTAACCCTTCACCTCATGGTCTCGTACCGCATTCTGCGGCCTGCCCGCCGCAAGTTAAAGATGGTAAGAGAGCTTTTCTGGCACAGAACCGCTGGAATTATCAGCCGCATCCGCTCACCGTGGATGATAAAAAGAAGATGTGAGGGTATCGGGGTTGATTACGACAGGTAGTCTTCAGGCCGCGGGATCTGCTCCTTCAGGCCCTTGCGGCGGCGGATGCTCCTGACCACCTCTTCCACCAGGCCTGCCGGAACCAGTTCGAACCCGGCGAACTCGGTGCTCCACATCGCACGCCCTTCTGTTGCCGACCTGATATCCCCGGCAAACCCGAAGAGTTCGGCGACCGGTGCCTTGCCGATGACCGTCACCGTGTCGCCTTCGCTCTGCATATCAAAGATCTGGCCGCGGCGGCCCTGGATCTGCGAGGTTGCCGCACCCATCAGATCGGCCGGGACGGTGATCTGGATCTTCTGGATAGGTTCGAGGAGCGAGTCGCCGGCCATCAGCATGCCTGCCTTGACAGCGCTCCTGACCGCCGGGATGACCTGGGCGGGGCCGCGGTGGATGGCGTCTTCGTGGAGTTTCACATCTACCAGCCTGACCTTCAGGTTCTGGACCTGCTCATCGGCGAGCGGGCCACCGCGGAGCGCTTCGCGCCATCCTTCCAGGATCAACTCCATGGTCTCGTTGAGGTACTGGATACCCTTTGTCATGTCGATGAACATGTTGGTGCCCTCGATCGCCCTGACGTTCTTGGCCTCCTCTTTATCCATCCCTGCGGCGACCAGGATGTCACGCCGCTCAAGCGCCTGCTGGTTCATCGAGACCTCGCCATCATGGATCAACTTCACGATCGCCGGGTCCATCGGTTCGAGCTCGATGTAGAACCGGTTGTGGCGGTTAGGCGACTTCCCCTCAACCGGGCCAGCCCGACCCGTGATCGTCTCGCGGTATACAACGATCGGCGGAGATGTGATGATATCGACGCCCTTGTCGCGCTTGATACGCCCGGTGATGATCTCCAGGTGAAGCTCCCCCATGCCGCTTATCAGGTGCTCCCCGGTCTCTTCGTTGATCGAGACCTGCACAGTCGGATCTTCCTTGGCCACCTGGCGGAGAACCTCAACCAGTTTCGGGAGGTCCTTCATGTTCTTTGCCTCGACAGCGACGGTCATGACAGGTTCGGAGTAGTGTTTCAGCGACTCGAACGGGGTCATATCAAGGAGTGTCGTGACGGTCGAACCAACGATGGCGTCTTTTAAGCCTGTCACGGCGGCGATGTTGCCTGCCGGGAGCAGTTCAACCTCAACCCTCTCGGTGCCCATAAAGATCCCGACCTGGGCGATACGGTTTACCCGTTTCGCCGTCCCCATGATGTAGCACTCGGTGCCCCTGCGGAGCGTTCCTGCGAAGAGACGGCCGGTGGAAACCTCTCCGGCATGAGGGTCAAACGAGATATCTGTGACCATAAGGCATACGGGACCGTTCGGGTCGCAGTTGATCATCGCCTTCCCTTCCGGTGTGTTGTAATCGCCGTGCCAGATGATGGGTATACGCCGGTGCTGGGCCTCGATGGGGTTCGGGAGGTGCTTGACCACCATGTCGAGAAGGACTGAGTGCAGGGGGCTGTTCTTGGCCAGCCACTTCATATCGCCGCTGTTGCACTTCTCATAGACCTCTTTGAATGAGACCCCACTCTTTTTCATGAATGGGATGGAGACGGCCCATTTATAGAGGGCGGACCCGAAGGCTACGGTGCCCTTTGCGGCATCCAGTTTCCAGCCTTCGTTGTACATCTTCTCGTTCATACCCTTGATCAGCTTGTTGACCTTGTCGATCACCCTTGCAAGGCGGATCTGCATCTCCTGCTCATCCACCTTCAGCTCGTTGATCAGCCGGTCGACCTTGTTGATGAAGAGAACCGGGCGGACACCTTCTTTCAGCGCCTGACGAAGCACAGTCTCCGTCTGTGGCATGGTGCCCTCTACCGCGTCCACGACGACTACAGCACCATCCACCGCACGCATGGCGCGAGTCACGTCACCCCCGAAGTCCACGTGGCCAGGGGTATCGATCATGTTGATCAGGTACTCCTTCCCGTCGTATTCGTGGACCATCGAGACGTTGCTTGCGTCGATGGTTATGCCGCGCGTCTGTTCTTCCTCATCGGCGTCCAGGAAGAGCTGCCGGCCGGCAAGCTCCTCGCTGATCATGCCCGCGCCGGCAAGCAGGTTGTCTGAGAGGGTTGTCTTTCCGTGATCAATGTGGGCGACGATGCCGATGTTCCGGATCTGCTCCGGTTTGTCCATCAGTTCCGTCACCCGCTCTACCATCTTCTTTCGTCGGGTCATGAAAAAACACCAAAAATAATGGAGGGTCTTTAGCGGGCTGCCTTTGCAATACGTTCGCGCTCTTCTTTCTTCGAGATGGCATACGAACGGGTGTCACCGTTCGCAGCTGCGATAAGCTCCTCGGCAAGCGCCTCGCTCACGCTCTTCTTCTTCTTGTGGCTTGCCTGATATACGCCATCTGTTATGAACCGCAGCGCGGTATCCACGCGGCGCTGGGGTGCGGTGTCGACCGATTTCGGAACGTTGATGCCACCGTACTTCAACCTGACGGTCTCCTCGCGGGGGCCGGCATTCGCGACAGCGTCAACCAGAACCTGCACCGGGTTCTTTCTGGTCTTCTGGTAGACGATCTCGAAGGCATCACGGACGATGCGGATGGCAAGTTCCTTCTTGCCGGTGTTGTGTTCAGTCTGCATCAGCTTGTTGATCAGGCGCTCCACGATCAGCATGTTGCTCTTGTTGAACTGCTGGCCGGCGAGCTTGCCGCATGTATGCGGCACGATCATTGTGTGCAGGTTCACGTAGCGGGCAAGGCTTGGATCCCGGATCTCAACCTCGCTCATGTCCCAGCGGTTGAATAATAACTGCTGGGCGTTTGCTTCCGTCTCTGCTTCCGTCATTGTCGCTTACCTCCGCGGCTTCTCCTTGCGCCCGATGACCATCTCACGCAGGCTGACGTTGTTAACCTTGGTCACGACGAACCGGACACCGGGGATATCACCCATCGACCTCCCCAGTCTGCCGCCGATGCCTTCGATCTCGACCTCATCATGCTCATCGATGAAGTTTATGGCACCATCACCGACGGCAAACGCCGTTACCTGGCGTCCGTTTTTGATCAACTGCACGCGGACGCACTTCCGGATGGCCGAGTTCGGCTGCTTCGCCTCGACACCCACCTTTTCGAGAACGATCCCGCGGGCCTGCGGCGCTCCCTCCAGGGGGTCGGACTTCACATCAAGTCCGAGCTGGCGCCGCGCGTAGACAGGGTCGTGCCATCGCATCTTCTTTGAATCGCGCTTCAGTTTTCGGGCTGCAAATTTACCGTTTCCCATCGAATACCCTCGTATCTGTTAAATTTGTAGATAGGAGCAACTCCTGCTGTGCTATAAAACAACGCGCGTTACGGATTTATATATTGTGGAAACCCTCCTCTGCGCCGGTTGCTTATCCAGGTAATTTGATCTCGACCTGATATAATATTATACCCGGCGGGCAACCTTCATTGATGAGAGCCCGGATATATAAAGAGGTCTTTTTCGAGGCGACCCACCGCCTCATCCACTACCCGGGAAAGTGTTTTCGATTGCATGGTCACCAGTGGCGGGTTGAGGTATGGATCGAGGGAACGGCCGATGAGCGCACGGGAATAGTCCTTGACTACAACTGCATCAAAGAGGTCGTGGGAAGGTTCGATCACCAGGTGATCCTGAACGAGGACGATCCCATGGCGGCGTGCATCGAGACGTTTCATCCGGTCGTCACCACCCGCGGCGACCCGACAAGCGAGACCCTTGCCGATGTGATCGCGGATATGATCGATGCCGAGGCTGCACGGCAGGAAAGCGACGCCCGTGTTGCAAAGATCCGGGTCTGGGAGTCCACATCCTGTTACGCAGAGCGCACCTATGATCGTCAGTGAGATCTTCCGGAGCCTTCAGGGGGAGGGAAAGAACCAGGGGCGGCCCTGCACCTTTGTCAGGCTGGCAGGCTGCAACCTCCGGTGCGCCTGGTGCGACACCCCCTACGCCTGGAACGAGGGGGAGGAGATGAGCGTTGGGGAGGTTCTCGACCGGGTCTGGCTGCTCCGCGGCGCATACATCTGCATCACCGGCGGGGAACCGCTCCTGCAGCGGGAAGATCTCCTGGAACTTCTGAAAAAGTTCAAACTTCATGGTTATTCAGTCGAGATCGAGACGAACGGCAGTCTGGATTTCCGGGAGATGCAGTCTTACGCCTCCATATGCATGGACGTTAAATGCCCATCATCTGGCGAGAGAAGCGATCTATCACTTCTTTCGGCGATAAACGCGCATGACAGCGTCAAGTTCGTGGTGGCTGATATGGACGACCTCCTCTACGCGAGGGCTGTTATGGGCCGCTACCGGATCGGGGGCGAGGTTTTCGTCTCGCCGGTGGAGGGGTCTGATTGCCGCGCCATTGCAGACTATATAGTGAGTGAGAATCTTCCTGTGAGGTTTCAGGTGCAACTTCACAAAGTCCTGGGGATGAGATAGATGAAAGCAGTCTGCCTCCTCTCCGGCGGCATGGATTCGAGCACTCTTGCCTACGTTGCAAAGGATATGGGTTACGATATAATCGCGCTCCATTTCACATACGGCCAGCGAACGGAGGAGAAGGAGCGGGAGTGTGCCCTTTTGATCGCGCGTAAGCTTGAGGCCATCGAGTTTGTCGAGATTGGCCTTGAGCACTTCAGGAAGATCGGCGCCTCGAGTCTGACGGATCCATCGATCCCGATCGAGGATTACGCTGGTGAGAAGGGAGGTGTACCTACCACCTATGTCCCGTTCAGGAATGCAAACCTCCTCGCCATTGCGACAAGCCTCGCGGAAGCCCGGCGGGCGGAGGCGATCTTCATCGGCGTCCAGACGGGGGATTACCCGGGGTATCCCGATTGCCGGCCGGAGTTCATCGAGGCGTTCCAGCGGGTGATCGACCTCGGAACGGCGGCTGACCCGCGGATCACCCTGATGACACCGTTTGTCCGGATGACGAAGGCGGATATCGTCAGGGTGGGTCTTGCTCTCGGCGTCCCCTATGAACTGACCTGGTCGTGCTACCGCAGCAGCGACCGGGCTTGCGGGGTATGCTCATCCTGCCACTACCGGAGAGAGGGCTTCCGTGAACTCGGGCTTGAGGATCCAATCGAGTATGAGGCATAAACATGGAGATCTACAGTGGAAAACGTCTCACCGTTGAGAAAAAAGTGGTCACGCTCCCTGACGGCGAGAAGAAGGAGCGGGTGATAGTCCATCCTGGGGGGGCGGTTGCGATCCTCCCTGTAGAGGGGGACGCCTGCTACCTGATCCGGCAGTACCGGTTTGCGATTGACGACTACATACTGGAAGCCCCGGCAGGCACGATCGATGAGGGCGAGAAGCCAGAGGAGACCGCCTACCGGGAACTGATCGAGGAGACCGGCATGAAGGCGGAGAGGTTTATCCCCAAAGGCTGGATCTACCCATCCCCTGGTTATACTGACGAGCGGATCTGGCTGTTCATGGCGGAGGGTCTATCCCCGAGTTCTGAGTATAGGAGGGATGATGATGAGTTTATCGAGGTTCTCCGCGTCCCGCTTTCCGCCCTTCCCGGAATGATCGCGAATGGAACGATCATCGATGCAAAGACGATCTGCCTTGTCTGCCGGTGTTTCGGCTGAGAGGCGCAGCGAACGTGCGCAAGTTTATGTTTTCTCCGGCGAAACAGGTAGTAGGTTCGGTGAATAAATACCTTTCAGATAACTTGGTGAACCCCGATGGAAGAGACGCAAGAGATGGATTCCGCGCGAAAGCGCTACGAGTTTAAAAAGACGCTTGAGAGGCTTGCGGAGAAGGAGGGGAGCGGCACCGAGCTTATCACACTCTACATACCTCCAGACAAGCAGATATCCGATGTGACCGCCCAGCTCCGCGACGAGTTCGGGCAGTGCTCAAACATCAAGAGCAAACAGACCCGGACAAACGTCCAGAGTGCAATATCCTCCATCCTCTCCCGCCTGAAGTACTACAAGCGCCCGCCGGAGAACGGCCTGGCGATCTTCTGCGGCACTATAAACGTCGGTGGTGACCGCACGGATCTCCAGTGCGATATAATCGAACCGCCCGAACCGCTCAACACCTACATGTACCGCTGCAGTTCCACGTTCGAACTCGAACCCCTGCAGCAGATGCTGGAGGAGAAGGAGGTCTATGGCCTTATAGTCATCGACCGGCGAGAGGCTTACATTGGTTTCCTGCGGGGCAACCGGATCGAACCTGTCCGCGGCGTCACCTCGACCGTGCCCGGCAAACAGAGAAAAGGGGGTCAGTCGAGCGTCCGGTTCCAGCGGCTGCGGCTGATTGCCATCAACGAGTTCTACAAGAAGGTTGGCGATCTCGCAAGTGAGGTATTTCTTGGAGAGAAGGATTTCTTCGAGAGGTTCAAGGGTGTCCTGATCGGCGGCCCGACCCCGACAAAGGAGGAGTTTGAAGCCGGTGGCTACCTGCATCACGAGGTGCAGAAACGGATCATCGGGCTGTTTGACGTCTCCTACACAAACGAGTCAGGGCTTGCTGAACTCGTCGAGAACGCATCGGATGCACTTAAAGGTCTTGAAGTCATCAAGGAGAAGACGGTGATGAACCGGTTCCTCCAGGAACTGGTAAAGGATGACGGAGCGGCTGCTTACGGTGAGGAGAGCGTACGTAAGAACCTGGAGCTTGGTGC
>Ga0255344_1005339_pt1 | contig 12388 bp, 10 predicted proteins | sample wastewater_treat_5_FD_192414 | JGI IMG/M metagenome (GOLD analysis project Ga0255344, IMG submission 192414) | Wastewater microbial communities from Lulu Island WWTP, Vancouver, Canada - plant18 | ecosystem: Engineered > WWTP > Wastewater > Unclassified | place: Canada: Vancouver, British... | reverse complement strand
GGATTGTGAAAGAATACCTGTTGATAAAGAAAAAATATCTGAAAGCATAACTAACAATTGGGATGATTTTTTAACCTCTTGTGGACTTGATTAAGAAAAGGATCAGGTAAGGAGAATTTATTTATTAAAGAAGGTAAGATTTATGGCTGTATTACGGCTTATTATATATCAACCACAGGCTCATTATAGAATACCATTTACCTTTCAGAGAAGGCATACATATCCTATACCGCCTTACTCTACAGTTCTTGGTTTTCTATGTAATGCCTGTGGAATTGATGATCAGAATAATGAACTTTATAGCATAATTAAAGAGCTTAAAATATCTATTTCTGGTTTTTTTGACTCAAAGACAACAGAGATGATCTGGTTCAGGAATCTTTCAAAAAAGGCTCATGAAGATACCTATGGCGCTATATCAGAAAGAGAAAAAAACGGGCAGGTTGGACACATAGGTGGGCAGTCACCTATGGGAATAGATGTTCTTGATAATGTGGAGCTTGTTATATATCTACATCATAGTCAAAAGACTAAGTTAGAATTATTAAAGAATTTGTTAGAGAGACCTGTAGATCGCCTTCAGGTGTTGCATATTGGCAGATCTGAGGATTGGATCGTTTATAGGGACATTACGCTTCTTGAAGATAGTGATCTTGAATATAAAAGGCAGGATGGATACTATCCATATTTTTTCTGGATTCCTAAGAGAATTTTTTCACTAAATGGAAAGCAAGTATGCTGGGATAGTTTTGATGGAATTCCATACATAGTTACTACATTTTCTAACATAGAAAACTACGAGCAACATCATAATCATACAGGTAAAAGGATTTATAAAAGAATTGAAGCAAAACTCAATGATGGAAGGATAATTAATGCTGAATGTTTTTTTGATAAAACAAGGAACATACCAGTATTTTTGGGGGAGTTAAATGGCAGATAACAGTTCAATTTGGGCAAAGAGCGATGGTATTTATTTAAAAGATCACACAGGAGATATTCTTAAAGCCTTTGATAGAATATCAGAAAAAGTTAGAGATAACAATTTAAAGAGATGTATTACCTGGGCTATAATATTGCATGATATTGGGAAGGCTTTGCCTTACTTTCAAATTAGAGTATTAGGAAACAAAGACTATAGGCCATGGGATGTAAATAAAGATTTTAATATTTATCATTCCCTAGCGTCTCTTTTGTTTATCAATGAGGATAAGCTAAAAGAAAAGGTAGGTGAAGATAATTTAAAATATGTTCTGTCTGCCATTGCATACCATCACTGGAAAGATTCCCTTGAAAGGGATTTAAGGTTTGGTTATGAAAAATTTCAAAAGCTAAATTCTCTTGATAGTAAGACAAAGGAGTCTCTTGTAATAAATATCCGCAATGAACTTGGTGGTTTGATAAGATCATCAGAAGATTTAATTGGCATGAATTATAAAATGCTTACAGGTCTTGCTAATGGACTTTCTGTCGCTGAATATGCTATTCCTCCCTATCAAATGTATTGGTTAACAAAAAGACTTGGGATTGATGAAGAGAAAAAATATGAATGGATTATATTAAGTGGCTTTTTGCAAAGATGTGATCACTTTGTTTCTTTTTGTGAACATGATAATATTTCAAAGCCTGAAGATATTGAGATTGCTTCTATTAAACGAGAAGAAATACTGCAGAAAATAAAAACTAAAATAAATATAAAATCTAACATATGGCAGGAAGAGATTATTTCTAAAATACAAAGTGAACAAGATATCTATCAAGATAATTTAATTTTGATTGCACCTACCGGAAGTGGCAAAACTGAATTTGGCTTTTTATGGAGTTTAGGAGAAAAAGTTTTTTATACACTTCCAGCAAGAGCTGCTGCAGAACAGATATATGATAGAGCAACAGCTATATTTGGCCGGGATAGAGTTGGTTTGCTTCATAGTGATGCTGATGTCTATCTTTCAGGTGATGATTATGATTATGAAAAAATCAAAGTTTATGAAACAGCAAAACAACTTTCTTATCCAGTTATAGTATCTACTGGAGATCAGTTTTTCCCTTATGGATTAAGGCCACCAGGATATGAAAGAATCTATGCTACCTTTTCTTATTCAAGGCTTGTGATTGATGAAATCCAGGCTTATGATCCAAGAGCTGCAGCAATTATTGTTAAGTTCATAGAAGATATTTACAGACTTGGCGGGAAATTTCTTTTGATGACTGCAACGCTTCCAGAGTATGTAAAGAACGAAATAGAAGAGAGAATTAAAAACAATAACAAGAAGAGTTTTAATGAAATAAATCTTTATGAATTAGACAAGGGAAAATATCAAAAACTTAAAAAACATAAGTTATCATTTATAGAAATTTCTAACAAGAAAGAAGGCAATAACATAGATTTTACAATACCAGATAATATAATAGAGGATATAGTTTATAAAGCCAATAATGGGAATAGAGTTCTGGTTATTCTCAACACTGTAGAAAATACCAAAAATGTTTATAATAAAATTAAGTCATATATTGAGAATGAAAATAAAAAGAAAAACACCTCTCAAATTAACATACAGGATGATAATATTATTCTTTTTCACTCTCAGTTTACCTTAAATGAAAAAAATGAAATTAAGGATAAAATTTGTGGGAAAAATGATAAAAATGGCAATGAAATCAAAGGTAAATTCCATAATCCTAAGGAGAAAAATGAAAATGAAGGTAAAATACTTGTAGCTACTCAAGTAGTCGAAGCAGCTATAGATATAGATGCTGATATTCTTTATACCGAAATTTGTCCAATGGATGCTCTTGTCCAGAGGATGGGGCGAGTGTTGAGGAGGTATAAAGAGAATTTTGAGTTAGAAAATCAAAATGAAAAGGAGAAAACTAATCCAAATGTTTATGTTTTAGTTTTTCAAAATGGTTATGAGTCTGGTAATGGAAAAGTTTATGATAATGAGTTGATTGAAAACACTTTACTCTTTCTTGATAATCCGAACTATGAGAAACCAGATCAGATGATAGAGAGTCAATTGCAAACTACTGATGAAGAATCTGAAGAGGATGAAACTAACGCTAGAGCCAAAAAAAAGAAAAAGAGAAAAAAAGAGAAAGAGCATTTAAAATTAGAAAACTTGAATGATGAAAATTACACATTACTGTTATCAGAATATCAGAAGTTTGAACTTGTAAATAAACTCTATAAAAGCTTAAGCCCTGATGGTAAATACTTATCTAAATTCTACGAAACTCTTTCCCTTCTTGATGCTGGCTTTATGTCAGATCGAAAAGAAGAGGCCCAAAGGCTTTTTAGAGAAATAATGAATGCTGGTGTGGTTGATATAGCACGTAAAGAGGATTTCAAGAAGAAAATTAAAGATATATGCGAAAGTGATGACTTGAGTTATACAAGATTTAAAAAAGATATCATAGCAGATTTTGTTATTCAGATTCCCTATCACAATATAGAAAAATTAAGGATTGGAAGAGTTGTTGATTGGATAGAAGAAGTAGATTACAACAACAATCAGGAGCAATACGAAAAGCGAAAGAAAAAGATTAAAGACTGGTGCGATGATTTATATGTTGTGAATTTAAATCGTAATAATAAAAATAGTGAAAAGAGCAGAAGAAACAGTGGTGCTTTTTTATGATCTCAGGAACTCATATAAATTATTACTTTCATTGCCCAAGGCATCTCTGGCTCTTTTCACATAATATAACAATGGAGCACAATTCAGAAGATGTCGCTATTGGTAAGTATATATCTGAAAGTGCCTATGAGAGAGCCAAACATGAAATTCATATAAATAATAAGTTTAATGACGCAGCTGTATTGGATTTTTTTGAACGAAAAGCTAAAGTGATACATGAAATAAAGAAATCAAGAAAGATGGAAGAGCTTCATATATGGCAGGTTAAGTATTATATCTATTTCTTAGAAAAGCTCGGTATAACTGGAGTAACTGGAGAAATAGATTATCCAAAGCTTAAAAGAATTGTCAGAGTTAATCTTGAAGATGAAGATAGGCAAAGGTTTGAGGAAATATTTATTGAGATAGAAAGTATTAATAATTCTTCTTATCCCCCTCAACCTATAAACAAGCCCTATTGCAAAAAATGTAGCTACTTTGAGTTTTGCTACTGTTAAAATAAAGGAGGTAAAAAAATGAGTTTAAAAACACAAAATCAAGAAAGAGCAGCATGTGTGATGGAACACATTGAAAGTTTAAAAAAAAGTGATTATTCAGAAAAGATTGCCTCATACATACTGACAAATGGCTTGCTGCCAACTCTTGCATTTTTAAAAGAAAAAGAGAAAGAAAAAGAAAAAAGTTCCTATAAAATTATCTGCGAGCATCTCCAAAATAAAGGTATGGTTACAAAAGAAGGCGATGCATTGAAAGAACTGGCAGAATGTGATTCAACTAAACTCAGACTTGCAACAAGGGAAGCACTGGAACTGGCAAACTGGATAAGAAGGCTTGTGAAAAGTGAATCAGAGGAGTAAGATATGAGGAATCAAGGTAGACCTGAAAGTCCGAGGCAAGAAGTGGAGTTTAAAATAAAAAGGCAATTGTGGATGGGTAAAAAATTCCTGGTTGAAGCAAAAGGGACAGGGAAAAAGATACCTGCTGCAGAGAAAGATGCTGAAAAAAATTTTACTAAAAAGCTTAAGGAAAAGTTAAGCATAGTTCCGACTCAATCATTATTACCGGATAATCTTTCCCTTGCACTGTCAAAATATATTCCCGTTGTATTTTCGGAAAAAAGGAATGATGAAGCTGAAAAGAATAAGTATGAGATAATTGATAAAAAGATTTTTTTAGAGAGCCTGTCAAATCTTTCATACAAAAAAAATAAAACCATTGAAAGCATTACACATCTTGAGGGATTTGAAAACGTTTTGTCAGAGGAATTCAGCAGTTCCTCAAGGCTTATATGTGGCCTTGGAAGTGGAAGCGTTCTTGAAACCTCAATAACCTTAGACCATACCAGGGGAGTGCCTTATATACCTGGAAGTAGTTTAAAGGGGATTTGTAGATCTGTTGCCTATGCTCGTCTTGTGCAAGATAAAAAAATATCTTTTGATAAATTAGAAGAGTTTGAGGAAAAGTTTTATGGTGAGCTTGATGTAGATGATAAAGATATTCTTACATGGCAGCTGCTTTTTGGAGCACAAAATTTTAAGTCCCTTTTGCTTTTTATTGATGCCTATCCAGTTAAAGATGGTCAACTTGAGCTTGATATAATGAATAATCATTATGCTGAGTATTATCAGGATAAAAAAGCACCTGGAGATTGGGAAAATCCAGTTCCCATATTCTTTTTAACAGTTAAAGAGAATACAGCCTTTAAGTTTAATGTGTTTTTTGACAACTGGAGATGGGAAAAGATAAAAAATGAAGGTCTTAAAATCAAAAAGGGCAAAGAGGAAATTTTGTTAAATATAGATCATAAGGCAGTTGAGGGAAAAGTAAAAAAAGAAAATTTTATTAAAGAGATTATAAAGGAAGCACTTGAAAATTATGGAGTTGGCTCAAAGAGGAACGTTGGATATGGAATGTTTAAAATACAAAATAACTAAGCAAGGGGAAGTGGCTCTATTTAATTTTGAGCTTGATGAGGCAATAGAGCCTGAGGATCTAAAAAAAATAAAGCTGCCAGATCCAGTAGCAGAGAAGGTAACAGATAAGGCAGTTGTAATAAGTGGCCGTGGACCTATATGGTTGTATGGCTTTATAATTCACCATTTCCATCCATGTATGGCAGTTGCGGTTTTTGATCCGCGGCTTGGCAAAGCTGTGATTGTCGAAAGCCACAGCAAAAAATACACAATTGGAGAAACAATTAATATAAACATAGGGGGATAAAATGGGAAGAAAGCTTATTGTCCAGATAGGGAGATTTGATAAGGGATATACTGATAAGAAAAAATTTATATATAAAGAAAAAGAGTTTGAGACTTCATTATCTTCCTTTGCTCTCAGTGAATTTTATAAGGAAGAGGCGAAGGTCTTTCTTTTGTATCCAGTAAGCCTTTTATTAAATGAAGCTCTTGTCAAAGTTCCAGATGGTGATAGCTTTATTTGCAAGGTTAAAGATCTTTTAGAGAATAGTGATGGGAAAGAAGATTATTTTAAATCTCCAGAAAATCTATTTAAGGAGCATCCTCATTCACAAAAGGCAGCCTTTGCCGTAATGCACTCCCTTGGATCTTATCAGGGATTTGATTTAAAAACAAATATGTCAGATCTTGTTTTATATATATGGAGCTTGCTTACGCATGAGTATATTACGAAAGGCTTCGATGAGCTTTTTGTGGATATTGGCAGTGGCCTTAACTTCTATATATCCGCTTTGCTTGAGGCCTTTAGATATTTTATGGAGTGGGAATCTCTCTATAACTTAAAAAACTTAAAAGCTCGAAAGGTTAAGGGCTTTATAGTTTATTCTGATCCCATAATAGGAACTAACAAAGGCAAGTTTAATATATATCAATATCCCGTTGATTTTATGGGTAATTTTGAGCCACCAACTGAGTATGCAGAGGTAGAACAAGGCCTATTAAAAAGGCTTATAGAGGAATCTCTTTCTGAGGGTAGAGAGTATAAGAGCGAAATTAAAAAATATATTAATGATTTCTTTATCATGTTTTCTGCATTTTATAATGCTGCACCTTTGATTTTATTTGTAAATAATTTCTCTGAGGTTTCGGAAATAAATTCAGCTTTAAAGGGAATACTTGAGAGGATTTTTGCTAAATATAAATCAAACTGGAAAGAATCCCCTTATTTACAATTCGAAGACTTTTATAAGGTTATTGTAATGCTTGGCTTTTTAAAAGGACTAAAGGAGTTTCTTGATAGTGAAAATATAAAGCCCCGTGGATACGCAACAGTTGAGGAAATTGATAGATTTGCTAAAAGTATTAAGTCTATTGGGCTTTCTGTGCAGGAAGGTCTTATTAAAACAGAAAGTTATAATAATTTTAAACCAAAGGATATAGTTGTCTCTATAAATGAAGACTGGCAGCCATTAAAAAATTTATTAAAAGCGTATAAAGGCGCTGGAGAGGATGAAGCAGAGGAAAGCATAGATAAAGATAAACTGGAACGCAATTTCTTTGCCCATGCTGGCTTTCTAAGAGATTTTGTTGAGGTAAAGAAAGATACCTTAAATGGTGGAAGGATTTTAATAAGATACAAAGAAAAAACTATAGATGAGGTCAAAAAATTACTTCGAGAGAGGATAAAATGAGCAGTCAAATGAGTGATTACAGCATAAAACTTAAAGCGTTGCTGCATGATCCAATCCATAAGATATGGAGTTTTAGCAATGTTAAAGATTTAGAACTTAGACACAATGATTGCCAGAGCAAATCAAAACATGAAAGGGTTGCCTATGACCTATATAATTTTTTGATATCAGGATCCCCTTTTGATGAGGTTGTAAAGATGGCTGATGTTATTGCATCAGGTTTGACGAGGTTTTTAGTTTCACCTCAAGGGGAAGCCGCAGCTGATTTTTATGAAGAGTCTTCTGTTTTTTATGATGATGCAAAGTTTATAGATTGCTTTACTGGGACGGCTAAAAATTGTGGAGCTCCCGCAAGTCATAAAGAGGTGCAGGAGATTTTTGAAAAACTTGGCAATTTAAAATTTAAAGACTCCATGGAGAGAGAGAAATTTTATTTTTTGTTTTTGTGGAGATTTTTACCAGAAATTTTTCCATGGATAAATACTCATCCTGCAGATTCAAGGACTCCAAATCATAGTATATATGATCACCTGGTGCAGACCTCAGCGTTAGCAAGTTGTCTTAAAGGCGGAGATAGCCCTGCATTTTTACTGTGGACTCTTGGGCCTGTGCAGAGTTTTATTGAAAGTGCAAAAAAGACTTCAGATCTGTGGGCTGGCAGCTTTTTGCTCTCTTACCTGACATTTAAGGCAATTAGCGTTGTGATGGAAGAGGAGGGAGTTGATCATTTAATATTCCCTAATTTAAATGGGCAGCCCCTTGTAGATAAGTGGCTCTATGATTATTTTAAATCCATTAATGTTGATATTGAGTGCTTTACGAATTGGAAAAAAGAGTGGGAAGATTTTTTTAAAAACAATTCTAATACTATAGAAGAAAAAATAACAATAGCAAATATTCCTAATAGATTCCTTGCAGTTGTTCCTTCGTCAAAGGCTGCTGCTCTGGCAAAGAGATGTAGTGATGCTGTAAAAGATGCTCTTGTAGGTTTTGCAAAAGATATAAAGGATATAGAGCTAAACATAGAAGATATTGAAAGCTTTTTTAATATCTATTGGGTTGTTTTGCCATGGATGGAAGAAGGAGAAAGTATTAAAGAGCTGTTTGACGACTATAGATACTTAACAGGAAAAGAAGATAAAGAATATGAATTGTTTGCTGTAGATATTGCAGAATTTGTAGTGAATCATCCTTTATATAAACCAAAAGGGGATTTTAATTCACAAATAGGCATAGCATATTCACTCCTTGTGGAGATGTCAGAGCTAATTCTTGCCTCAAGAAAAAATATCAGGGATTTTGTAAACATTCCTCGCCAGACTGGTAAAAAATGCAGTATATGTGGAGAGTATAGTGCTATACCATTTAAGGAAGATGAATCCCTATGTAGCATTTGTGCTCTAAAGAGAAAGCTCCCTTCTATAATGAAAGAAAAGCTATCTTTGCAAAGTAATATTCGTTTCCCATCAACATCAGAGATGCCAACTGTAAAGTATAAAGAAGAAGAATCACTAAAAAATATTGCTGCTGAGCTTGTATCAAAAATTAAAGCATTTAAGCTTAATGAGGGAGTTTATGGAGCAATAAGCGTTCCAAAGCTTAAAGGTAATAAACTATACCATATTGATGGACAGTTTTTAATGCCATCTACATACAGAAAGGAGTATCTTGCAAAGGAATATGGTTTTGCAGGGGAGCAACAGGCGCTTGATGAGATAAAAAACTTTTTAATTAAAAATGAGATCGAGCCTCCAGTGTATTATGCAATCCTTGCCATGGATGGAGATAAGATGGGTGAATGGATAAGCGGTGGTAAAAATCCACCAATAGGAAAGCTTTTACACGATAAAGCAATTGAGCCACTGAAAAAATACTGGTCCCCAAAAGATGAGTCTAAACTTACAATAGGTCGATTTTTAGACTTTAATCATCCGATGACTCCATCCTTTCATAGTGCTTTTTCAAGAAGGCTTTCGGACTTTGCTTTGAACAAGGTGCGTAGTATTGTTGAAACGGATTTTTCTGGTAAACTCATATATGCAGGAGGGGATGATGTCCTTGCATTTTTGCCTGTAGAGGATGCATTTTCCTGTGCTGCTGAGTTACAGAAGGAGTTTAAAAATCTTTTTGGTGAAAAAGGTTCAATGAGTGCAGGGATTGTTTTTGTTCATCACAAATATCCACTGCAAATGGCTTTGAACGAGGTAAGGGATGCAGAGAGAAAAGCAAAGAAATGTTATGGAAGAGAGGCTTGCTGTCTAAAATTAATAAAAAATTCCGGTGAAAGCAGGAGAGTAGGAATTAAGTGGGAAAGTGAAGGGATGAAGTTTTTTGAAAATTTAGTTTCCATATATAGCAATTCAGAAAACTCAAACAACAAAGAGAGCCAGCAGCTTCCATCAAAGTTTGGTTATGATTTTATGGATATAGTAAGAGAGCTTGTTGGAGAGGAGGAAACTTTTAGTAAGAAGCAAGAAAGCAAAAATGATTTTTTGAAGAAAATACTTTTAAAGGAGCTTAAGAGGATTTATCACCAGAAGTTTCCGAAGGATAAGAGAGATGTGAATTTTGAAAACACGATGCTATCTCTTTTTGGGAATTGGCAATATGGCTATGATGAATTTGCCAATATGTTTATAATAGCAAGATTTATTGGACGTCAGGGAAGAGAGGTGTAAGATGAAAAGTGTTGAGTTTACATTAACTGCAATAAGTCCAGTGTTTATAGGCGGAGCAACACAAAATCCAGAGATAAGAAGTCAGACAATAAAGGGGATGCTTAGATTCTGGTGGAGAGCTCTTAAGGCAGAGGATGATATAAAAAAGCTCCATGAAGAGGAGACTAAACTTTTTGGCGGGCAAATAGAGGAGAAGAAGAAAAAAAACGGCAAGGAAAAGATCGAAAAGGTGGCGTATCAATCAAAGGTAAAGGTGGTGATTGAAAATATAAATGGAACTTTAACAGATGAGGGGAAAAAACTTAATGAGGCCTATAATTTTCACTGGGAATATGATAGAAATAACCACACTCTAAAGGGCAATGACAAGGGAATTGGCTATCTCTTGTATTCTGTTGTAAGTAGGCGTAATTATAAGCCAGGGACTTCATTTACAGTCAAATTTTATTCATCAAGTGATGAAGTTTTAAAAAATACAGTGGCAGCATTTTGGTGCGCAGTATATCTTGGGGGTTTTGGTGCACGCTCCAGAAGAGGTGGGGGCAATTTCTATGTATCTAAAGTTTCAGGGGATACCTATGGAATAGATTTTACTGTGGAACGCAAAGATTGTAGTTTAGAAGATTGGATTAAGAATAATTTAAAAAAATGTCAGGAGCTTGTTGGTTCAAAGAAGACCAATAAATATTCCAATTTAAGTAACTGCAGAATAATTATATCAAAAGAGTGTGATAATAACAAAGGTAAAAAATCAAAAGATCTTCTAAATGAAGTGGGAGTAGAGTATTTAACTTATAGAGAAAAACATAGAAGCGAGGTTGAATCGGCTGCCTTTGGGTTGCCAATAGTCCACTCAAATGGTGGAACTGTAAATCTTATGAGAGGAAATGAAAAGTTACGCAGAGCCTCTCCTTTAATTTTTAAGGTGATGAAGTTTAATAATAGCTTTTACTGGCTTGCATTGAGATTTTCTGGAGAGTTTAAGAGTCAAGATATGAAAGTAAATTTCAATTCCAGGGATCATTTAATTGACGATAGGCTTGTTAATGAGTTTTGGGATACGTTGAATAGCATAAACGATAAAGATAAAAAGGATATTTCTAACAACAAATCCGGAGGCAAGTCATGATTAAGTTTACAATTACTCCAGAGGATGTTTTGTTTTTTGGTGATGCAAAGCCTTTTAATAGGGGAAATGATGGGAAATCTATTTTTCCGCCTCTTCCTAATACTTTTGCAAGTAGCATTTTTGCAAAGCTTTATTATCACAAAGACATAAAGTATGATGGTAGCAGACAGCTTATAAAAAATGTATATGGGCCATTTTTGCAAAAAGATGGTGAGCTTTATTTCCAGGCACCTAAGGATATATTTGTATATAGTAAAAATAAAGATTCAAATTCATGTGAGTCTGAAAATAAACTCTCTGTTTTAGAGCCTCTTTTTGTGGAGGGAAATCGAATTTTAAAGAGATGCAAAACAGATATGGAAAGTCTATCGTGCTTTATGTGGCTTTTTGAAAAGAAGGATAAGGATAAGATTAATAAGGATAAAAAGAGCTTTGATGGATTCATATCACTTAATGGACTCCAAAAGTGGTATGAAGGCAAATTTAGCGATATAACACCTGAGGATTTATTGAGGAAAAGCAGTGTCTACAGGGAAGAGGTTAGAACTGGAATAAAGATTAATGATGAGAGTGGGACTACAGAGTCAGAGGATGGGCTTTTTAGAGTATCCTTTGTGAGGCTTTGTATGGGATTTGAATTTGCATTCTGGGTGGATTTTAATCTGGAGAATTTAAAAGAGTATTTTAGAGATGAAAAGGAACTCTTAAAATTTTTTGATGAAAAGCCAAGGCTATTAAAAATTGGAGGGGAGGTAAAAACAGCACTTTATCGATGTGAGATAGATGATTTTAAGTTAAAATTTAAAGATTTTAAGAAAGAAGCAGGAGAAGATAAAAAGCTTTTTAAGCATGTATTTTTAACTCCTTTTATATTTGATGAGGCAAGTAAAAATATACTTAAGCTAATTGAAGGATTTAAGGGAGGAGTAACAGGTAAGTATATCATAGCAGGCATAAACTCCCAATCAATTGCCACTAAGACTGTAAGGGCAATGCCAGCAGGATCTGTTATTTATACAGACAAAAGAAAAGCTGAGCTTTTAACCTTTGAAAACCAAAGCAGGGATTTTATAGGTTCAAATCTTATGCTAAGTAGTGCTATATAAAAACTGAATTTAAATGGAGGTTTATTTATATGTTTAATAATGGAAAAGTTATAATCTATAGGGCGCTTACACCACTGCATCCAGGGGCAGGCAGTAGCCTTTCTTATGTTGATTTGCCTATTCAGAGAGAAAGGCATACAAACTTTCCAATGATGGCAGGAAGTGGAATAAAGGGAGTGATAAGGGATCTTGCATGTAGGGCATGGAATGATGCGACAAAAGTAGATAAT
>Ga0255344_1005333_pt1 | contig 12401 bp, 13 predicted proteins | sample wastewater_treat_5_FD_192414 | JGI IMG/M metagenome (GOLD analysis project Ga0255344, IMG submission 192414) | Wastewater microbial communities from Lulu Island WWTP, Vancouver, Canada - plant18 | ecosystem: Engineered > WWTP > Wastewater > Unclassified | place: Canada: Vancouver, British... | reverse complement strand
TTTTTAGTAAATTCAAGTTTATTTCTCGCAAGAAATTTTATCTTTAACAGAAAATAATCAGTTCCGAAGTTCGCAACCTCGCCAAGCGCCGGAACGTTAGGGGTAATTTAAATCGACACAATTGAGACGAATATTAATCATATTGGCAATTATCTGTGTACCGACAATTTTGTTAGGACAGATAAAATCTGTAAGTATCCCCGACAGAATAACAAACAATAAAAACTGGGACTACACTCAATTTGAGAAACAAAAAAGTGCCGACTTTGAAATCAAGTTGCTTTCTTCGGACACTTCATTTGATGAATTTTATCGGCTTTCTGACAGTAGACAAATAATTGAAGTTTGGCGAATAAACACCAATTACGGGGGACAGGTTATCAATTTTACAAGAACTTATGTTGACTATGAAGAAAGGGAAAAGAAAAAAAGTGAATTAATTTATAACAAAGTGGGGTTGTCAGCCGATACTGCGAAAATCATTTTCGACAAATTCAAAAGCTTAGACAGTATTCCTGACATGGACAAAATTAAAGGTTGGGGAATAGGCATTGACGGAGTAACGTATTCTATTGAAAGTTCAACAAAGAAATCATACGTACTGAAATCTTATTGGACACCGACAGCGCAAAAAGATTCGACACATTACAAAAACGAAATTATCTCGTTTGTCGATTATATTTATAAGGACTTGAATCTATATCACCACTACGAAATATTTACAAGTAATCTTCCAAATGGTAGTTATACAGACGGTTTTGTAAATATGACTATTGTGGGCCGAAAGAAAACTAAGAAGAAAAAATAAACTACTCCAACACGGGTTTTGCGTTAGTGGGCGGGCTTTGCAAATAGAAAAATTTGAGCAATTAATAAACATTGGTGCTGGCAAACAGTTATCGGTTTCAAAAGCCCACCAACTCAAAGCCCGAAACCGTAAGCCATGTTAAGAAACTATTTACTTTTACTTTTAACTTTTACAACGCTATTGTCTTGTAATAAATCAGAAGAGCCTGAAATTCCATGTCGAACAACTACGATAGGTGAAGGATATGAAAGGAAAATACCAGACTCCGTAAGTATAGATTCCAATATTGTTATTGGGGTACAATGGAAACGAAATAATAAATGCGAGCACTTCTTTGACTTTTACGTTGACACAATTGAAAATAATACAATAAGAATAATTTTAAACACCGTTACTGATACATGTAATTGTATTCCAGATACAGCAAAATACGAATGGCAATATTATACATGTAAACCCGACACAATTGGGAGATATCCCATAAAAGTCTCTGCCTTTTATGCCGCATTTTTTGTGGATACAATCGTTGTGTATTAAAATAGTCTTTGGTAGCCTGTATTCTACAAGTAGATATACTTCATTTAAATTTTACCAATATTAGCCCATTATGCGTAATCAAGCCAAGCGAAAAAAGAATCAAGTTATAAAAAAGGTACTATCCTTAATTAATGATTCTGTCGGCATTAACTACTTTACTTGTTCGGTCTTCAAAGCCGAAAACATAGGAGTCTTGAAAGTCCTTGCCAAGCACCTCGCCTTCAAAGTCAACAAGAGCGAACTCCTCACCGGCTACAACCACCAAGCCGACACGCTCTTCGTAGCCACGATCTCCCGATTTTAGTCGAAATTGAGCCATTTTAAAGCCGTGGGGAGAGTTTTTCTGGGGCTTTGGTCGTTAGTGCCAATTCATGGCGCCTATAGCCCTTGCGAGCTCTTTTTAGCCTTTTTTGACCTATTTGGCTGCTTGTTGTGCGCCGGCGGGAAGGTTTGATGGAATAGGGTAGAAGAGAGAAATGTTATATTTTTGACTTATATTACTTATTTGTAAATAGCAACTATTTGCGAGGATACCGGACAAGATAGGTGAGATGTTGCGTCGTCAAAAAGTTAAGCTATGATTAAATTTAATTGAAGAAAGAAAAATTGGATCAGGAGAATAATACAAGTAATACCAATAGTAAATTGTCATGGATATACCAGAAGACATATTTAATTATTGCATGTTTGATATGTGTGCTGTTGACAGTTTATATTGATTACCGAGCAACATTAAGTGACATTAAGCTTTTTTCTGTAAGTTTTGTGGCCTTGTTCGTCGGACTTCTTTTTGAAAGTTTTAGGATATCTGACAATTGGAAAAAAGTGGTATGGATTTTTGTTGGGGCATATCTCGCAAGCTTAATAAGTTTCTTCCCAGGGAAGCGAGAACATATCTATGATTTTGAAAAACATATCGAATTTTGGCCATATTTCTTCATTGTCATTTATGCTCTATTTTTTGGAATTGTTTATAAGAATAGGCTAATTGCAAAGCTCACTGAAGGTATAACTTTATTACTCACAATTTCATTAATCTATTGGGCAATTGATTATGGTTTTATAAATACGCATAGCTGGTTTTCTATTTCATTGCTTGTAATTGGCTTGCTGCTTTCCGTTTTTTCAATAATAAATGCATTAACGAACATTCACCTTTCAAGAACAATTAGATTAACGCTTAGTATATGGAGCTCGGTAATCATGTTTGCATTTGCAATTGATAATATTATTCGTGTTTTTAGTAACCCCAATGTCGACAGTGCATATTTAGGCGACGGATTTTATATTAGTCTCCAATATTTTTTATTAGGAGTATCAGTAGTTTATTTAGTGCAAAACTATATGCTGCTAGCAGCTTTTTTACCTAATAAAAATGGTAATTACAAAAAGAGCATTAATGAAAACAAAAATGAACATATCAACAGATTCGCAGATACCCAAGTAAATATTGGACAATCACTTTTTTGTATCATTTTCACAACAATAATCTATGCGATAAATTATAAATTTCAAATATTACCACGCCATACTATTATTTGGCTTGTCTTTGTAGTTTTTCCTTTTTTATTACACCTATTATCGCTTTTCAGTCGGCAGAAAAACGAAAGCTAGGAAGAGTTAATCCCAGCACTCCATTTTTGCCCTTAGGCAAACTTTTCAATCACTCCTCATCTTCCCCAAACCACCCTCAAAACCGCCCCTAAAGCCTCCTTTTAGCCTTTAAAGCTATGTTTGGCTGTTTCTTGTGCGCCGGTGGGAATGTTTATTAGGATAGGGCCGAAGGGACAAATTTTATATTTTTGAAATACCGATTAATTGCGATGATACGTCAGATGAGGATGAATTAGTGGGTATTGGTATTTACCTAAGTTGAGTAAGTGTAAGTTAATGGAATTTTCTCACGTTTTGAAAATTTCATAGAATTTCTTACCTTTGAACAAATGTCTAATCAGCTAAAAAATGAACTTCACAATATCATTTCAGGAAAGAACCAAGTTAGGTATGGAGCAGCTATCCAAGCAATTACCGGTTACCTTAGAAATGGCACGCAATCAGGTTCAAAAGTTGAAATCACAAAGCAAATCCGCCAACAAGAAACAAAGAAAATAGAAGATTATATTTCTCAGGAATCCTTATGGATTAATTCTATTGATTTTTCGCAGTATGTAAGTGAAGGTGCGGAACAACGAGTGTTTTTTAAAGACTCTTACCATGTTCTGAAATTAAATGATGCTATTTATTACACTTTATGGGTGGATTATTTCGTTAATCTTTTGTTTCACAACTTTTTCTTTCTATATACAGCTTATGATTTAACTGACTTCGATAATGATATTTAATTTGTATAAGCAAATTAGCAAATATCTATTGTTTATAAAAACATAGAGCAGATTTTGAAGAAGATGAGTTTTAAATCTATCTTACTATAAGATTTTTCAGAACACACCTAAAGTGAGATATTTTGAATTCTTTCTGAAAGAAACGTTAAATGCCCTTTAAACCAATCAGGCAAATCAGAATACTCTACACAAGAAGATATTATGTTGTTTTCAAGTAAACACAAAACTTTGGGATTTGTATCTGATGTGTCTACTATTTGCAATGAATCAAATATTTCATAATTGATATTAAGTTTTTCCAAATTCCCATAAAAGTTGGAAGCTAAATGAGCAGGGTCAACATAATGACCACCTTCTCTAACTCGGTTCACAACCCTTAATTCTGATAGGTCTGTATCTCGTAATCCGAAAAATATCATGTGAATCCAAAAAACCTTGTTCTTTAAATCGCTTAGGTACGTCCCATGTTGCATCATTTGTGAAATGTCCTTCATAAGCGAAGTCTATGCCTTCCTTTAATGCATTTGAAACAAGTCTGTCAAATTCGTCTGTAACTTCTTTATTCGCTATTTTTTTATTCTCCTTAATTGCCCTACTTCCTGCTGCCCATAATGCATTCTTCTTTTCCATAAATAATTTGTCGCCATCAAAAACCGTACAATTTGTTTGAATTGTTTCAGGTAAATAACTAGGACCCACAGATGATTTTCCTGCACCATTGGAACCCGTAATTATGTGCAAGTTAGGCATAATTTATTTTGACAAATTGTACCAAGTTCTTATTTTACTAACCTCGTAAATGTCTAATTCCTTAATAACAGTAAAATCTTGAGCTGATTTATAAATTTGTACAATTGCAATTGATCCATTGGGGTATTCGAGATATGCTTGATTGCTAGGCAAATTCTTGGAATTAATCATAAAAGGAAGGCCTTTTTGTAGCTTATTTTCGCGAAGCTTTTTAACTGCATTGCTACCAATTAATTCAATTTCAGACAAGTTTTTCATAATTCAAAAATAAGGAATTTTCTTCAATAATCCAAAGATTAATGATTTAATTATCGGTGGATTATATTTTCTAATTCGAATATTTACTTTGTAATAATAATTTGTTCGAATGGTCCTTTTTTTTTAAGCTGCGGAAATGTGTAAATATTTATTTTCAAGTTTTTTTTCTGCCATTGCCAAGTTTCGACTCGTTGATTATCCGTATATAATTTTCTAGCTTATTTGCACTCGCTTCGTTCAATTATTGCATTTCGCCCCTCCATTCCCTAAACCACCCCCAAAACCGCCCCTAAAGCCTCCTTTTGGCCTTTTTTGACCTATTGAGGAGCTTGTTGTGCACCGGCAGGAAGTTTTAAGGGAATAGGGTAGAAGGTAGAAATGTTTTATCTTTGATAGTTGTAACTTAAATTTTCAAAGTTTACGAATGGGGTAGGATTGGAATGATTAAGGTCGTCATCAAATTGGTTGTTCGATATATTTGAATAACCGATTTGCGAACAACTAACTTGTTTTAATCAAACTAGAAGGAGTGGTATAAACAAACAAAAAGGGTAATGCAGCTTAAAGTCCACATGAATTGAACTTAAAATGTTTGAGTCTTTTTCACGCGCAACTTTCGGTTTATCCTATTTTCGATGTTTGTATTTCCTTTGTAAATTTGTAATCAATAAAAAACACTACACATGTTATTTAAACTAAAATTGCTTTTTGTTTTTACATTCGTCTTTTTAAACGGGTATGCACAATTTGGGGGAAACCCCAATTATCTATTTTTAAAATCTGGACAAGTATTAACAAATTCTGGCGCTAATTCGGAAGCTGAACTCCATGACATGCTTTTTCAAGGCAATTATTTTGTAATACTAAATTCTAGTAATCCCGAATCAATTCAAAGCTTAAAAAACAGAGGTGTTCAAATAATTAGTTATATTCCCAAAGATGCTTATTTGGTAAGAATTCCGAAGGACGTGATGCATTCCGTTTTTTTTATTGAGGGTGTTGATGCTGTTCATGCTATGAAACCTATTTGGAAGTTAGATCAGTATCTTTCCACTAAAACCATCCCTCCGTTCATGTCTTCTTTTCCAGACAAAGTGCATACTGAGGTTGTGTTGTTTCCTGGGTTAGATATGGATTTGCAAAAATTAAAGTCTACTTTGGGTGACTTAATTATTTCTATTGAACCAACACTTATGGATAATAGTTTTATTGTCGAATTAAATCCTGACAAGATCATAAAAGTGGCTGCTCTTCCTTTTGTTCAATTCATAGGTGTGAAATCAGAAGAGGCTTCTGATTTAAATTATGAAGCACGATTGGCTGAAAAATCGAATACTCTTTTTACCGATTATTTAGGAGGTTTGAAATTGTTTGGCGATAGTATTAATATTATTTTAAGTGATGGTGGAAAAGCAGGAGATCATATTGACCTAGTTGGAAGAATTGATGGAACCAATTTGCCGAGTCAACAAGTCACTGTTCATCCAACTCAAGTAGCAGGAACATTAACTGGCGCCGGAAATCTGGATCCAACAATGCGCGGACAAGCTTGGGGAGCAAATGTCTATTCGTGGGCTGGAGTAATGGGCTTGCATGCATTCCCGAATGCATATGTAAACGATGGTGTTACTATAACGTCAGTTTCGCAAGGAGGATGTTGTAATATAGGTTACACACAGCAATCGCAGGTTGTGGATCAGAATACGTTGAACCATGAAAGTTTGATAAATATACTCGGTGCAGGAAATTCTGGATTGACCAACAATAATCATCCTTCTGGAATTGGTTGGGCAACAATTGCTAGCAATTACCAAGGAGCAAAAAATAATATTGTTGTTGGTGCGGTTGATAATGCTGATTATTTAGAGAATTATAGTTCCAGAGGTCCATTGCCAGATGGAAGAATTAAACCAGATGTTGTGGCTGTAGGAACAGTTGAAACCGCCTTTCCAGGAAATAGTTACTTTCAAGCTTCTGGAACATCATTGTCTTGCCCAAATACTAGCGGAGTAATGGCGCAATTATATCAAGGATATAAGGAGTTACATAATGGGAATTTACCAAATTCAGGATTGATGAAAGCTGTTTTATTAAATACGGCTGATGATTTAGGAAATCCCGGACCGGATTATATCATGGGATATGGTCGAATTAACGCTAGAAAGGCCTATCGTGCTTTGGTTAATGAAACTTATTTTTATGACTCACTTTCTAATGGGCAATCTACTCAATTTTCCGTTCAAGTGCCTGTTGGAGCAGTAGGACTAAAAGTTTTACTGTATTGGCATGATCAACCAGGGTCAATTATGTCGTCGAAGGATTTGGTTAATGATTTAGATTTAGTAGTAACTGATCCGAATGGTACGGATTGGAAACCATGGATTTTGGATCCATTAAATGCGGATTCAGTGGCTGTTCGAAATGAAGATCATGTCAATAATTGTGAACAGGTTACAATTTCTTCTCTGGTTCCAGGGACTTATACCTTTAATGTAAATTCATATGACATTAATCTTGGAATGTCGCAAGATTTTTTTGTGGCCTATGAATTTATTATACCTCAAATACATGTTATACATCCCTATGGAGGAGAATCTTTCTCTCCTGGATCGGATGTGAATGTGCGATGGGAAGTGGAGGGTATTGAACCTTTTACAACAACAACACTTGAATATAGTGACAATAATGGACAAAGCTGGAACGCAATCGGTACAGTCTCTAATTATTCATCCATAAATCTATGGAGTGCGCCTTGGGTAACAGGTGGACAGTATCTGATTCGTGCAACATCTTCGGTTTATTCCGATACAAGTAATTCAACATTTAGCATTCTTAAAGCACCCATAAATTTGTCGATTGATAAAGTTTGTGTTGATGAGGTTACTTTGAGTTGGAGCCCAACTTGGACAGCGATCGGTTATGAAGTATATAAACTAGGACCCAAATACATGGAATATGTAGGAAATACTACTAATACTGACTTTACTTTCACTGGAATTAATACAAGTGTTGAAAACTGGTTTAGTGTTCGTGCGCTCGGTCCAAATGGAGCTCAAAGTTTAAGATCAATTGCTATTCTTCAAGAAATTGGAGACATTAATTGTAATGTTGGTATTGCTGAAGAAGAAGTGAGTCCCATGGTTAATGTGTTCCCGAATCCTACGAATGGTAAAATAACCATCAATAATCGTTCAGGAAAAATAGAACAGGTTTCTTTAATTAATTCTATCGGACAGGAATTAGAATGCAGAAAAAATTTAGCGGTTGAAACCTATGTTATAGATTTAAGTGGTTTTGAAGATGGATTTTATTATTTAAAAATTGACAATTCATTTTTCAAAATCATCAAGCACGAATGATATTTAAATATTTGAATTGGAATATTTGATAATTATTAAACTTAGAATAAATCATTGGTTGAATTATTATTGAATCATTAATTGATCCTAACAGAATTAAACAAACTATTTGGATTAGGGCGTTATGTACCCAGCATGTAAAAGATTTGTCAGTCAAAATCGATTTATAAAATCACCATCAAGAAATTGGATATGTAGTGTTTAAAATTCTCGCGGGTTATCGAGAAAATGCTACATGTCAAGCTTGTCTTTCGATTGGAAAATTCAGTAATGGTAAGCAGTTTTATTCTCCGAGATCGCCGAATCAATTAGGAATAAAACGTCAAAATTTCTTTAAAGTAATATTATTCAAAGCAGAAATTTGTCCTTTACTAAGGCTTTTCAATTTTTGTCGTTTACCTCTCCAAACTACTCTCAAAACTTACTCAAAACCTCATTTTGGCCTATTCGGATTCTTTCCTATTTTCGATTCTTATTCACATTGCTTTCCCAAATGCGTCCCGTATTATTATTCCTTTCTTTCTTCTTGATTGCTTGTTCAAACAATTCTGTTCGTCAAAATGAATTGATGTCATCGGCAGCTGATACGATTATAAAACCAAATGCAGATTCCACCCCTTCCAAATCTTTCTATACGGGCGATGATTCGTTGGTTACTTATAACGATTCTCTCTTTAAGGTGTGGAGTCCGAAGTGGATTAAAATTTCAGCTAGTGATTTTAATAGCTATAAGTCGAAGCTAAGTTCTTCTTGTGCTCTTGATTCGCTTAATTTTATTTCGGGGACTAACCTAAAGATAGTGCATCATTGCAACGAAATTTGTGAGTCTTACCTCGCTGAAGTGAATTCGAATCGGAAGTTCCAGCTGCCTTGTGATTACGATGGTGGTGTCGGGGGAGTGGTCTTTTCGCCCAATTGTAATCAGATGCTTGTATTCTCTTCATACGATGGCTCCGATTATGTCGATTATTACGAATATCGCTCCGAAATCTATATCTTTTCTTTGCAAAATACTGCCAATCTCAATGGTATCAAACCGGCATTTGCTTTTGCCGAAAAGCGTTGGTCTATTGAGGAAGTTATTTGGCTCAACAATCATTCCGTCGCCCTGAAAATATTTTCCAACGATAGGCGAGGAGATGGTAGCAATTTGAAATTTCAATATTTGAAAGCAGAGGTCGGGAATTAGTAAATTGTTGTGTAGATTTTCGTTTTTGAATTGTAATTATTTTGCGCTTTCTTAGTTAATAATTGTTTTAGTTTAATTTTATGGCTAGTTATGTTTTATGGTTATCAGATATAATATTTAACGTGTAGAATTTATAAAAAAGTTACACCTAAATCACGAACAATAAATTTAAAATGCTCAATGAAAAATCGCTTTGCAATAAATACTTTTCGAAAGTATTTGGCGCTGTTTTTAATATTTCTGTTTGGAGAAACCTTCGGACAAACAACTGAGTCGCCATTGGTGATTTCGCCACTTACCGGCGATTTTTATGTGTACACTACTTATAATTTATACCAAGGATATCGTATTCCTGCCAACGGATTATTAGTAAATACTTCATCAGGAGTGGTGATGATTGATACGCCTTGGGATACAACGCAATTTGCTCCCTTGCTCGATAGCATCGATGCTATGTTCCATAAGAAAGTGGTATTGTGTTTAGCAACACATTGGCATGAAGATAGGACAGGGGGACTAGAATTTTATGCGCAAATGGGAATTCCAACCTATACTTCGGTACTAACGGATGAATTGAGTAAAACCAATAATAAAAATCGAGCGGAATATCATTTTCTCAATGATACGACTTTTAAAGTGGGGCAATACAATCTGGAAACCTATTATCCCGGTCCAGGACATACACGAGATAATATTGTTCTTTGGATCCCGACAGAAAATATTTTGTATGGAGGCTGTTTAATCAAAGGAGCTAAGGCTCGCGATTTAGGAAATCTAGCTGACGCTGACGTGAAAGCCTATGCACAAACCCTAATTAATGTCCGTGATAAGTATTCCGACCCTCATTACATCATCGTCTCACACAGCGATTGGAAAAGCACTAATTCACTAAAGCACTCCATCAAACTCGCAAAAAAAATGAAATCACGATGATTTTATTTTCGTCCACCTTATTCTCGGAATAAACAATTATTATGTCTTAGTTTTAATGAAATAAAAAAACCGCAGTGAAACATTCGCTGCGGTTTTTTATTGTTAAATTTTTCTAGAGTAATAATATTATCCTCTTCCGAAATTTAATGGGTAATTCGTAATGAGCTTTGCTCCAATCTTCAAATTAACAAATTTTCAAATTGTCAAATTAACGCAGTGTCACCTCGCTCACTCCACTCAAATTACCATCCACGTAAATCTCCATGATATATTTTCCGGCAACGAAATTTCTTTCTTCCTCCTCCCAGTTTAAACATAACTCTTGATTAGCATTTGCATAATCGATTGTTTGGCTAAGAGAATAAAGTAGCTCTTCCGATGATCCTGTTTTGCGGAAAGTAGCACTTCCTTCGGCTCTGTTGCCAATCACTTTTCCGCTTGGCTCGATAATACGTAAGTAAACAGTCTTGCTTCCTGCCTTTGCTATTTTATTTTCAAGGACGGTAAAGCAAGTCTCAATTTTATTAGTACGCTTCGCCATCACAGTTTCAGAATACTTGCTGTTATTACGTTTTTTATAAGCCTTAATTTTGATGTATTCGGCTCTTAAAACAGAAGCAGTAGAAACAGTTTTCTCCAAATTCTGACTTAAGTTATCCACCTTAGCAGTAAGATCAGTTTTATCTTTCTTCAGCTGCTCATTTTCTACCATCAAAGCATCAATTTGCTCGAGGTATTTATCACGCAAAGCCTTTAACTCTTCCAACTCCGCTTTCAACTTCTTATTCAGCGAAGCGCTATTGCCCTCCTTACGAATAAGTTCATTAATACGCTCTTTGTATTTATCGATATCACCATTGGCAACAGCCAACAAGCTATCCATACGTGCATTTTCGCCCTTATACTGATTAAGTTCAGTGTAGGTCTCGTTCAACTCTTTCTCTACATCAATGCGAGCCGTAATTAAACTATCTTTTTCGTTCTTCGACGATTCCTGTAAATTGCTCTTACTCGTAAATAAATACGCATTGAGTCCTAAAGATGCAATCAATAAAACCAGAAGTATTTTACTGTTGTTGCTTTTTTGTTGTTCCATGTTTTTAAAGGATGGTTTGAATAAAGCTAATGTAGGGATTTGGATGAGGGTATATTTGTTGTTGATAATTGATTTGTTAACATCCCATAGTGAGTTATTTTGGTTCGATGAAGTTGAGGGAAGCATGGTGTGAAATTGGCAATAGGCAATAGGTAAATGGCTATAGGATTTAGATAATTGGTATTGGGCAAATGGCAATAGGCAATAGACAATTGGAAAATGACAATAGGTTTGAGATAATTTGTATTGGGTAAATGACAATTGGCAATAGACAAAATATAAAAGGATAATAGGTGTAGGATTTAGATAATTGTTATTAGGCAAAAGAAAAATGACAATTGGCAATAGGCAATTGGGAATAGACACAAACGAATCATCTAACATCTATCGCCTAACATCCATAACCTAATATCTATCTCCACTAATCTATCACCTAACATCTATTGCCAAATATCTATACTCAAAAAATAAACGATTGTAAATATTTGTCAATGATTATTGAATATTGCATAAGTTAAATTTGCACAAAAAAACAACATGATCAATTTCCGTAATCTTACAATGTGGAAAGTAAGTATTGCTTATACTCTAAAATTATACCCTATTTTGAACGGATTGGATCCTAGCGAGAAATATGGTTTGGCTTCTCAAATGAAAAGAGCATCAGTCTCTATTTGTTCTAATATTGCCGAGGGAACTTCGCGAAAAACGACCAATGATATTTCACGTTTTTTTGATATTGCTTTAGGGTCTAGCTATGAATTGGAAACTCAATTGATTTTGGTTAAAGAACTTTCGCTTATGAAAAGTGATATGGCTTTAGAATTTATTAAAGAACTAAACTATATTCAAGCTATGATAAATAAATATAAACGAAAAGTGATTGAAAATTCAGTGAAGTAATTCAACAGAATAAGTTTATTTGGCACTAGGCGACTTACTATTTACGATAGAAATTGAATTATGGATGTTGACCTTCTCCAAACATCAAATATCTATAGCCTATAGCCTAACGTCTATTGCCAATAATCTTTTATACTAACTATCGATCATCATTCATCGAGCATCAAGCATCATATTTCAAAAACCATATCTCGCTGTAGGCGCAACATCAAGACCCACAAATTCT
>Ga0255344_1005331_pt1 | contig 12403 bp, 10 predicted proteins | sample wastewater_treat_5_FD_192414 | JGI IMG/M metagenome (GOLD analysis project Ga0255344, IMG submission 192414) | Wastewater microbial communities from Lulu Island WWTP, Vancouver, Canada - plant18 | ecosystem: Engineered > WWTP > Wastewater > Unclassified | place: Canada: Vancouver, British... | reverse complement strand
TCTAAAAATGCTTTGGGATTTTGCTTGATGATTTCCGTTTTTGCAATATCTTCCAAATTCACATAATGATAATCGGGAAACATCTGCTTACACAAGGTTGTTTTGCCCGATTGTCTGGGACCGGTAATGGTTATTACCGGAAAATAGCGCGATTGACTTATTATTTCGTCTTTTAAATCTCTGTTTATGAATAAGTTAGTCATAGTTCGGACAAATTTTAAGTTGAACTTTAAATCTGTCCGCAAATATAAAAAGAATATAAATTCCAAACAAATTATAAAATGGAAAGACGTTCAAACAAAAAAAAACAATGCCAAAACTTCGGAATTTTCTCCGGGGTTTTGGCATTAAAACAAGGGAACAGTGCGCGGCTGTAGCTTGACTTCATCATAATTTGACCGGCAAATGCCGGCATCCACCAAATTTATTATTGAGTTTTGCCGGTGAGCACCGAATTTTTGATGAATGTGTCGGAATACGGATGCGGTTGCGTTGGATGCTGCATCCTCAGTTACCGGTTATAATACTCAATCCTTCTGAAAGATATCCCGAGTATAGACCTTGTGGGCGACGTCGTCCGGGCAAGGGTATGGCGGTCATCATATTTTGAGGCACATCGGCATTTAGAACAAGGGAGAAAGTGCTTCCCCTCAGGGAGTCTTGCCCCATTCATCAATTCGAACAAGAAACTCTTCCATCAATGACCTGTTGTTTTGATAGATAGCATTTATAGAAATCAATTCTTTTAATTTTTGAGCGGCCTCTCTTCTGCTTAAGAATGCAGATTCGACCATTCTATCAAACACCCACAACATACCGTGGTATTCAATCGAATAACCTCGGGAAAAATTTCGAACTAACTTATCACTACTGATTACCATCGCATCAATCTTCTTCGCCGTATACAGCACTGTCTTGTCAACTTGAGACAAGGATTTCGGGAAGGGCATCAGACTGATCTCGACCATTTCTTCATCGGTGAGACAATGAACAATCAACTTTTTATCATCTGTGAAAGCGTTCAATACCCGGCGTTGCCAGGGATATAATTCATTCAGAACATCAAGCGTGGTATGTATTTTAAAGGGTAGATTGAAAAAATGACCCGATAGACCAAGCTCAATGATGTCTATAAAGATACAAGCATCTGTAACGGCAATTTTCATCCGGCAGTCAGCATTTTGGTTCTGAATTCTGAAAACGTCATGTTCTTCAACGCTGCCGCCTTGCTCATGGAGATCAGCTCTTCAGATAAAGAACGATACAATAACTGATCAAATCTTACCGGGATTTCTTTACCCTCCAAGGCAAAAGGTTCTTCAACCTTCCACCCCATTTCATTGATGTACTTGAAGAAATAATTCTTGTAACTCTCACTAATGATGTTCAGATTATACGCCCTGTAAACAATTGCCTGAATGGAAATGCCATACTGCTGCTTTATAATGCCAAGTTCATGAATGGACAACTTGCTTCGATTCTTTCCCAACTCCTTTTCTGCTGCCTTTCTTGGAAAAAGCATGGCACCGGCAAACGTATGACAGTATTTTTCTGCTGTTTTTTCAGGTACACCCTCCAAAGGCAACAATAAATGTCCTAATTCGTGAAGAGCCGTAAATCGTTTTCTGTCTCTTGACTTCAATCTGGAAGTGTTTAGAACAATAACAGGCATGCTGCCATTGTTCTTAATCCAGGTTTGAAGGCCATCAAATTCATTACCGGCTTCAATCTCAATCACCTTAACGTGATTATCCTCGAGCAACTCTATTACATTGGGTATGGCCTTATCGGACAAACACCAGCTTTCCCTAACCTGTTCAGCCATTAACTCAATATCATCCGGCCCATTAATACCGGTATGCTGAATCGGGTTGACGAACTCATCGTCAACACCCGCCAATTCTTCCAATTCAATGTATCTCGACAGCACTTCTCTGGTACGCTCAACAATGCTGCGTTGTTCCTTTACAGGGCACTTATTGAGTTTTCTAAAGTTGATTTCTCCGAGATCCACAACAACCTCACGATTAAAATAGTCCGGACGTACCCTCAAGGCCTGGCACAACAAGCCAAGCGTTTCACTGTCGGGCATCGCCAATCCCTTCTCATACTTATGAAGCGATTGTCGACTAACACGATTCGCAATTCGATCAGCAAGGTCCTGAAGCGATAAGCCATTCATGACCCTCGCCGATCTGAGTCTTTCAGCAAAAAGTTGGTTCATAGTCGTTGAATCTTGTATTTGGGGTTGACATTTTTTGGTTTACAAATGTAATCAATAGATACATTAACAACATAATATGCGTTGTTAATGTTTGTTATTGATTTGTTTTTCAGGCTCTTACAAGATATTTTGATAAAAACTGACTGATGCGAAAGGTTGACATAATTAGCAAACCCTCTTTCCCACGTGGGGATACTCAATCCTTCTGAAAGATATCCCGAGTATAGACCTTATGGGCGACGTCGTCCAGACAAGGGTCGTAGCGGTTTGCGATGATGGAATTGGATCGTTTCTTGAACTCATCGAGATTATTTACCACTTTACTGCCGAAGAACGATGTTCCGTCTTCGAGTGCGGGCTCATAGACGATGACATTGGCGCCTTTGGCCTTGACGCGCTTCATGACGCCCTGGATAGCGCTCTGACGGAAGTTGTCGGAACTGCTTTTCATGGTGAGGCGGAATACGCCCACCGTTACGGGTTCCTTGCTTCCATCGTACTGGTTGTCGGTACTGTAGTCGTACCAACCTGCCTTGCGCAACACCTCATCGGCAATGAAGTCCTTACGGGTGCGGTTACTCTCTACAATGGCAGTCATCATATTTTGAGGCACATCGGCATAGTTGGCCAGCAATTGTTTAGTGTCTTTAGGCAAACAGTAACCGCCATAGCCGAAACTGGGGTTATTATAATGAGTACCGATTCTCGGATCAAGGCCTACACCCAAAATAATTGCCCGGCTGTCCAAGCCCTTCATCTCGGCGTAAGTATCGAGCTCATTGAAATAAGAAACACGCAGAGCCAGGTAGGTGTTCGCAAACAGTTTCACGGCCTCTGCCTCCTTGATGCCCATAAACAGAGTATCAATGTTCTCCTTCAAAGCGCCCTCCCGCAGCAGTGCCGCAAAAGCCCTGGCATACTCCTCTGCCTTAGGATTTCCGATAGCCTCAATAGCAGCGTTTTCCTCTTCCCACTTCCTGTCCTTGTTTGGCATAATCTTAGGAAAGCCTACAATAATACGGCTCGGATAGAGGTTGTCGTAGAGCGCCTTACTCTCGCGAAGAAACTCAGGCGAGAACAGCAAATTGAACTTTTTGCCCTTCAAAGCAGGATCGGTCAAAAACTTGAGCGAATACTTCACATACAGCGAGTGGCAATACCCCACAGGAATGGTACTTTTAATCACCATTACCGCATCCGGGTTCACACTCAACACGAGGTCGATAACATCCTCAATATGGTGGGTATCGAAAAAATTCTTTTGAGGATCGTAGTTCGTCGGAACCGCAATCACCACAAAGTCCGCCTCCCGGTACGCCGACTCACCATCGAGAGTTGCCCGAAGATGGAGTTGCTTTTCGGCAAGGTACTTCTCGATATACTCATCCTGAATAGGAGAAATCCCATCATTCAGTTTTTTCACCTTTTCCGGCACCACATCAACCGCTGTCACACGATGATGCTGCGCAAGCAGTATTGCGATGGATAGTCCTACGTAACCTGTGCCGGCTACGGCTATTTTGGGGTTTTTAAAATCTTGCATAAGGGGTGGTGGGTTGTGTTGGTTGAGATTTTTTCGTAAAAAAGTTGTCTATGGTGTAATCTTGACTTGTAGATGTTTTAATGATTTTAGTAGCTTCTTTAATTTAGGAGGAATAAAAGTATAAAATATATAATGGGTCTCTTTAAAAATTTTCATCACTTTTATTGCTTCTTTGAGATAGCTAAAAGTTTTTTTTAATGATATGTTTTCAGGTCTATTGAACAAATAATAGTGAAATAAATTGCATGCCACATGAAACTTCTTGTACCTCGTAAACTCATCTTTATTAGCGTCATAAAGTTCACTGTAAATATTATAAGCAATATTCATCTTCACTTCCTCATGTTTCATGCTATTTACACCTCCCTGATGTATCCTATAAACACCTAATACCTCGGTAAAATAAAAACCTTTCCCTGTTTTCAGCAAATGATAAAATAAGTGAGTATCTCTTCTATACTTATACTTACTTAAGTTTTTCACCAATACTTCTCTATTGTTAACAAAAACAGCTGTTAGTGTTTTTGTTAACCATTTGAATTTGGCGTTGTCAGGACACAATGTATAACCATTACTACTATTATTTAGGTTTATTTTCTTTGATGTAATAACAACTCTTTTCTTTTCATTGGTATAAACATTTATAGACTCAAATCCTCCTACACATAAAGAATACTCTGGATTCGCCTCCAAAAAATCCACTTGCTTTTGCAATTTTAAAGGGTCCGTCCAATAATCATCGCCTTCGCAAAGAGCTATGTATTTTCCTTTTGCCCTTGGAAATTGATAAGTCATAGATATGCCTATACCTTGTGAATACTGATTTTCTGATTGATAAATCGGTTTAATAATATTAGGATATTTTGCCTCATATTCCCTAATTATATTTGCCGTATTGTCAGTTGAAGCGTCATCATGGAGAAGAATTTCAACTGGGAATGTGGTTTTTTGCATTAAAAAGCCCTCGATACATTCTCTTATAAATGGCTCATGGTTGTAGGTAATTGAACAAATACTTACAAGAGGCAAAATCCCCTCTGGCCAAACTTGCTCTGATATTGGAATAGGCTCCATTAATGGAATATAGGTATGTTTTTGTTCTGTCATATATTTTAAGCATTCTATAAAAGCATTTTCTATTGATTTTTGAGAGCATAATCTATGATATTAAAATACACGGGCTTATGGTGTCTGCGTTCTCGAGCATTGAACTGATTCGAATGCCAGTTGATACATAAAACGCCTTTGTGCTTTTTAACTACATCAATAACCTCTTTCGCATCTTCAAAATGTTCTTTAGGAGACCATCCATTACGCAAAGCCACCGAGTCCATCAAATAAAAGGGGTATTCTACTAAGTCTAACACTTGTCGATGATAAATGTCAAATACACGAAATGGGAAACAGACTCCACATCGAAATCCGTTACGATGTTGATAACCCAGTCCACTATCAAATTTCAGATGCTTATTCCACTGCCTGAATGTTGTCATATTATAATATAAGCCGTGGTTTCTGCCACCTTGTACTTGTTCTCCAGCAACTGACCGAAGTCTTTCTAGTTCCACTTCATATTGCTTGTCGTTATTAAACGTGGTTTCTGACGGATGAAATCCAATAATATGATGCCGATTGATAATATGCCTTATAGTAGATGAAATACGGTCTTCTTCTACGGCATAGGTATAACCATGTTCTCCTTGATTACATGCCTTGAAATAGAATTCATTTTTCAGATTATGCTTATCGCTGAAATCCATGAGTTCATCAAACGGCATAAAGGGTTCGATTCTAAAAAATTTATATCTCACGACATTATTCAATGTCTTCCAAGCTTTTTTATACTGTTTTTGCTTAAAAGCCAAAGGAATCAGATTCTTTGCCAACTCTCCCCACGATGACACATAGCACCTGTCCACATCATGCGTTAACTTAATCTGAAATACCTTATTTGCGTTTACAGTCATATGATTTTGGCGAAAGATTTTCTCAATCCACACAAGATATTCGTTGATAATTGCCCTTTTGTCATATCCATTTTTAACACATAAAAGTTCCTTTTCCGAACACTTACCCTTATTTTCCCTTCCCAACAAAAATTCTTCCCATCGTGTAAGCATGAAAAAAGCAGAGGCAAAAATATCAATCCCACATACTATCTTGTGATCATCCTCATAAAATGTATCTTCTCCGAAAATAATAGGAAGACCATTCAACGCAGGATGCATTGCAATTTCCTCTGCGGAACAATTCAATAAAACACGATGAATTAATTGTGTTTTAATTTTTGCTCAATCTGCTGACTTATAACATTTTGAAGAACATCTTTAAACACTATTAATTTGATAGTTGTGCAAGGAATTTTGACTTGTTGTGCGAATTATCTACCTTTGGTAGATTAATATAGTAACGAACACCCCGGAAATGGGGTAAAAATTAGGGGTTGGAAATAATTTAAATTCCTAATTTTTGAAGAGTTTTTGGATAGTTTTTTGAAATGTTATAATAGAGCAATATGGAACGAATCACACTTTACTGCCGAACCACATCGGCGCGCGGGACCACCAATTTGAGGTTCCGGGTCACGGACGGGAGGGCCTTGACCATGTACTATTCGACCGGCCGGAAGATACCAAATGAGCAGCTTGCGGTGTTCACGCCTGAGGGCTCCCTCCGACCCCGTGTCACGGTGTATAACCCGAAATTAAAGACCGAGATTGAAGAGTACTTCGCGGCCATCAACGCTGCCTACAACCATATGAAGATTACGGGAATGGACATGCGAAGTGAGGTCCTGCAGGTTGAGGTGGACAAGATCCTGAACCCCGACACGCCGGAGGCCATCCTCCATCCGACCGGCGAAGAGAACCTGATCCAGCGCTTCCATCGATATATCGAGGAGGCTTACCGGGATGGCATCATCGGAGAGCACCGGCATATGCACTATGACGCGATGTGCCGGAGAATGGAGCGCTTCCTCTTCATCAAAGGCCACTCCAACATGATGCCCGAGCAGTTTGACGTGAAGATGCTGATGGACTACCGGGCGTTCATCGCGGACGAGTACCTGTATGTGGACCAGTACCCAAAGCTATATGTGAAGGATGGCCGTAAACGCTACCCCACCAAAAAGATCTCCAACAACTCCGTGGTCCACGAGATGAAGGGCCTGCGGGCCTTCTTCAATGAACTGGAGAACACGGACGAAATCTTCAAGTCCCCCTTCCGCAAAATCTCCCACGAGCGCTTCAAGACCATGATGCGGATGAAGAACGATGAGCCGTTCTTCCTGCGCAAGTCAGAGTTCAAGACGGTCCTGGAAACCGAGGTGCCGACGGAGCTGCAGATGGCCAAGGACATCTTTGTCCTCAACTGCTGCATCGGCGCCCGTATCGGCGACTTCATGAGTTTCACGATGGACCGCATCGCGGTGTCGCCTGAGGGCATCCCCTTCATCCACTACATACCGCACAAGACCATGAAGATTATGGAGAATGTGGTGGAAATCAAGACTCCCCTGGTGCGCTGCGCCTATGACATTGTGATGCGGACGAAGTTCAACTTCAACCAACAGCAGTCCAACTACACCGTGGCCGTGTATAACCGCGAGTTGAGGAAACTCCTCAAACTCTGTGGCATTGACCGACCGGTGGCCAAGTTCAACGAGACCCTGGGCGACAACGAGTACTTCCCGCTCTACCAGATTGCCGGTAGCCGCCTGGCGCGTAAGACACATGTGGACATCATGAACAAGGTCCAGGTGAATGCCTATGTCGCTGGCCTCCACGCCGAAGGCAGTGATGCGGTCTACAGGTACACAAACTTGGAAATAGCTGATAGGTTTGCACTTATGAACGTCGCCTTCGGACAAAAGGCTTACCACGTCAATCCAGACTTGACGCTTGTAAAAAGGGGGAGGCGGAAGATGGCGTCGGAGCCGGAATCGCAGCCCGAGACAGCCGAGCAACAGCCGATCCAGACAAAGCGGAGACCTGGGAGACCCAGGAAATTGAAGGAGAGTGGGATGACTTTGACGACGATGAATTCGACTTTGACGACCCCGACGCCGGATTCTGCGACGAACTCTATGACTATTTCAATGGAGCCGATGACGCCGAAGAGGAGACCGGGGAGGCCGAAGAAGGAGAAGCCGGTGGAGACAAAGCCGAGACGCAAGCCTGGCAGGCCGAAGAAAGTAAAGGTGGACGACACGCCCAAGAGAAGACCGGGCCGCCCGAAGAAAGTGAAACCGGAAGAGGTGGTGCCAGAAGCACCTGCACAGATTGCGGCGACAGAGCCGCAAACAGAACCTGTGCCCGTAAAGCGCAGACCTGGAAGACCCAGGAAGACTATGGCGTAGCTGAGAACCCGCGTACTCTATTGCAAGGACAGGAGGAAACACCGGACATACAGGTGATCCTCCTGTCCCGTTTATCTAGACGTCTGGACGCGGTTGTGGCGAAAATGCAGAAGATGGAGGAAAGGGTTGAGGCCATATATGCAAGGACTGAAGAGGTGATGGCGATGATTGGGCATCTGACGAAAGGTGGCAAGTCACACGCTCTGGCCCATGACCCGAAACCGTCCAGGCTTTTTGCCGATTACATCAAAAGCAGGGAGCGTGCCCCGGAGATTCTGGCACAACTGCACGAGTGGATTGACAATAACCGGAAATCCAAGGCCCTGGTCTATCTCAAGGCTGCGACTGAGGCCAGGGTGCTGGAACAGCCGCCCTACCCCGCAGCTGCCGCAGAGTTCCCTGGCAGCTTGGGCTCCGAGTCCCTCTACTACGCCTATCTGGGTGAGCCCGACTCCTTCACCGAAAAGGCCCAGGAGAAGATAGCGGAAGCGATGAAGGTCCTGAACAAAATCGCACACGATTGAACCCGATTCTATGGAATTCCATAAAACTCCATAAACCGACCTGCAACAAGATTGTACATTCGCGGTGCAGTCCGGATAGCAGCAGGCCCAGCTGACCGGAAGGACGGCACCGCCGTACGGACGCCCGATGGGCCAGGCGCTCCGGAACGGGCGGAAGAGCGAATGATCAAAGGATATACAGCCAAACGAAATGCGGCGATGGCGGCGAAGAGCCGGACCACCACCGCCAAGGCCAAGCGCGGCCGGCCGAAGAAAGAGTCCGCACCCCTTCCTCCACCTAATCCAGTACCGGCGCAGCCGCAAGGCTTTCCGCTACTGATTCCAGAGCAGCTGCGCACCTGCCTGATGTCCAAGGACGACGTGGAGGCCGCGGTCCGGAAGGTCTTGACCGAAGTCCAGGACAAGTTTGATCAGATAAACGGCCAGCGGAAAGTCTATTTATCCGAAGCCATGGAGCGCCTGCACGTGAAGAGCCGGAGCACCATGTGGCACTGGCACGAGCGCGGGTACCTGATCCAGGAGCACGATGAAAACGGCCATGTGTTCTACTTCGACTTCAAGATAAGGCGGGCCGAACGCGGCGAGCATCCGGAGAAAGGAGGTGAGGAAGATGGACAATAACCTTAACCTCTGGAGCGGCATTGAACTGACCTGGGAGAACATCCTTGCCCGGACCTTCTATGGCACCGACATCTACTCCCACATTCTCCAGACCTACTATCCGCACGACTTTCTGATGCACGTGAAGGGCGATGACTGTGGCTGGGTGCGCAACCCCTGGGACTGGTCCCGGCCGAGCCTGCACATCGAAATCCGGAAGATGGACCCAAAGGCGAAGTTGCCGCCCAGGATGGCCGTCCACCACGACGAGTCCCGCCACATACCTGACGGCAATGTGATTGACTTTGCCCGGATGCACTGGAAGTTGGAGGGCGCTGAACTCCTGATGGCCGTGAATGAGGCGCTGAACCTCAACCTGGGTATTGACATCCGGACCGGCGAGTACCTCATCCCATCCTCCGGCCGCGAGACCATCTTCTCCTATTTCAAGGCGCCGATTGCAACTTGTATCCGAGCAAAAACATCACGCTGAAGGACGCATACCGCTATTTGACCGGTCCCTGGGGACGGGCGGCGACAGAGCGCCTGCGCAGTATCGAGGATCCCAGCCAGCGCCGGGCATTCAAGAGCGCCAACTTCGATTACATCACGCCATCCGGCACTTTCACCGTCCGCGGCAAGAACTACCTGGTGCAGCACAGCGGCCTGCTCTGCATTGACTTCGACCACGTTGAGGACGTGGAGGCGCTGTTTCACAAACTGCTTGAAGATGAATACTTTGAAACGCAGCTTTTGTTCCGCAGTCCATCCGGCCAAGGGCTCAAATGGATTATCCCGATTGACCTGGTGAAAGCAAGCCACGAAGACTATTTCGACAGCGTGGCCACCTATTGCGAAAAGACTTACGGCATTGTGCCGGACCGCCAATGCCGGGATGTGGGAAGAGCTTGCTTTCTTCCCTACGACCCGAATGCGTACTTGAATGAGGAAAGGAGGATGCAGCCATGAAGAAGAAAGCTTTTAATCCGGGTGACTGGAAGAAGCCCCGGAAAAAGGAGATCCTTCGCTGCGCTCAGGATGACAGTACTGCCGGTCAGGCCAGCAATGACGAGAATCTGGCCGATGAGATTGAGCGGCTGACGCAAGCGGTGGAGGCAAGGAAGGTGGATATCACCGGCGATTATCATCAGTGGCTGGAGATTGGCTTTGCGTTGAAGGAGGCCCTGGGCGAAGACGGGCGCAGCTATTTCCACCGACTCTCCAGGTTCTATCCCGGTTACGATGAAGACGAGGCCGACAAGCAGTACGACAAGTGTATGCGCTCGAAGGGCGATGGCATCCAGCCGCGCACGCTCTTCTATTTTGCCAAGCTTGCAGGTATCCAATTGAGGCCTGAAAGACCAGTCCCGGAGCCAAAGCAATCCCCCATGCGAGGGGTTGAGGGTTTTGAGGGTTTGAGGGAAAAACGGATGCCGACCTTTTCGCAAGACCTGAAGGGCAAACTGCCGAAGCTTTTGGACGAGATTGTATGTAACGCCATCTCTGATGAAGATGCAGATCTTCTCATCCTGGGCTCCGTAGTGGCCCTCTCCGCTTGCCTTCCCCACTTGTCCGGCGTATACGGCGACCGTCCAGTATTCCCAAACCTCTTCCTTTTTGTGACGGCGCCGGCATCCGCCGGCAAGGGAAGGCTCACGCTCTGCAGGCGCCTGGTCCAGCCCATCCAAAAGCAGATGCAGTTCCTCTACGACGAGGACATGGCCAAGTACCGAAAAGCCAAGGCCGACTATGAACGGAAGAAGAAACGTGACCCAACACTTGAACCGCCGGAGGAGCCCAAACGCCGGACACTCATCATCCCGGCCAACTCCAGCGCGACGATGGTATACCAGATCCTGGCCGAGAATGATGGCAGTGGACTGATGTTCGAGACCGAGGGCGACACACTGGCCGTCACCTTCAAGTCCGACTTCGGGGACTACAGCGACGGCTTCCGGAAAGCTTTCCACCACGAGCCCATCTCCTACACCCGGCGAAAGGACCGCGAGTTCGTGGAGCTGCTGCAGCCCAAGCTCTCCACCGTACTCTCTGGAACGCCCCGGCAGATTGCGGCGCTAATACCAGATACGGAGAACGGTCTGTTCAGCCGCTTCATCTTCTACTACCTGGACTTCCGGCTGGAATGGCAGAACGCCTTCCCCCAGCACAAGGACGGAGATTGTGTTGACGAGACCTTCGACCGCATTGGCGACAGGATCCTGAAGCTTTACCAGAACCTGCAGATGAATGCCGGCATCAAGTTCTACTTCACGGCCAGCCAGAAAAGGGACTTCAATGAGCACTACCGACAGGTGCAGTGGGACTACTACCAACTGTTCGGAGACGACATCATTGCATCCGTGAGACGTTTAGGGCTTATCACTTACAGGATTGCGATGATTCTTTCCGTCCTCAGGATGGCCGATGAACTGGAGTTTCCGCCGATGCTCTACTGCCACGACCAGGACTTCCGGGCTGCGATGCTCATCTCCAGAGTCCTGATGCGACACACCGTCCGCGTGTACAAGGAGCTCTCCAGTCACGAACTGTACAAGCCTGCTGCCGAAGGCACTAAGCGCCAGAACCAGCTGCTCGATGAACTGCCCGCTGAGTTCGGAACGGCCGAAGCCATTGACACCGCGGGCAAGATGGGCATCTCGCAGAAGAGCGTGGAGCGCTATCTCAAAGAATGGCGGGAGGCCGAACTGATTCGGCGTGTCTCCCACGGCCACTACCAAAAGACAAACCCTCAAACCGACAAACCCTCACAGCCCTCACGCGAGGGAAACACTTCAACCAACAATGCACAAGATGATGATACTCAACCATAAAGACCACAAGAAAATGAAGATTCTGATTGACAATGGACACGGCTGCAACACCCCAGGAAAGCGCTCCCCCGACGGACGTTTCCGGGAATACGCCTGGGCACGGGAAATCGCCCGTGCTGTTGTAGCCGACATCAATGACCTGGGCTACGACGCTGAACTTCTGGTGCCTGAAGAATACGATGTTTGCCTGAGCGCAAGGTGCTATCGCGTGAACAGTTGGTGTGACCGGCTGGGCAAACGAAATGTCCTCTGCGTTTCCATCCACGTGAACGCCGCTGGCAAAGGCGACCGCTGGCACAACGCCACCGGCTGGAGCGCCTA
>Ga0255344_1005327_pt1 | contig 12406 bp, 6 predicted proteins | sample wastewater_treat_5_FD_192414 | JGI IMG/M metagenome (GOLD analysis project Ga0255344, IMG submission 192414) | Wastewater microbial communities from Lulu Island WWTP, Vancouver, Canada - plant18 | ecosystem: Engineered > WWTP > Wastewater > Unclassified | place: Canada: Vancouver, British... | reverse complement strand
GGTTCATCCGACGAGTTTGAGTCTGGCCGCATGGAGACTATAGAGGCGGAGTTGGAAGTAGCGCTCGTCGCGCAAGCCATAGGTCTGGCGCAAGAGGGTTCGAATCTTGTGGTGGATGCCTGCCATGCGCCCGTTGCTGATCCGATGGTCCCACCACGCCAGAATGCCCCGGGCATGAAGTTGGAGCGTCTTGGCAACCAACTGCATCTGCCGCACGCCGGAGTCTTGCGCCCACTGACACCACGCTTGCGGGAAGGCTGCATGTGCGCCCGGCTGGGCTGTTCCCACAGCAACCCCAGGGCTTCCTTGAGCCGGTAGCCCAGCGACAGGGGTTCGTTGTGGCGCAGGGCCTCCTCCAGTTGCGGCAGCCGCTCCTCCGCGACGTTCTCCCGGCGCATCAGCAGCAGATAGCGCAATCCCTTGACGGTCCGCTTCATCAGCCCGGTGGCCTCGCGCCCCAGCGCCCGCCGCAAGTCATCCAGTTTCTCGTTGACCAGTTTGACGAGGTGAAAACGGTCGAAGACCACGGCCGCGTCCGGAAGATGCTCGGCCCCCGCCGCCCAGTAGGCGGCACTCATGGCCATCGCGACCGCCTCAATCTTGGCTTTGGCCAACCGCAGCGCCCGCCAGAAGCGGCGCAGCGCGTCGGCTCCACGGCCCCGGGCCACCCACACGATGCGGCCGCTGTCGAGGGCGATCCCCAGGGGATAGAACTTCTTCTGACGTCCCACATACAGTTCATCGATGGACAGCCGCCGCAGTTCCTTGAGCCGGGGATGACCATGGGTGCTTTCCAGATGGGCTTTGACGATATCCTTAACCGTGTCCCACGAGAGGCCGGTGCCGGCGGCCAGATCGGCCCCCGCCATCAGCGGGTAGAGGTCCGTGACGAACGTTTCGAGCCGGCGGGTGTAGTGGACGTAGGCGGGGGCAAAAGGGGGGCGACCTCGAAGCGCCGGCCACACTCCCGGCACTGGCACTTGGGCACCTCGGTGATCAAGAAGAGCGGTTTCAAGCCAATCGGCACGGTCTGCAACTCCCGGAAACGACGCCCCTTGCGGCGGACGTCCCGGCTGCCACAGGCGGGGCAGAGCACGTAGTCCGGCTTGACCGTGAGGAAGAACCGCACGCAGCCGTCCCCATACTCGGTTTTCCAGTATTCATAGCCTTCCCGCACCCCGAACGCGTGATACAGCAAACTCTGACTCATGCCCAAGGCGCCTGCCCGAAAACCTCCCCAGACTCAAACTCCCCGGAAGAACCGGACGGCGTCCCGTACGTCCCACCTCACCAAGGCCACCTTGTTGGCAGCGATCAGCAGAAAAATTGTCCCGTATTTCTGGTTGCACCGATGCCGGCAGTGTGCTGGAGTAGCCTCATTTGTAATGAACGCAACCCATTACACAGTTCTTGAGGAGTACGAAACGAATGTTCGGGAGTTAAGCTGGATTGACCTCACGGACGGGGCGATGCACGAGTATCAAACCGACATCTCCAACGTTTCCGGATGGACGTCTGGCACGCGACTATCAAGCCGCGTAACGCACAAGGAGCGTACTTCTTGGAAGCGACGGCACGTCGCTGTTCTGCGACCACCCGCGTAATGGCGCACGAAACGTCTCCGCAAAGGCGGCAATATGCACAACAATTACCGCTTCATAGTTATAGCCGATGCGTGCAATGCATCATGTGTTCTTCCTTGAGGTTCGCATGCCACCCTGGAACATTTCCGTAGTCGTTGCGGCTTTGGCGCTGGCGCTGTTTGGATGCGAACGGCAGAAAGCGGCAGAGCGCGTGCTGGAAGCGGTCAACCCCAAGGAAGTAGCGGTGACCAACGGACAAGCAGCGATATTGCGACTCAGCGACGGATACGCCGCAATCGTTCCAACCTGCGTTCGACACAACGAAATCAAGTATCGTGCCTTCACCAGTTCCAACGGTATTTTCCAAACGAACGGCGAGCCTGTTCAGGAAGGGATCGTCGCAACCACGACTCCGGTTGACGTTGGCGGGGTTCGGGTCTTCGTCGGATATGGTGGAGAAAACATCACCTCGGTGATGTTGGACTTTGGTGATAACACAACTGGCATCGCAGTGTTTGCCACGAACGATCTTCGTTTGCTGGACGTGTCGCGAATTGAGTTCAAGCAGGGCAAGCCACTCAACCCTCAGGACTTGATGAAGTCAATTGGAGAAAATAATCGGCTGTCCCGCACAAGTGGTGTAAGGAAGCTAGCGGTGCTGATACCGTTTCCAATGTTGTTCATAGGGCGCGGAGCGACGCCTTGGGCAGCGGGAGTGTCGCGGCCTTGTGAACACCTTGACGGTAAGCGAGGCGTTCGCCAATACTCGTAAGGTAGGCGTGCTGCCGTTCTCCAGCTAGTTCATTCCGGTCGAACAACTGAATACGGGAATTTGGTGGCACAACGGCCGGCATATCACATCGTCAAGTTGACGCGATTATTCGTGGCCGCCGGAACGGTTGAAGTAAGGAAGCTCTGGGGCCGGACCGCGAGACCCCAGCTCTCACCATCATTTTTCAATTACGGTTGATTTCGCGCCTCGTCCGTTTTCTCCTCAATTGCTAGTCCGGGCGCGGTAGGCTCGGAAGGTCGAGTCCACTGTGATGGTGTTGGTCCAACGACCGGTGCCGGTGTCGGGCAGGGCATAGGTGGCCCAAGCCGTCCAAGTTTGCAGATCAGGCGAGCTTTCGATCACGTAGGTTTCGCCGGGTTTGCCGGCCAAGACCAGTGCGTTGTTTCGTTCCAACGCGAGTTCGGGCACGCGGCTAGGCAGGGTGGTCGCGTCAAGTATTTCGTCATTCAAGCCGTGCGCCGTCCAAGTCATGGTGCGACCGTTGATCTGCATGAGGGCGTAGTGGAACAACGAAAATTCCTCGGTGAAGACCGGCCAAAACGCCACGCGTTCGGTGTCGAGATAACCACCACCACCGCCAACCACGGTGTAAGTGACGCCATTGGTGATGCCGCGATTGTAATTGTGCGAGTGACCGTTGATGACCATGTCCACGTGGTATTGGCGGAAGAGCGGCACCCAATCGTTGCGCACCCAGGTTTCGCCCGTGTAACCGCCGCCGTTCCACAGGTTGGCGTAGGGCAGCCGATGGAAGCTGACCACGCGAAAGGCGGCTCGTTGGGTTTCAGGCCGGGACAGCTCGTTGACCAGCCAGGCGTATTGTTCGGGCGACGCGCTGGTGGAGGCTTCCGAGTCCAGGAAGATGAAGCGGGAATTGCCGTAATCGAAGGCATACCACGCGCCGTTGCCGGGCAAAACGCTGTAAGCATAGCTGAACGCATATTCGGCGTCGTGATTGCCGCGCGAGAAAAGCGCCGGCCGGGTCTGTGCGATGTTGTCGAATTCCAGCGCATCAAACCAATACGCCTTCCAATCGTGCAATGAATTGCCACTGGAAGCGAGATCGCCCGAGACACCCATCCAATCCACGTGATTGGTGATCATGCTGGGAATCAACTGATGCAGCACGCCCGGACCCGTCTGGCTGTCGCTCCACCACGCGACGGCGAACGGCGTGTCGGGGTAGGGCGCGGTGCGGAACCCGTAATTCGGAGTCGCGGTGCTGCCGCTGCGCACGCGATAGACGTAGGGTTGTTCCGTTTCCAATCCGCGAATGGTGGCGCGATGGATGAAGTGCGTGGCGTCTATTTGCACCGTTTCAATCTGGCTGATGGTGTTTTCGGTGACGTTGGAGCGTCCCCAATCCACGTAGTGCCGGGTGAGGTTGCCATCGGTTTCCCAGAACAGACGCATGGCGTTGGTGCGATAATCCTGCAACATGGGAAGCTTGGTGATCTGTGGCGATGGCGAGAGCGGCCAGGGCTTTTGCAGTCGCACGACAATATCATCCGCCATGCCGTCGTTGTCGGCGTCGCGTCGGTGATCAGCGATGATTTCCACGCGGAGCTTGCGCGTCCCCGCGGGCAACAATCCGGAAAGCTGACGGCGTTGCCACACGTTGTTGCCGGCAATCATTGACCGCACCGCGGAAATCTCCTCATCCGCGGCGTCCAGGAAACCGATGCGACAGGACACTTGATCGTCGAATGCACCGGGATTCAGCGGCGTGCGCAACCAGGCTTCGGCGTCCAACGCCGTGCCGATATCGAGATCGACCGGGGTGAAGCCCTTGGCGATGAGATCAATATCCTGGCGGATGATGGTGTTGCTGCTGGTCGCGCTTGTGCCGCCGTGGAAAAACCGCGAGCCGCCGTGCGGATTACCCTTGCCGCCGCTGCTGGTGAGAAACAGCGGATTACCCGCGATGACCTGCCAGCCGGTGGCTTGTTGCTCGAAATCGCCGTTAGTTTCCAAAGGTTGACCGAAGAGCGGATTCAGTTCGCCAGTCGAACCGTGGACCGAGAAATCGCCGTCTGACGCGTCCGTCAGGCTCGGTACGTTGAGCGAGGTGAGGTGGATGCGGTAATTGTTGGTGTCGCCCAACATCGGATGAATGTCCCAAAGAAAATTGCTCTGACTGAGCGCCGTTTGGCCGAGTGTTTGAAACCAATCGCCCCCGCGGTAAAGGTCAATCCGCACCAGGCCGCTGGGATGGTTCACCGTCCAGGCAATGGTTTGCGTGCTGCCGGCTTGGAAATCCTCGCCGCCATTGGGTGAAACCACTTGCAATGAATCCGGCGGCGCGGGCGCGGGAATGCCGGCCGCCGACGCGCCGCCCAGCGCATCGACCTCCACGGACAATATCGCTTCGGGTCGCAGTTGGACGCTGTTGATGAAACCGCCGGAGTTTTCCTCGTCGTTATCCGCGAACAACAAAAACGTCGGTCCGAGCGCCCAGCGGCCATCCAGTTCCAGTCCGTCATTTTGTTGCACCTGCGCGCCATTCACGTAGCTGGTGAAGGTGCCGGCCACATTGTCCACCACCACCGCCAGACGATTCCACGTGCCGTCGGGAACGAGTCCGCCGTAATTCGCGGAGATGCCGAGACTCTGGCTGGGATTGATGAACCATTCGCCGTCGTCGGAGTTGGCGGGATTGGATTGATACAGCACCGCCCAGCCGGACGGGCGGCTCGGGAACATGACGTCCATGATGAGCGTGTATTGGTTCAACTGCGCGCCGCCGCCGTTGCCGCCCAGACCGTGGTTCATCGAAAAATAAGTGCCGCGCGTGAACGAGGCCACCTGCGCGGTTGAGCCGCCAATCGTTTGCGTGGTGAAGGTCACGCCGGGGCTGGTGGCGGGGGCCGCATAACCGGTGGTCAAAGCGAGACCACCAACACTCGAATTGAGATTGCCGTTGAAATCGTACTGGGCGTAAGGGGACGCCGGTGGGGGTTCGGGAATGCCGGCGGCGGTGGGACCACCCAGGCTTGCCAGATAACTATCGGGTAGCGGGACGTCATGGATTTGGATGCTGTTGACAAAACCGGGTTTGGTTTCGCCATCGTCGTCCGTGAACAGCAGCGCCGTCGGGTCCAGTGACCAGCGTCCATCCGCGCCGCTCGTGAGGTCTTGCACGCCCACCAGATTGCCGTCAATGAACTTGCGCAATTGTCCGTTCGGTAGCGTCAGGTCAAACACGAAGGCCAGCCGGTGCCAGGTGTCGGGCTGCACCGTGCCGTGATAAACCGCGATGGTGCCGATGCCATTGCCGTTGCCGACGAACAAATCCGCGTCGTTGGCGTTACCCGTGCTGGTTTGGAGCAACGCCCGATATTGGTTGGCGCTGGCCGCCGGATACATGACGTCCATGATCAGCGTGAATTGATTCACGGCGCTGCCCCCGCCATTCGGCGCGATGCCGTGCGTCATGACGTAACCCTGCGTCGGAGTGGTGGCAGGAAACGCCATCACCACCGCTGTTTCGCCCGCGATGGTCTTGGTGGTGAACGTCGTTTGTCCCGCGGTGTCACCGCGATAGGCGAGCGCCGTGCCGACCGTCGCCGTCAGGTTGCTGGAATTAAAATCCCATTGACCGATGACCGCGCCATGGATGGAAGCGCCCCAACTCAGGATGAGGGTGTTGACGAGCAAAAATTGGATTCGTAGTCGGTTCATAGGTTCATAATCCCAACCGTGATTTTTCAACATAACGTATCGTTTTACGACGGCAGTTTGGCAAACAAATAGTAGTGCGGGTATTGTGGTCTGGAGCGCTTGATCTTCGTCCGTTCCAGACAACCTGCCGCCAGCCGGGTACACGGAAGGATTCAAAGCTCCGGGGAATGTGGTGGCCGGTACGACGTGAGTATCATCAGACCATACCAAGATCCCAGCGATGATCTCTTCCGTCGGGCTGACACCGTCAGCGGCCGGTTGGTGAGACGAAGGGGCTCAGGGTTTCCGCACTTCCAATAGATAAAACCGTGGCGCGCCCCAGTCTTCAGTGTTGGTGAAGCAATTGATGGAAGCGGGCAGGTCGGTCGCTTCGGGGATGGGCATGAAATAAGCCGATGCGTTCGTGCTGGACCAGATCGTATAAACCCGCCCCGGCACCGGCGCCCATGACAAGACAAAGGCATTCGTCATCGGCAGCGGGTTGCTCTCCAACCGCAATTGGCTGGCGGGATCGTTTGGATCCAAACCCGCGATGTAGGATTGCCACACGGCCATGCCGTTGGCACCGATTTCCGTTGCCGCAGTTTCCCAAGCGTTCGTGTAGCCGTGAGTCGCCAGCCACCAAAGCGGCGTCGGGTGGTTGGTGGTCATGATTTCGTCGAACACGGCTTGCACCGTTAGATTGCTGCTCAACGAGAGAGGGAGCGGATTGTTCGTACTTGAAACGTCGCCGCTCCATTCCCGAAACTGACAATAAGCCGCCGGGATAGCCGTCAATTCCACCCATTCGTCCACCGGGTAAGTGCCGCTGGCCGGACTGACTTCGCCCCAATCCGGGTTGTTCGGAGTTACCGTCAGTTCGATCCATTCCGGTGGGGGATGGATGGTGAGCATGACGGAACGGGAGATGGGATCGTCGCCGGTGGTCAGGTTGATGAAGTCCAGCGTGTCCGTGTAACTGCCAGCCTCCAACCCGGTCACATCTAGAGAAACCATCAAAGAGGTGCTTTCGCCGGCGTCAAGTTCCCCTGCGCTGGCCGAGAGCAACAACCAGTTGGCGGATTTGAGGGCGGCCCATTCCAGCCGGCTCTCGCCGGTGTTGGTTAATGTGTAAACCGTCGTCTCAGGCGTGACAGGTCCGCCCAGAAGGCCGACGGGGGCGAAATCGGTTTCGGGGACCACCGCGAGTTCACCGGGGCGGGGAAGAACCGTAAGGTATACGCGCCGCAGCACGTTGCCGTTACCGGTGGTGACGTTTCCAAAACTTACGGTGCCGCTGTAGTTGCCGGCAGCGAGATGGTTGGCGTCATCGTTCAGCGTCACCGTCAGGTGCGTGCTGGCTCCCGCCTCCAAACTGCCGCCGGTTGCGCTCAGGTCCAACCAAGTGGTTGTCTGGCTCACGCTCCAGTTCAGGGCGCTTCCGCCGCTGTTGGTCAGTGTATAAATGAAAGTATCGGGAGCAAACGGGCCGCCGCTGGTCCCGGCGGCATTGAAATCATCCGGGGGTAGTAATTCCAAAACGCCCGGCTCAACAGGACTGATGGCCACCGTGAAATCGCCTAGCACGATTTGCGGCGTGGCATTGTGGATGATGTCTTCCACAGTCCCCGCTTGGAGGGTGATGGTGTAATTGCCGTTATCGGCGGGTTGCCAGAAGTCGCCGGAGGCGGGAATCGCATAAATGGCGGTGATGGGAGAGCCGTCGCCCGGGAGGTTAGCGCCCACAAACTCGGCATGGCGTGAATAACCTTGCGGTCCCGTCACCAGTAGATTGTTCGAATTCAGGCTGGCCAGGCGGACCGCTGTTTGGTCGGTGTAAGTTACTTCGCATGTGTGGCTGGACTGGTTGCCCTGGGTCAGGTCGGCGACGCTCAACGTTGCTGCGGGCGGGTTGGTGTCGGTGGTGCCCTCCGCCAATAATTCCACGTCATCAAGATTCCAGCCGATGTCGTTTAATAGAAAATTGGAGGCCTGTCCCCAGCGGAATTGGACGGCGGGACTCCCCGTGACGCCCGCAGGTACGGGATGTTGCACCAGTTGCCATTCGGAATCGGATACGCCACTCGAAGTGGCCCAGACACTGAGCCAGTCGGTGCCGTTGGTGGAAACTTGAATTGAAACGGAATCACCGGAACGCGTTCTCAACCACCGCTGGAACTGAAGAGTCAGCCCGGTGGCGCCCAAACAATTGATCGGCGGGGTGGTGGCGTATTTGACGCTGAGGCCGCTGGGATAGTTGCCGCTCAAGTTGTAACCCAGAATGTTGTCTCCGGTGAATCCACGGGTCGGCCCCTGGCTGTCGTACTGGGGCGGGCCGTATTGCCAATCGGGTTCCAAATCCCATCCGGGATCGGTATCCATGCCGGCGAAATACAGCAGCACCGGGATGGTCACTTGAAGCTGGCCGAGCGGCCCCGCGGTGGCATACGCGCCTTCGGTGTCGGCGACTTGGTTGCTGCGCATGAATACCGTGTAAGTCCCGTTGTGGATGTATGACCACAGATCGCCGGACGGCGGGAATATGGCATACGTGGCGGTGCGGGGCGTGCCGTTGTCGTCCTCGTTCAACCCGACAAAATGCGCAAGTTGATCATAGCCGTTGGGCCCGGTGACCCGCAGATCGTTGTCATCAATCGTGGTGACATCAATCGCTTCGTTGTCGTAGTAGGTGACGTGAAAGAGCAGGCTGGTTTGGCGGGTCGAGGTGAAATTGGTGATCTGAAGTTCCGCAAGGGGAGGGATGACGAAGCCGACCGCCTCGGTCACGTACCCGCTGATGAAGTATTGGCCGAGGCTGCCATAGGGCGTGTACCCGGTGGGGGAAGCACTAAAAGGATCGCCGGCCCCGGAATTGCGGACATGTAAATAGTAGAGGCCTTCGTTCAAATTGGTTTGGATCAACGCTGTCGTTTGAGCAGGTGGATTGTTGGTTAACAACCGGGCGCCGGTGTCGTCGTACAGTTCCAGTAAAAGGTCCAAGTTCCCGCCCCGCGTGCCCGAAGCCATGATCCAAGGGTTGACCGCCAACCGGATCGGCCCGGTGCCGGTAACAAAGGAAAACACATCCACGTCGGTATTTCGTTCAAGTACACCCTTGTTGACCCGGTTGGTGTTGGCCGGATCGTTTTCGGGGGTGGTTGAGACGATGTTGGTGCGCTCCGTGATGGCCAACGGCGTGGCCGTGTATGCCGTGTTGCCGTGGTCGTCGGGCCGATACGAGATTTTGTTGGCCAGCGTGGTCAGATCGTTCTGGGTGTTGTTGGCGAGATAGTATTCGCCCTGGCACCATTGAGTGACGTTGCGTTGGTAACCAGTGCCCATTAACGGTCCCCAAGAAATATCGCCGGTCCCGTGACCTCTGTAGTATTCGGTGCCATCGGTTTGGCCGTCGTGGCTTAGTCCCAGGTTATGGCCAATTTCGTGCGAGGTCGCCTCGGCGATGTTGGCTTCCCCGTTGCCCAGCCGGTCGGAATAAATCCATGCGGGGCGATAACGATGGTAAGAAGACGCTCCGAAAATACCGACATAAGCGACTCCGCCTGCGGTGTGGGAGGGGTTGGGATCACCGTTGGCGTCGCTGCTTCGCGTGATCAGCGCATGGGCCGTGCGCGTGGTAAACGTCGCCGGGCGCTCGGTGGTCACATCAATATCGAAGGGAGCGTAGTCCTCGGCCACCCGTTGCCAGATGTTTTTGATCGCGGTTTGTTCCGTGTCCGAGAAGGTCGTGTCGTTCGCATCAAGGCTGAACGCCCGCGCGGGACTGTTCGTGCGGGACAATTTCTTGTTCCACTCCGTATCCGCCACATTTTCTCCGCCGAAATTCAGATACAGCACGTTGGACGCGCCGGGCCGGCTATGAAATTTCAGATGCTCGGGGAAGGGGCTGGCCGGAACGGCGGCTTCGGCTGTGAGCGGCGGTTCCGTCCCGGCTTCTTCAGGTTCGGTTGCGGGCGGCGGCTGGAATTGGCAAACGTAGAAAATTCCGCCGTCCGCGTCCGCATGGAGGGAGTCCACATCCTGGGCGGGAAAGTGAAAGCTCCGCAACCATTGGTGGGCGCGCGCCCGGACCTCCGGCGGTAGTTGTTCCAATTCCGCACGGAAACGTCCGGGCGGCAGTTCATCCAAGTGATCCGGGCGTCCCACGGGATACTCGGCGGGAGGGAGGGGGACGCCGGGGGCCGCTGCCATTGCCGGCACTGACAGCATCAGCAGAAAAGTTGTCAGCCGTCGGACGAACGCAATTACAAACTTCATGCAACCGAACTTGATTGGCGTGGATAACATTAACCAGTTTCAGTGCCAGATCAACCAGAGTTTATTCTGTTGCGCGGGAAGGGCCGCCGCGTTGGGAGGTTGAGTTCGGTTGCGGTCGCAGCCGACCACGTTCACGGGGAAGCTATGTTTTCATCCAGGGATTGCTTGACCTCGAGGATTTGTCCGTCCGCCAGCAGGCGGGCGCGCAGGTCGGCGTAAGGAACGTCCTGGACCGCGCAACCTTGATCCAAGGCCAGGGCTGCGGCGGTGGCGGCGGATTGGCCCAGGATCATGAACACCGGTTCCATGCGGATCGAACCGAACGCAATGTGGGAACTGGAAACGCACACGGACACGAGCAGGTTATCCGCCTGCCCTTTTCGCGGCACCAAGGCGCCGTAGGCGATGGCGTATGGCCCCGGCGGATGCACGCAAATGTCGCCCTCGTTTTGGACAAACCCGGCGGGAGTGATGTAGCGCTGCACGTGGTGCGAATCAATCGTGTAGCTGCCCATCCCCACGGAATCCGGTGTGGACCGGCGTTTGAGCAGCTCGTTTTCCGTCATGACGAAGTGGCCGATCATGCGCCGGGCTTCGCGCACGTAAATCTGGTGCGGCCAGCCGCCGTTGTCGCGGAATTCGTCCCGGGCCAGTCCCCAGCGCTGCATTTCCTGCCGTACCGCCAACGGCACGCGCGGATCGTTGGCGATAAAATACAGCCAACCTTTTTGATAGGTTTCGTGTTCGCGCAAAATTTCGCGGCGCCGGGCGTAGCTGGCCTCGGGATAGTCGTAGTTCATGCCAATGTTATCGGTGCTGAACGGCCCGTGATTGTTGCTGTCCGTCTTGCGGTTGGGGATGGGATCAAATTTTTCAAAAGTTTCCCGCCAGCCGGCCTGGAAAATGCGCAACAGCAACTCGTACTGGCGTGGATCGTAGCCTTCCGGTTTGGGAAACGGGAGGCGATTGTCGGGATGATCGGTCAGGCACAAGCGATAGCAATACGCCTGGATCTTGTTGTCGCCCTGGCCATACGCGCCGGGAGGGTCGGGATTCACGCGCGGGAGCAGTCCGCTGGCGGGATCCCCGGGCACGACGTACGGACTGAGGGGTTCCGGCAACACGTCGAAATGGTGCCGATGATGCAACACACCGGTTTGCACGCCATTCCAAGTTTCTCCGTAAACGGAATTGGCTTCGCGCCCGACATGATACGCCACCCCGGCGGCGGCCAGTAAATCGCCCTCGTAAGTGGCGTCAATGAACATCTTTCCGGCGTAGGTCTTACCGCTGAGCATGGTGATGGTCGTGATTCGTGCTCCGTTTTTGCGCACGCCCCGGGCGCGTTCCAACCATTCATCGCGATGCACCGGGATTCGGTGTTCGCGGATAAAATCTTCGAAAACCCGCTCGGCCACGTGCGGCTCAAAAATCCACATGGTCCGCTGGCGGCCGTCAATCGCCGGCGTGCCCTGGCCTTTGTTTCCGTAATCCTTGCGCTCCTGCCAGCGCCAGGCCTCCGGAGAATCGTAGTGTTTCCAAATGCGGTGATAAAACTCCCGGCTCAAACCGCCGATGACCGATTTGTCTCCCGTATCTGTGAAACCCAAGCCGCCGCTGGAGAGGCCGCCCAGATGTTGATCCGGGCAGACAATGACCACGGATTTGCCCATGCGCGCCGCCTGTACCGCCGCCATCACGCCGGCGCTGGTGCCGCCATAAACAACCAAGTCGGCCTGATGAACCGCAGGGGTCGCCTCAGCGGCGACCGGCAAAGCTGCCATGAGCAGCCAGAGTATTGGTTTTCGCATCGTGTATTGTTCGCGCTGTTTCTGAACGAGGTCGTTTTCTCGCGGGTCGCGCAACCACGACAAACAGTGGCCCGCGACGCGCCCAATGAGTCTGTGAATCTGTTGGGCGGAAAGCAAGCCTACCTGAAGCTGACCTCAAACGTCAGTCGTTGCGTCAAGCATTACATCAGTCGCCGGGTTTTTGTTTCCGGGGCATAGATGAAGAGGTGGCCAGATCGTAACGCAGTGGCGCAGCAAAGGCTTTACTTCATTCGTCAACCGCAGAAACAATCAGCCATGCGGAA
>Ga0255344_1005325_pt1 | contig 12408 bp, 3 predicted proteins | sample wastewater_treat_5_FD_192414 | JGI IMG/M metagenome (GOLD analysis project Ga0255344, IMG submission 192414) | Wastewater microbial communities from Lulu Island WWTP, Vancouver, Canada - plant18 | ecosystem: Engineered > WWTP > Wastewater > Unclassified | place: Canada: Vancouver, British... | reverse complement strand
AACCGTCGTATAGAATACCGGTCGAACCGGAACTCCATTCAAGTTGGAGGTGATAGGGAAACCTTCCCTCCCCCAACAAGTTTCATCCGTATTTTGCCAGGGAAATAGACGGTCTTTTGGTAGTAGTAAACCGTTATATCCTGTGCCTGTCCTATACCAATGCATAATAGCCATGATTTTTGTCTGCTGATAATCGGTTATGGCAGCTTTCGCACTCATTGGTCTTACTGCTTGGATTTGAATAAGAACGATGAACAGAACCAGGAATTGACTCGTCCAACCGTTTCGTACGCTTCTTATGTGTTGTTTTCGCATAACATCTCTTCTCCCATGGTCTTCATTGCCAAATGTTCTAGTAAGAAATTATAAGTCGATCCTCTCTGGTTTTCGGTGTAAAATTGTGGCAAAACTGCGGCAAAGCTTTTATCCCTTATTCAACAGGAAAAGAAAACTCAAAACGAGATCCCTCTGTTGTACTGCTTACTTTAATCGAGCCATGATGCTGTTCAACCACTGTTTTTACAATGGATAATCCTATGCCATGATTTCCATCTCGTCCTTTATAAAACCGGTCAAATATTTTTGGAAGCTCTTCCTGTGCCATACCCTCACCGTCATCTACTATCGACACTTCTACCTGATGATCCGAATACCGGCAGATGATTTGTATCGTCTTTCGAGCATAGCGGATCGCATTGGAAAGCACATTCAAAAAAGCACGGCTAATCCTTTTTTCATCGCAAATCATCATCACAGGTTTCTTTTCAAAAGAAAATTCAAATTCCACTCCCATTTTATCTGCATACGCTCTTTGTCTCTCGACACAACCGGAAAGAATCTCCCTGATATCATGTCTTTCCGTCTGCATGGGAACAATTGCGTTATCCAAGTAAGAGAAATAAAGTAATCCTTCCACCATCTCACTCAAGCGGTCTGTTTCAGAAATAATAATACGACTGGCTTGATCGCTATCCATGATACTGTACTCGATCGCTTCAGCGTTGCTTTTGATCGATTGTAACGGTGTACGTAGCTCATGCGAAACATTCTGGAAGAAGATCTTTTGCTCTCGGTCAAATCGCTCTAATTGGATGGCTGCTTTATTCATACTATCTGAAAGCAATGATAATTCCATATCCATATAATCTGCTTGGCTGGTTTGAAAATTACCATGACCGATCCTGTCCGCAAAAGCAGTTAACTCTTTAATCGGACGGGTAATGATCACAGATAACAAAAATGCCAAGCATACAGACAGTAATAATGCCAACAACAGTACCATCAGCAATACGATGTTGATTCGATGGGAAAAATCAGCGATAGATGTCATGTCAATACAATACAACAGGAAAGTTTGGCTCTGATTCGCTCTTTTCGCAATCTTCAACGATACGAAATAGTAATCCCTACCGGAAGCATTGAGACGCATAATCTCATCGCTGTTCAGATTCACCGATTGCTTTTTCAACTGTACGGTAATATCCAGCAAGTCACTGTATTCGCGTGCAAACACCCTGTTTTCATCAGGAAATAGCATCTCTCCATTTTCATTTACAATCAGAATTTCAGGTTTCCCAAACTGTCCTCTCGGGATTTTTTTCCTATCTTCGCTAGCAGTTTGGTTCTTTTCATCAGGAGGTTGCGGAGCGGGAGGAAACAACCAATTCTCCTCTAATTGACCATTTTGGTACGCCCACTCTTTGACTACTCTCAGTTGCTCATTCACATTGCCTTTGATATACTGGGAAACCAATCTATTAAAAACAGCAATGATCAACAGCAGGATAAAACTGATAAGACAAAGAACCGACAACAGAATACGCAACCGTATACTGATCTTTTTTTTACTCACTGTCCTCAGCCTTTTCTTTTCGGACCAATCGAAAACCAAATCCCCAAACAGTCTCTATCAAAGCACAACTTTGCGTAATTTTTTTCCGCAATCGTCTCACCGTATCATCAGCTGCCCTGGTTTCCACTTCGGTATTGTATCCCCATATTTTATTCAGCAGTTCATTCCTCGATACGGCTTTTTCATGATTCTCCAATAAATAAGTGAGGAGATTGTACTCTGTTGGGGTCAATTCGATGATTTCCCCGTCAATAGTAACGGTTTTTTTCTGTTGATTGATTTCAATGTCCTCGTAATGTAAAACCGGCAGAATAGGATCGTTTTTTGCGTTTTTTTCAAACTCAATTCTTCGGAATATTGCTTTTATTCTCATGACCAAAGAAATAGCAGAAAAAGGTTTGGTAAAATAATCGTCACTCCCGAGGTTGATACCTGCCGCATAATCAAGATCGCTGTCTCTTGCGGTGAGCATGATGATCGGTACCGTACTCAGCTTTCGAATCTCTCTGCATATGAAAAAACCATCGTTACCAGGCATCATAATATCCAGAATTACCAAATCACATGGTTTTTCCTGAAATGCAGCCAATAGCAGATCTCCACTTTCAAAAGCGTGTACTTGATACCCTTCGCTGTCAAGAAAAGACTTTACGACTTCTCTGATATTTTTTTCGTCGTCAGCAATGTAGATGCTTTCGCGCATGTCTTCTCCTCCTTGATCATAATTGTAAAGAGGAGAGGGAAAGAATGATAGCGTTTTTCAACGCAAATTTGAACCAAGTTTGTTGCAAAAACCCAGCACCCTATGAAAAGGTGCCGGGGAGAAAGATCATATACCCTTTATTTAGGGAGAAAATCACGGACAATGGTAACGGTACGGGTCGCCACGTCATAGGTGACGGTAGCGTTGAACATCTCCGAAATAAAACGAATCGGGACGAAGGTCCTGCCATTCACAATCACCGGAGGTGCATCAATCGTATAGGCTTTGCCATTGACATACGCAGTATTAACGCCTACCTGCATCGCAATGACAGTTTCCTCCAGCGTGATGGTGATGCCTTTGGTGGTAGAGTCATAATCTACCTGAGCACCATAGGCTTCTGCGATAAAACGAACCGGTACCATGGTGCGTCCGCCGGAGATAAACGGAGCCGCTTCCAGGGGAGGCTGTTTTTCATCATCAATGATCGGCTCTTTGTTATCGATCGTGAGTTGAATCGTCATGCGTTTGTAAACCAGGATCTCTTTGGTGACGGTGGCGCCGTTGCCAGCAGCGTCGACTGCCATCACGGTAACCGTGTTTTTGCCGGGCTTCAGGGCGATCTTGCTCTCTTCCGTCTTAAAAATGTCGTGTGTCACTTTCGCCGGGATATTGTTCACCGTAACCTTGGAATCAGGTTCCACACGGCCGGTTATCTCTACGTCGAGAGAAGCTTGCTTGCCAATTGCCACCAAATAGCCGGGGTCATCAATAAACAGGTTCGGCGGCGTGGTGTCCAGCGTGATGGTGACCATCTTGCGGACTTTCATGTCATTTTTGTTCTTGGCTTCTACGATAATGGTATTCAATCCCTCTTTTAATGCAACATTACCTTTGAAGGAACCGTCGTCGTCTACCTGTACCGTCTGGTTGTTGATGTTCACGGTATTGCCAGGGTTGGTCTGGCCGGTTACCTCTACTTGAGGTTTGTTGGTCAGAGGCGGTAACGGATCTACTTCGAGCCAGGGAGCGGTCGTATCAGGTACAACGCGGATTTCAGCGGAACCGATGTGTTTGCCGTCCATGGTGGCGGTAACAGTGATGATGCCTTTGTCGTTCGGTGTGACAGTAAAGCTCGCGTATCCGTCTTTGTTGGTCTTTGCCGTAGCGTTGACGCCCGGTCCTTTCAAGACAACAGCGGCGCCTTCCACAGGCGCGTTGGTGCCGATATCAGTCACTTTGGCTTGAATGGCGGAGGTTTTGTTCGGGTTGAGCACACCCTCGGCGTACACTTCCAACTGAAGTCCTGTCACGGAGTCAAACTCCAACAGGTTGCGCAGTGTATAGGTAGAGGTATTCTTCAACTCATACGGAGGCACGAGGTAGTCGCAGCTCTTACGGAAATATCCCATATAGGCAACGTTCTCGCCTAGTCCGGTCGGGGTAAAGTGAAGCGTAGTTTCCATCACTTTGTTGTCCACGGAAGACGGTTGAGTGTTTCCATAGATAGCAGTCTGATGCTGGTTCCCGATCATAAATACTCTGCCGCCTTCTTTCATAGGCATATCACGAGAGTCAGCCGGTCTGACCTGAACGATCATGTGCGATTCCATCGCGTAGGTAAGGTCATAGTTGGCGCTGTTCAGGAAATTCTTGGACAGTTCCGCACGGGTCTTGCCTTCCAGCACGACCAGTCGAGGAGGAAGGATCTCTACCTCTTTGTTCGAGAAAGCTTCCCAATCCAAGAAGAACACACCATCAGGGGTAAGGTTCGGATCAAATCTGGCATAAATCGTAGCCGGGTCTGTCTTGAAAGCGGGAGGGTATCCTGCTAGGTCTGCCTGGGCAGGGTTGTTACAGTATACGTTGTCGCCGATAAGGCCGCCCAGATAGACAAGGTCCTCGGCAAAGATGTAGAAAGTGGTCTGGGCGTTGACGTCCAAACCGAGAGAGTCATGATAATCCAACTTCTGGTTCGGATCGATATCCGCAAACAGATAGCCGCCTCTGTGAGCGCTGTTATAGATAGCACCCAGTCCCCATCCGGTCATCGGAGGGACGAGGTTCGGGTTGGGCTCCACATCCCAGCCGCCATGAATACTGTTTTCATCGAAGCGGAATAGGGTGGTGTTGTAGTAAATCTGTCCCAGCGTTCTCTGGCCATCACGATTCATGGTGTGAGTAAACGTACCCACGCCGTATAGTTCGGAATTGCGGATGTCTATCTTGCCGTTGTCGTTGAAATCAAAACCGATGTTCAGCGTATACGGATAGAGATCCTGTAGGAAATGCTCTGCAAATAGGTAACGGTCTTTTTCGGTAAAGTCAAAGGAAGCGGGACGGGTGGTGTAAGGGGTGAAACGAGCCGTATTCTTGATACCGCCGCCGCACGTGGAAACACCCTTGGTCACACCTTTGAGGAGCAAGCCCTGGGCATTTTTCGCGGTAACGCGCAGACGGTACAGCCTGCAATCAGCTGCGGTTAAAGCAAAATCTGGTTCACCGGGTACCTGGTACTCGGTAGCAGCGGGGTCTTCCGTGTTCACAATCGCCCATTCAGCAGTGGGGAGCACAACATTCACGGTAGCTTTCGCAGCGTGCTTGCGGTCAGGGGTGTAGATCAGCACATCGAAGGACCCTTCATCGTTCGCACAGAAACCACGGAATGCATACTTGCCGTCTTTTGCCATGGAGAAGTCCACGTTGATCGGCTGGAACGGAGCAGAGGAGGTGGAGTAGAGTTGACGGTTGTTCACACGGGTATTGTCGTTGTTATGCAGATCGGTCCTCAACCAATAGTATTCCGGTAACGGATTCGGATGAATGTCATCAAACAAGAAGTTCCATATATCATTCACTTCTACGTTCGACTCGCCATTGACATCCGGTACGCCGCGGCTTAAGTCAACCGGGTTCCCTTCCTCGTTAGTCAGTACAAAGGAGAGAGGAGAGACCGGATCAACCAGCTCGGGGGTAACACCGGCAGTTAACGGGTTGGGCTGTACGGATACAGAGAGATCCAACAGCGGGGTGACCTCGAGGAACTTCTGTCCGGACAGATAGACTTCGTGTGAGAATTGAGGAGTGGTGCCCGGGAATCCGTATAACGGGGTGAAGGCACGGTCGTTGTTGTCGTCACCGTATTTATAGGCGGTGATCATAATCGGTAATTTTTCATAATCAGAAATCACGTGGTCGGGTACGCCTTTGGCGCCGCCAAAATCAATGCCGACCGTATTTACACGGGCGCCATTGCTCTCAGACAGATCAAACACATACTCGCCATTGTTGCGGTGGAAGGTGCGTGCATCGATAACGCCGCCATTCCAAGTGTTGGTAGCCATATCATAGGTACCCATGATTTCTGTCTCATACTCACGGAAAGAGATCTTTCCGTCGTTGTTCAGGTCTTCTTCTTGCAGGTACTGCTGCTGTAACTCGGTATGAGCGGAAGAGTGAGGCGGGTTGGTGACCCAGCCGTCTCCGGCGCCGTCGTAGAGTTTGGAGGATCGATTGATAACGCCGCGGTCCTGCCAAATATACACAAACGCATCGTTACAGAGCTGCTCATTCTGCATGACTTCGGTCTCTTTGATGACAGCAGTGACTTTGTTGTCCGTATCGGCTACCAGGTCATTAGATTGAGTGGTGATTCCAAGGGCGTGCACGTCTACACCATCCGTAGGAGGCTCTGCGCAACAATCTTGGAATATCTTCACGGTACCGTCCCAGAGAGTCACTTTAAAGTTAATTTTACCAGCACCGATCGGTATGATCTCTTCGAATCGGAATACATTCTTCAGTGCGGTAAAATTCAGCTGTTTTAAATCACGTAAAATTGTATTCTCGGTGGGATATTGAGTAGAAGCATTATTGGGATCCGTATTGTCCCAATCACCATTTTTATTTGTCCAATCAAATCCAAGCGCATATTCATAATCATCCATATTGGCATGATCGATAATAATCTTTCCACTCCAGTCATAGCTGATCGGTACATGACGAGTTGAATTGTACTCATAAGTAGAAGTGATGGAATTTTTTAATCGGTCGAATACTTTCGGCGTGGCAAAGGGTCCCGTAATTTCAATTCTACGCATTCGCTGATCAATCGGTGCTGTCTCTGAAAAACTCAGATGGTTGCCATCTATATCCTTCACGATGAAATAGATTCCGTAATCAGTCAATGGGAAGAATTCTGTTCCTAACTTATTAAAGTCAGTAAAATTTTGGTATTCCACATTATCATACCAGAACCACCACCATACCGCCGGATAAGCGTTCCAGCCAGAGTGGTTTTCATCGGAACGGGTAAATCCACCGGACCTGACACCGCCCATTAATCTGCCGGTATGAGTCTGCCCACCGGGATATCCTCTGAAATCTCTTCCCACATCAAGCACTAACGGATTATAGGAAGCCTCGATCTGAGGAGTCGGAACTGGCAGCGGAGAAACGCCGCCAATACCGGAAGTATAATTCACGCTGGAATTCTGAAGAGCGTGGTCGACAATAGAAAGTTCCGCAAAATTAACATAGGGGTCTGGCGGTAGAACCTTGAACTCTTTCACGCCACAATAATCAACTCCCATGGAAGCATAGTTGCGGAGTCCGGAACCAAACCAGGGGGATTGCGTATCAGTAGTGTAAATAAAAGTGGTATCTTTGTCAAAACTCTTATACTGAGCAGGATCACCATCCAAAATAAAGTAGGGGGGATGTTTGATTTCGGAGTTGTAATCATAGATGACATTATAGGTGGAAACCTGGATCTGTAGTTTTGTGGAGGCTTCTCTCGGCGCAACAGTGATCAGAATATCGCCACCCTGATCAGTTGTAGAGCGTGGTGGCTCCCCATAATTTCGCAAATAGGTAGGAACACCGTAAGTAGTGACGACAAATGGACCAAACTTATCACCCGGGGTAATTTTCCGTTTGTGTTTAAAATTCAATCCGCATAGGTCGCAAGAGTTTGAACCTTCAGAACAATCGAAATCATCAGTGATTGGTTTCAGGATAGATTGAATATAGCCTGGGACTCGTTCTGAACCAAAAGTCGTATCTGGAGCTGGTGCCCACAATTCATCTCCAGGATCCAGCATACCTGGGTGAGTGCCCTTGTCATCCCAGTGCCAATACAGGAAAGTGCCATCCATATGTACCTGTACAATTACTTTCTCAGTAAGTTGGTATTGGTCATAATACGTATCATTCACACCCATATACTCATTGTTATAGATCTTTGCGACAGAAGCATCAAGCCCGGACACCATAAAACCGGTAAACAAGTAAGCAATGCCTCCGCCATACGCGTTATACATCGCAGCAGTCTCGGTGCCATGTATTTTCTGAGGTAATTTATACATGATCTTGACAGAATCGGGCTTTGTCTCCTGAACCTGTTGGTTGACTACGGAAAGAGCCATACCCATCGGATCGTTCACATCACTCTCGTTGTCTTTGTCTTTAATTTTCAGTGATAAGTTCGGGAATCGCTGATCAAGCGTTCCGATGCATTTTTTAGAAGCAACAAAGCTGATCTCTTCCGGTGCTATATCTAACTTCATTTGACCATAACAATCAAAGGTATGAATATACTCGGGAGGTAGTATGGGTGTATTCTCTAATCCGCATCCACTTTCTGGATTATACAACGGATAGGACGGTGGATTCCAAGGATTATCCCCATAAGCGTTCCCGATAAATCTACTAAAATTACCCCACCTATCTTCTGATCCGTCCACTTTGTTCAGGATAGGTTGGTTAGTATGTTTCTTCCAGTAAGGATCATAAATCGATCGTAATAGAGGTGCAGGATGGGAAATGCCACCAGACTCTTTAAAAGCAACGATCTCCACACGCAAATCATAATTCTCAAGTGCATAATAAGGGACACCGAATTGGTTTTGAGTAAAGACCTTTTTCCAGCCATAACTGGTGCTATCTGAAGTGCAAGTACCGCGATAAGGAGTGAAATGGAATACTGCCAAGGGGTTCTCAGCAGTAATAACCCTGAAGTCTTCGTATATCGCAATTCCCTCTGGTCCTTCGGTATCTTTTAGGTAAATATACACTCTTTCATCGGGATAGTACACATTATCTTCCCAATGAGCTTTCCGCGGAGCAGGTTCCACAAGAACATCTATCTGCGATGTTTGTTCTACTTTCAGGTTCTTCGTCTCCACTTTTAACCCGATCTCATCGGTAGGAAATACTTCCCAATCAATAAACCGAAAATCGCCATTCTTTCCCATTGACAAACCATGTACGGGATTCTCGCTGATCCAATAATCCAACTTCTCTCCTATATAGGAACCACAGTTATATACCTGATCGGAAACAGTCACATCAGTGTAACGGGTATCTAGTTCGGCAGTGGTATAAAAGAATACTACATCGTCATAGAACAATGTTTCATCAGGCAAAGCAGGGTCGCCTACGCCAAAAATATGATCGATCAAAGATAGATTGTTGTTTTCGGGATCAGCGATTAAAACATTATATTTGTCATTATCCCACAATTTCATATTTGCCATGTGGGTACTGGATTGATCCCAATCATTCGGATAATCAGGGCTGATTTGAGCATATCTGATATAGTCTTCGTCCATATCCTTGACCATGGAGAAAGGTCTGAAATTAAAAATACTGGTTAAGCGGATATCGCCAGGAGTCAGTCCTAACTCATTCAGGTTGGTTTTATTCTCGACTGTCCCCGGAAGATTGGGGTAAAGATTGTTTCTTCTGTAACTATTGTCCATATCGATATATAAGCAATCATAGGTTCTGGGAGTGTCGATCGTATTTTGAGTCAAAGCGATGATGTGCGCTTCAAGAGAAGGAGAAAACGTGTTAGTGACGGAACAATCGGCATCATAATCTCTAACAACAGAGTTGGGAAGATAGGTACCGCCTTTGTCGTAAATACGGATATCACCAGTCGACACTGTCATGGAGTCGTCTATATCGGCATAGACTACATTATACATCGTAGTATGGGTGGACATATCATACACATCAGCGTAATAACCATGATAGAACTTTACATTTTCACGTACAAAATTCATATCATGCAAGAAATAGATCGCTTCATCGATATCATAATCACTATTCATCGGTATCTTCGTCTTGGGCCACGCTTCATCGAAAAACATAAAACGTTTTGAGAAACTGTATAGGTACTCGCCGACATCCGTATCGCCCGGAGTGACAGTAGTGCCTTTCTTGTATGAAATAAGCGTGTTGTTTTTCATGAAAGTGACATCAGCCAAGCGAATATCCCCTTCATTAACAAGCTGGAACATGCCCGTATCATCAGGAGTTTGATTTATATTACGGTAGATTCCTTTTTGGCAACCAAAAGCCATGGCTCTGAAATCAGAACCAGTACTGGTAGAGCCTGCTCCCGGATCAAGATACATCACGTCTTCCGGTATGGCAGATAGTGGTCTTCTCATATCCAGGTCATTTTGAATGGAGTTATTGGCTCCTATAAATTCTTCACCCCGGATACCCTGTTTGTAATCATCAGATAGATTGAAGGAATATAATGTATCTTTTTTGGGAGGAAGCGAGTCATTATCGTTAATGCCGATATTGTTATCGTAGCCATCGTCCTGGAATATCTCCACTCCGATGTACTCCCGGAAAGCAAGTCGAATATCCTGGTAAGTTGTAGCTGGGATATTAAACATGTTCCCATTCGGATCCAGTGCTGTATTTTTTTGGACATGCTGACCGGCCAATTCAAACTCACGGTTAGGCGTTCTCAGGTTGGTTGAAGTGACAGACGGAGCTGGTCCCTCCCACACATCGGTCTCTATGGAGAGATTGTACAGCGGTTCGTTGCATCCACCTTGCAACACTTCGGCTAATAGTAACAAATCGCCAAACACTCTCGGAACATAGTAGTTGCTTTTTAAGGTAGACAGGACTAACTGTACATCAGAATTGATCTGCCCGCGTTTTTTATCCTTTTGCATCGTAAGCGGATTAATATACCCGTTTATCGGAGTTAATCGGGAATCACCAATACTAACTTTTGTTGTTCCAATCTTATCGCCACCTTCTCGGTATATCCACTCGCCCTTTTCATAAGTGTACCAGTAAGGTCCCCTGGAAAATCCTGCAGGTGTCTTAATATTATCCACATGCATTTCATCGTTGTTTTGACTAAGCCTGTCACCAGCGGTGATTCCTTGGGCAGGAACATCTTCCGGTGAAAAGTTTGTTACAAATCGATACAGTTCCTGATAATCAATCTCTACTAAAGTATGTAATGGAGTCGCGGTCGAAGGATCAGTGTCGCTTGCCAAGAATCGGCAATCGGCATCGGTAGCTTTGACAGTCGTATTCGCAGCATAGTTTTTAACAATGCCATTTTGCCAGATAGAAACCGGAGTTAAACGATAGTCACCTTCCTGCACAAAATACAGGCGGTTATGATCCGGATTTAATGGATCGATACCTTTACGATAGATGTATTCGCCGGGATCATAGTTGGATGACTGGGTATAAAAAGAGTGTCCGTCAGATTCTAAAGGGTCTTCAGCTGGATTTTTACGGTTCGCATTACCAATATGATCGGTATGTAGCTCATCTCCTTGGTTTGCTCTTCTGGAATCCGGATCGCCATCTGCACTGCTATAATAAAAACGGTAATGTTTGTAAGGAGTATCGTTATAGGTTGGCTGTATATCAGGAAATTCCGGATCTGATCCTGTTAAGTTGATAGATCCCGGTATGCCCCAGTAGCAGAAATCAACCAATGGAAACGCAGCAATGGCATCCCAATCGGTCGTTCCGACATAATTAGATCCTGATCGAATACTACCTTGGACGATATTGGGAGCTAGCTCTGTTTTTTGATCTTGTTTAAAAAGAGGAAAATCATACATATCTACCCAACCGATTCTAAAATAACGATTGGATTTGTTTTTATCCCAGAAATATATCTTTACATTGCCGTCCTCATCCAGCTCACCATTAAACATCGGGTGTTCAGGATCAAGAATGTAAGGTCCTTGCGTATTGTTGCTGGCAATGGGATCTACTTGTGCTTTGGAGTTGTTTTTGCAATTATTATTCTTGTTCATGACCATAAAATCAGTTGAAAAATCTGATTCTGAGGTAAATTGTTTTCCATAAGAACCATAAAGATTTGTGGGATCGGCATATTCGTAATAACGGCAATCATGGAAATACCCGTCTGGGTCGATCCAAAGCTGTCCAGCTGAATCGTAGACTACATACCAGTGGTCATATAGCTGTGATTTTCCACCATAGGGATCTACGGTCAGATAAAAATCTGTCCAGAACAACGGTTCTACGGAAGTATCGATTGTTTGATCGGTTCGTACGCCATCGAATTGGTAGACACTCTGTGACGTACTGGCGGGAATATTGATCTTCTCAGGCATGTATAGTGTCTCTGCTTGAATATTCTTATCGAAAATACTATACAGTGTCGCCAATTCGGAATCTGGCATAAGATAGCCACTGCGACCAAATATTTCTTCTCCGGCTCCTTTCTGCCATGGAAACATTCTACTTCGATCCAGCAAACTGCCGTCTCTGTTATAACCAATTGGGATGAATTTTGTTGCGATAAAAGTAGCGTTTGTACCATACTCTGCCGCTTTCACCGGGGCAACAAATCGATTGGATTGAAGAATAGATGCCATTAAACCAACGACAATTAACCAAGATAGAGTCTTCTTCATCTCTTATCTCCTTCCATTAATAACACCAACCCACAAAAGAATGTCAACTTCTTTTCTAACATATTTTACTTTCAATCTTTCTCTCGGCACCCTATGAAAAGGTGCCGGGGAGAAAGATCATATACCCTTTA
>Ga0255344_1005324_pt1 | contig 12408 bp, 12 predicted proteins | sample wastewater_treat_5_FD_192414 | JGI IMG/M metagenome (GOLD analysis project Ga0255344, IMG submission 192414) | Wastewater microbial communities from Lulu Island WWTP, Vancouver, Canada - plant18 | ecosystem: Engineered > WWTP > Wastewater > Unclassified | place: Canada: Vancouver, British... | reverse complement strand
CGTTTCTCTTTCTTCTTCGGTCAGCGTCAGGGGAGCAAGCGGACGAGCCATGTCGATCCTCCTTGTTCCCCATTGAATACAGGAATGATCCTCGTTTGTCAATGAATTTATAACTCATAACACTAGTGTGAAATCATGAACCCGATCGTGCCGAAGTAGCTGTCGATGCCGCAGTTGGGGTCCCGGAGATCGGCGTTGGAGACGTGCCGCGCACGGAATCCGAGGTCGAGCGCACCGCCGGGCATGACGTTGACATTGATGCCGACGCCGACGGCATGGGAAAAGTTAAACCCGCTGGCCTGGTCGACGGTGTCCCCCGTGATGAAAAGGAATCCCGTGGAGAAGAGACCGTAGACCGAGAGGGCGTCGGTCAGCGGGTACCGGTACTTGAGGCCGATGCCCAAGCCGGCTTCCATGCTGATATCGTAGCCGAAGACCGGGTTTACCTGGGGCTCGAGGAAGATGGTGAGCACGCCCCGATTATCCGCCAGGGAGGGGAACCATCGCTTCATGTCCGTTCCCAGGTGCAGGATGACCGGGATCGGGAGGTAATCCCCCTCCGTCACCGTGCTGTAGCCGAACCCCGTGATGAACCCCACTTCGGTGAAGAGGCTGTCCCTGGTCAGCAGCGGCGAAGGCCTTTCGTCGGCTGACCAGACCGCTCCCGCCGATACCGTGAGCCAGATCAGACCCACCATGACCGCGAGAAGGCAAACCCTGTTTCGACCCAAAACCGATGTCCTTTTCATGCGCAAATGGGTTATGCGTTTCCAGACCCCGACGGCCCTTTGGTGCCGTTTTCCCGGGCTTCGTCGCTGGATCTCCTGCGGCGCTCCACCCTCTCCCGGACGGCCTCGAACACCTCGTTGATGCCGATCGCCTTCATGCACTCCAGCGTTTCGCAGTCCTTCCGGAAGCACGGGCTGCAGTCCATGCCCTTGCGGATGATGGTGTGCCCCGTTCCGTATGGCCCCGTTCGCTCCGGCGACGTGGGGCCGAAGAGAGCAACCACGGGCGTGCCCACGGCCGCCGCCAGGTGCATGGGGCCCGAGTCGGTCGTCAGCAGCACCGCCGACTGCCTGTAAAGGGCCGCAAGCTCCCTGAGCGTCGTTGCACCCGCCACGGAGGCCGACGGCTGCTCCATGAGCGCCCGGATGCGCTCGATGGGCCCCTCGGCACTCTCCCCCGTGAAGACGACGGGGAGGCCGAGTTCGCGCGCGATGCGGTCGCAGACGGCGGCGAACTTCGCCTCGTCCCAGAGCTTCGTCTCCCAGTAGGCGACCGGGCTTACTGCCACGAAATCCCTCGACGTGTCAATAGAGAAAGCGGCGAGGAGTTCCGCGACGCGCGCGAAATGGGCCTCCTGCAGGGCGATGGGGAATTCTGGGTTCGACGTGTCGCAGCCGAGATGGCGCGGAAAATCTAGGTAGCGATCCACGGCGTGCTTGTTCATGTCCTCAGGGATCTTCTCGTTGAGGAAGAGCCCGCTGCCCTCCTGCAGGCTGTCGTAGCCGAGACGGCGCCTGCCCCGGCTCAGGAAGACAAGGACGGCGCTCTTGAAGAGGCCGTGAAAGTCGATGACGAGATCGTACGGGCGGTCCCGCAGCGCGCGGACAAAGCCACGGATATCTCGTAGCGCCGCCCAGCGGTCCCGGCCTTCGCGGAGGTCCCGTACCAATCTCTTGCGCCGCGACACGAGCACCCGGTCTAGCATCGGATGGTCAGCCAGCAGATCCGAGGCCGCCTCCTCGACGACCCAGCTGATGTGCGCCTGCGGGAAGCAGCGCCGCAGCGCCGCGAGCGATGGCAGCGTGTGGATCACGTCGCCGATGGCGCTGAGCTTGACGATGAGGATGTTCATAGGGCCTTCCTGTCCTCCAGGATCCACCGCACGGCCTCGAGGATGTCCTCGGCGATGAATGCCGGCATGTCCGTCCGGACGATGTTCGCGCCGTAGCCGGTGCAGACGAGAATGCCCTTGGCCCCGGCCCGCTTCCCCGCCTCGACGTCCTTCAGCATGTCCCCGACCATGTACGAGCGGGCCAGGTCGATGTCCAGCTCGGCCGCGGCCTGCAGCAGCAGCCCCGGCTTGGGCTTGCGGCATTCGCAGTCCTGCTTGTAGATGCCTTTGCCGTAAACGGGGTGGTGCGGGCAGACGTAGAAGCCGTCGATGCGGGCCCCCCCGGGCGCGAGCAGTTCGTTGATCCTGTCGTGGACGCTGCGCACGAAATCCTCCGTGAAGTACCCCCGCGCGATCCCCGACTGGTTCGTCACCACGACGGCCTTCATCCCGGCTGCGTTCACCATCCGGATCGCCTCGACGGTCTGCGGGTAGAGCCGGAGCTGCTCCATGCGGCTCAGGTAGTTGACCTCCTCGTTCATGGTGCCGTCGCGATCCAGGAAGACGGCGGCGTGCTTTCCGCTCATGGGCTCCCTCTGCGATATCCCTCTTCCCCGAGAAGACGGGTCGAGTGTTCGAGGACCTCGTCGACGGTCACGAGGTCCATGCATCTGAAATCGGCGGGGCACTCCTGCTTGAGGCAGGGGCTGCAGTCCACGGGCCTGCGGACGAGCACCGTCCTCTCCCCCAGGGGATAGGTCGTCTTCGGGTTCGTGGACCCGAAGATGGCGACCGTGGGTACCCCGAGGGCCCCGGCGACGTGCATGAGCCCCGAGTCGTTCGTGATGAAGAGATCGCAGCGGGCGATGAGCGCGACGGCGTCGCCCAGGTTCGTCCTGCCGGCGACGTCGACAATCGCCGTCTTTGCCGCCGACCGAACCGCCTCCGTGCTCGGCCTGTCCCCTTGACTGCCGAAGAGAAGGACGGGACAGGAAAATCTCTCCGCAAGACGATCGGCCACCGCCGCAAACCGGTCCGCGAACCAGCGCTTGGCCGGGCCGTAGGCGGCGCCGGGTGCCATGCCGACGATCGGGCGGCGCCCGGCGATGCCGAACCGCACGAGGTGCTGCTCCGCCGCGATCCTCTGGGCGTCCGTCGGGGTCAGGGCAAGGGGTGCGCGGGACGGCGTGAATCCCAGCGCCTCGAGCATCTCGACGTAGTACAGCGACTGGTGCACGGCCTTGATCCCGGCTTCCAGCCGCACCGGGTGGGTGAGCAGCAGGCCGCGGGCATCGGTGCTGTACCCCGCGCGGACGGGGATCCCCGCGAGCCGCGCGATGATCGCCGCCTCGATGGCGTTCTGCAGGAGGATGGCCGCATCAAACCGCCTGGCCTTCAGCTCCCGGGCCAGCCGGAGAATTCCCCCCGCGCCTTCGTGACGTCCCGGCCGCTCGTAGACCAGGACCTCGTCGACGGCGGGGTGCATCCGCACGAGGTCGGCCACCCAGGGTTTCACGAGGACCGTGACGCGCGCCGCCGGCAGCGTCTCGCGCACGGCCGCGATCGCCGGAAAGGTCATCACCACGTCGCCGATCCAATTGGTGCCCCTGATCAGAACCTTGGTTATCTTGTCAAAGTCTATGCTCTTAGCCACGCTGAAACCTAAACGATTCGAAGTTAGGAAAAGCGGAAGTCAGGAAGAGCGGAAAATATCAATAGCAGAACTTATCCGCTTGCTGTTCCATTCGATTCAGCATTCCGATAATAGATTCATACACCTTATCCAGGGACGTGAATAGACTTTCATCAATATAGCGGCAAGCATGGCAGAATTCCAACCAGCTCTGTGTTTCCGAGGCCTCCTGCATGGCATCTGTCAGCTTATTGCAGAAAACAGCAGGATATTTTCTCTTCCTCCAAGCTTCGGCTAGATTGGAGCATACCGCTCTTGACGATCGTCTAATCTGATCTGTCAGTGCGTATTTCTCCTCGGCAGGCAATTTCTTCGTGATCTGATAAATTTTCATCGCAACTTCAAAGGACGTCTGGTAGACCTCCAAGTCCCGGAAGTGTTTGATCGTCGTCTTTCTTGAACCTGTCTTTTCCATCCGTTCTTTAACTCTGCCCTACTTCCTACCTTCGGGTCGTCACGATACGTGACAACCGGAAGCCCGCGCCTGAATTTATCTCTTGGGCATCTGTGCCCTGCTGCGTTCTTGTCCGCTCTTCTGCTCTTCCGATCTTCCTAACTTCGCGGTTGTCATCGGCAGGTGACAACCTGATGCGCAGCATCACTGCCACGGTTTCGTCTTCCACCGCTGGTGGATCCAGAACCACTGGTCGGGGTACTTGCGCACCATGTCTTCGACCACCTTCGTGAAGCGCTGCGTGTTGACCACGAGATCGGAATCGTAGTCGTCGGTCCGGGAGATCTCGACGGGGGGCAGGATGACCAGCCGGTACCGCCCGTCGGGCATCCGCGGCATGAAGGCCGGCAGGACGGGGGCCCCGGACTGCAGCGCCAGCACGGCCGTCCCGACGGAGGTGCAGGCGGGCCTGCCGAAGAAATCCACGAAGACGCCCTCCCGCTTGTCCACGTTCTGATCGCTTAGAATCCCGATGGCGTTGTTCTCCCGGAGCAGGCGGATGATCCGCTTCCCCGACCCCCCCTTGGGGATGAGGGAGTTGCCGTGTTTCGTACGGCTCCACCCCAGCAGGTTGTCCATCACGGCGTTGTCCAGGGGACGGTAGACGATCTGCATCGGCCGGGCCATCAGGGGAACGGCGACGGTCATCAACTCCCAGTGGCCGAAGTGGGCCACGACGGAGAGGACGCCTTTCCCTTGCGCAAAGGCCCTCTCCAGGTGCTCGAGCCCCTCCGCGTCGGCCCATCGGGGAAGGGTCTCCGGGGTGATCCAGGGCATCTCGAAGAGATCGGCCATCACGAGGGCCAGATGGCGGTAGACCCCCTTGGCGATACCCTCGATTTCCTCGAGGCTCTTCTCCGGGAAGGCGTTCCGGAGGTTGTGCAGGGCGATGAGCCGCTGCTTCACCGATGCGTGGTAGAAGAGCCGGAAGATCGCCTTGAAGATCGCTCGGCGCAGCCCGAGAGGGATCAGCCGAAAGGCAAAGAAAATGATGGCCGTTGTCCGCGTCGGTTCCATTTGCTCGATTCGTCTGCAAGCAGGTCCATGCTGCTTTGCAAGTGTGGTGTACGATCGTTCATTTAAATCCCCCTTTGGTCCCCCTTTTTCAAAGGGGGAAATCCCTGTGGCCTCCCCCTTTTATAAAGGGGGAACGAGGGGGATTTTTCTCTATTCATCGCCTTCCAACACACACGGTCAATGCCGTCTCCAGAGCATCCGCTCCCTCGAGGATCTCCGTCTCGATGGCCAGGAGAGTCAGGCGCCGACGGATGCTCTCGGCCCCCGCCAGCTTCACACCGTCCTTCTCCGTCGTGAGCAGGACTTCCGCCCCGGCCCCGGAGAATTCCCGCCCGATCCGGTGCAGGTCCTTTGCATCGTACCGGTGATGATCCGGGTAGGCGATGAACCCGGCGACGCTGCCCCCCAGGGATTCAATGCTCCGCCGGAAAGAGCCGGGCTGTGCGATTCCCGCGAAGGCAAAGACCCGCTTCCCGGCAAGCGACGAGAGGGATGCCTCCGTCCCGTCGGGCCCGATTAGCGCCGTCGGCTTCACGTGCGTCCTCAGGACCGGGCGCCCGCGGAGCAATCCGGCGATCCGCCTGTCGGCCGCCGGCCCGGGATGTTCTTCCGAGCGGGTCAGGACGACAACGCCGGCCCGCTCGAGAGCCTCGGGGGGCTCCCTCAGGGGGCCTCGCGGCAGCAGAAAGCCGTTCCCCAGCGGCTTGCGGCTGTCGAGCAGCACGATGTCGAGATCGCGGCGGATCCAACGGTGCTGGAACCCGTCGTCGAGCACGAGCACGTCGGTGCCGAAGTTCTCCCTGGCGTAGCGCCCCGTGACCGCCCGTCTCGCCCCCGCCAGCACGGGGACGCCGGGCAGACGGCGCGCAATGAGCACGGGCTCGTCTCCCGCCTCGTCGGGCCCCGCGAGGGTCTGCCTGCCGTCGGAGACGACGAGCACGCCGGCCGCGCTCTTCCCTCCGTAGCCCCGGCTCAGGATCGCGGGGCGCATCCCCCGGTCCCTCAGCATGCCCGCCACCCGGATCGCCATGGGCGTCTTGCCCGTGCCCCCGACGGTGAGGTTGCCCACGCTCACCACGGGGCAGCCGACGTCGTCCTGACGCAGCATGCCCAGGTCGAACAGGCGGTTCCGGGCGCGGACAGCCGCCCCGTAGGGCAGCGAGAGCAGATAAAAAAAGATGTGGAGGGGTTTGCGGAACTCGTTCCGGGGCTCCCCCCACATGTTTCGGATCAGGGCTTCCACGTCTGGCCTGCTTCCCCCCTGCGGCCCGGGGCGGGCCCGTCATCCCGTTCTGGCATCACGGGTGTTCTTTTCCGCTGCGTCGTCCTTGAACTGCAGGTTGTGCAGCTTGAAGTATTCGCCCCGCTTCTCCAGGAGGCTCTCGTGGGTCCCCTCCTCGACGATCCTGCCGTCCACGAGCGCGACGATCCGGTCGGCGTTGCGGATCGTGGAGAGGCGGTGGGCGATGACCAGCGTCGTTCGGCCCTTCATCAGCTTCTCCAGGGCGTCCTGGACCTCGATCTCGGACTCCGTGTCGAGTGACGAGGTGGCCTCGTCGAGGATGAGGATGGGGGCGTCCTTCAGCAGGGCCCTCGCGATCGAGATGCGCTGCCTCTCCCCGCCGGAGAGCTTGACCCCCTGCTCCCCTATCACCGTGTCGTAGCCCTGGGGCAGCTTCGTGATGAAGTCGTGGGCGTTCGCCGCCTGCGCCGCCCGGACGATATCCTCGTCGCTTCGGCGCACGTCGCCATAGGCGATGTTGCCCCGGACCGTGTCGTTGAAGAGGATCGTCTGCTGAGTCACGATCCCGATCTGGGCCCGCAGGGACTCGAGCGTCACGTCGCGGATGTCCGTGCCGTCGATCGCGACGCGGCCCTCGCTGACGTCGTAGAAGCGGGGGATCAGGTTCACGAGGGTCGTCTTGCCCCCGCCGCTCATCCCCACGAAGGCGATCACCTCCCCCGCTCGGATCTTCAGCGACACGTCCCGCAGGACGGGGTCCTCGTCGTAGCGGAACGTGACGCCCTCGATGGAGATTTCCTCCCGGATCGGGGGGAGTTCCGCGGCGCCGCGCCGGTTCTGGATGTCGGGTTCCGTGTCCAGGATATGGAAGATCCGCTCGGCGCCGGCGAGGCCCTGCTGGATCGTGTTGTTCACGTTTGTGAGGCGCTTGACAGGCTCGTAGAGCATCAGCAGCGCCGCGAGGAACGAGAAGAAGGTCCCCGGCGTGGAGGTGCCCTCGATCACCTGGTAGCCTCCCCAGAAGATGATGGCCGCGATGCCGAGACCGCCCAGGAACTCCATCAGCGGGCTCGAGATCGCCCGGACCGTGACGGACTTCATGGTGAGCCTGAACTGCCTCTCGTTCTCCTTCGCGAAGCGCCGGTTCTCGTGCTCCTCCATGCCGAAGGCCTTGACGATCCGGTTGCCCGTGATCGTCTCCTGGAGCAGCGAGACGAGGTCCCCCATGGAGACCTGGGATTCCGTGGCGATGCGCCTCATCCGGCGCCCGAACTGCGCGATGGGCCAGACGGCCAGGGGAAAGACGAGCGAGGCGATGATCGCGAGCTTCCAGTCGCGCCAGAAGATGACGAAGACGAGGCCCACCAGGGTGAAGGTGTCTTTCAGCAGGCTCGTCACCGCCTCCGACACGGCGCCCTGGAGGTAGGCCACGTCGTTGGTGATGCGCGAGATGAGGATCCCCGTGGGGTGCTTCGTGAAGAACGACAGGGGCTGGCGCAGGATGTGGCGGTAGAGGCCGTTGCGCAGATCCGTGATGATGCGGAACCCGATGTGGCTCATCAGGACGGTCTGCCCGTAGTTGCAGAGCCCCTTGAGCAGGTAGATGAGGATCACCGCGATGGGGATGAGGATGAGCATCCCCTCGTTTCGGTCGAGGAAGATGTCGTCCATGGCCGGCTTGACGAGGTAGGCCGACGCCGCCGTCGCGGCGCCCACCACGGCCATGCAGAGCATCGCCAGGATGAACCGCGGCGTGTGCGGTTTGACGAGTCGAAGGAGTCGTAAGTATAGTTTCATAATAAGATCGGCGAAGGGTTTAAGGCGAAGGGCTTAAGGTGAAAAGGTACAATTGATTTCATTTTCTCCATCCTGCCTTAAGCCTTACGCCCTATGCCGTATGCCTGTAGTTTTTATGCAGGATCATGGATCGGGTCAAGCCTTTTCCCCTCCCGCACTGGACCCTGTTTTCATCAATCCCAGGGCGATGGCCGCCGCGCGCCGCGCGGCGCCGGGCTCGCCGAGCTTTCGCCGGATCTCGGCCAGATCGCGGCGCATGGCGACGCGGCGCCGTCTGTCCGCGAGGATCGCCCTGACCTCGGCGGCCAGCCGGGGGGCCGTCGCGTCCTCCTGGATGAGCTCGGGCGCCAGCTCCCTGCCGGCGATGAGGTTGACGAGGCCGATGTGCTTCACCCGGATGACCCTCCTGCCGACGGCGGCGGTCAGCGGCGAGGTCCGGTAGGCGATGACCATGGGGGTCTCCAGCAGCGCCGTCTCCAGGGTGGCCGTGCCGGAGGCCACCATGGCGGCATCGGCGAGGCCCACGGCGTCGTACATCCGGCCGTCCAGAACCCTGACCGCTGCGCGATGCCGGCTGAGAATCCCCTGCACGAGGCCGGGATCCACCGTGTCGGCGCGGGGCAGCACGAACTGCGCCCCCTCGAAATCACGGGCGAGGATCTCCGCCGCGCCGGCCATTTCGGGCAGCAGGGTCGTCACCTCCTTCTCACGGCTGCCGGGCAGCATCGCCACGATGGGCCGGGCGTCGCGCAGGCCGAAGGCCGCCAGGGCCTCCTCGCGGCTGAGGGTCCGCTTCACCGCGTCGAGGAGCGGGTGACCCACGAAATCGACGTCTACGCCCATCTGAGCGTAGACGTCCTTCTCGAAGGGCAGGATCACGGCCATCCGGTCCACGACCTGCCGGATCCGGTGAATCCGGTTCTTCCTCCAGGCCCACACCTGGGGGCTGATGTAGTAGAAGACCGGGACCCCCGCGTCACGGGCCGCCGCGGCGAGACGGAGGTTGAAATCGGGGTAGTCGATGAGGACGAGAAGGGCCGGCTTTTCCGTGCGGAGCATCCCGCGGAGACGGAAGAATACCCCGGCGATGAAGCGGAGCTTCGAGAAGACCTCCGTGAGTCCCACGACGGCCATCTCGGAGGAACGGGCCACCAGGCGGACCCCCTCGTCCTCGAGGTTCCGTCCGCCCACGCCGCAGAAGGAAAGCGCCGGGTCGAGGGCCTTCATCTCGCGGACGAGGTGCGCCCCGTGCAGGTCCCCCGAGGCCTCGCCCGCCACGATCATGACGTCTCGGCGATGTTCCCTATGCGGTGGCACCATTGATCACGTCGCTGATCCGCTGGATCTCCTCCTCCGTGATTTCCGGGAACATGGGCAGCGACAGGACCCGCCGGGCCGCGTCCTCGCTGGCCGGCAGACCCGTGCGGCGGCACGCCGCCCCGGTGCGGAAGACCTCCTGCCGGTGCAGGGGGACGGGGTAGTAGACGGCGCTGGCGATGCCCGCCTCCGTGAGCGCCTCCTGGAGCCGATCGCGCTCGTCCGTCAGCAGGGTGAACTGGTGGTAGACGTGACGGCAACCCGCCGCCTCGGACGGCAGGGCGACGCCGGTCCGGCGGATGTGCGTTCCGTAGAGCGCGGCGGCACGCCGCCGGCCCTCGTTGAAGGCGTCGATGTGGCGGAGCTTGACGCGGAGGATGGCGGCCTGGATCTCGTCGAGACGGCTGTTGTAGCCCAGCCGGCTGTGATGGTAGCGGACGGCGCTGCCGTGGTTGCGCAGCACCCGCAGCGCGGCGTCCGTGTCCGGGTTTCCGGTGATCACCATGCCGCCGTCGCCGCAGCAGGCGAGGTTCTTGCTGGGGAAGAAGCTGTAGCAGCCTGCGTCGCCCAGGGTCCCGACGAGCCGCCCCTTGTACCGGGCGCCGAAGGCCTGCGCGCAGTCCTCGATGACCTTCAGGCCGTGCCTCCGCGCGACGGCGAGGATCGGGTCCATGTCGCAGGGCTGCCCGAAGAGGTGCACGGGGATGATCGCTTTCGTCCTTTCCGCGACGGCCTCTTCGAGGCGCGCCGGGTCGAGGTTGAACGTCCTCGGGTCGATGTCGACGAACACGGGCACGGCGCCCAGCAGCGCCACGACCTCCGCCGTGGCGATGAAGGTGAAGGGCGTCGTGATGACCTCGTCGCCAGGGCCGATCCCGAAGGCGCGCAGGGCCAGCAGCAGCGCATCGGTCCCGTTGGCCACCCCGACGGCATGCGGCACGCCGTGGTAGCGGGCCACCTCGGCCTCGAGCGCCGACACGTTGGGCCCGAGGATGAACTGGGTCCTGTCCAGCACGTCCAGGACGGCCGCGTCGATTTCCTCCTTGAGCTGCAGGTACTGCCTGCGCAGATCGACCATGGGGATCACAGCGCCAGATCCCTCCCCGTTTTCATCTTCTCGTTGATGAGCAGGGCCAGCTCCAGGGACTTGCGGGCCTCGAGCCCCGAGACCCGGGGCGGCGTGCGATGGATGACGGCGTCCACGAAGGCCCGGATCTCCTCCTCCAGGGGGTCGTGCTGGAGGACCGGGACGTCGTTGAACCCGATCTCCATCTTCCCTCCCGGTTTTTCCCGGCGCGCGAGCGAGACGACCTCGCGCTTGCCGAAGTCGACGGAGTGGTATCCCTCGAGGCCGAAGAAGCGCAGCTTCTGCATGTGCTTGAGGGTGACCCGGCTCGCCGTGATGTTGGCCACACAGCCGCTGTCGAAGGTGAGCCGCACGTTGGCGATGTCGACATTTTCCGAGAGCACCGAGACGCCCACGGCTTCCACATTCCGGATCGGGGAGCGGACGTAATGGAGGATGAGGTCGAGGTCGTGGATCATCAGGTCGAGCACGACATCGACGTCGGTGCCCCGCTCGACGAAGGGGTGCAGGCGGTGCGCCTCGATGAAGAGGGGCTGCCGGATGACCCGGTCGAGGGCGACGATGGCGGGGTTGAAGCGCTCGATGAAGCCGACCTGCAGGACGAGGTCCTTCGCCGCCGCCAGCGCGATGAGGTCGTCGGCCTCCTCGAGGGTGGCCGTGAACGGCTTCTCCATCAGCACGTCCCGGCCCGCCGCGAGAAAGTCCCGCGCCACGGCATGGTGGTCCCGGGTGGGGACGGTGACGCTCACGGCGTCCACGTGCTCCACGAGCGCCCGGTGATCGGGAAAGACCGCGCATCCGAACGCCGCCGCGGCCTTCTCGGCCTTCGGCCGTTCCACGTCGGCAACGCCTGCGATCTCGACGTGTTCCATCTTCCGGTATTTCTGGAGGTGGTAGTTCCCGAGGTGCCCGGTCCCCACCACGCCGATTCGTATCTGTTTACTCATAGCGTATCGATTGTCGGAGACTCCCTGAGACGTTGCAGGTTATTGGAAACGAAGAGCGGAAGTGAAGAAGATCGGAAGTTAGGAAAAAAGAATCAATCCACTCCGCTCTTCCTCGCTTCCTGCCTTCCTCACTTCGTATTTTTCAGGCACGAACGAAATTCGGGGCAATCCGCGGGGCCTTTCACGAGTTGTCCTGCTTCAGCGTGTGACTCCCCGCTTGGACGTCTCGATGAACTCGATGAAGGTCCGCACCTCGGGCAGGTCGGGAACCTCGGCGCGGGCCTTCTCGGCGGCCCTGGCCACCGTGAGCGACGAGCGGAAGAAGATCTTGTAGGCCTTCTTCAGGGCGGCGATCGTCTCCTCGGGGAAGCCCCTGCGTTTCAGGCCGATGAGGTTGAGGCCGTAGAGGGAGGCGTAGTGTCCCGCCGCGGTCGTGTAGGGCGGGACGTCCTTGGTCACCGCGGAGGCCCCGCCGATGATGCAGTGCTGCCCGATCCGGGAGAACTGGTGGATGCCCGTGAGCCCGCCGATGATGGCGAAGCTCTCCACGTGGATGTGCCCGGCGAGGTTGGCCGCGTTGGCCATGACGATGTTGTCCTCGAGCAGGCAGTTGTGGGCCACGTGGCAGTAGGCCATGATCAGGTTGTTGCTGCCGATCTTCGTCACGCCGATGTCGGCCGTGGTGGAGCGGTTGATCGTCACGAATTCCCGGATCGTGTTGTTGTTGCCGATGACGACGCGCGTCTCCTCTCCGCGATACTTGAGATCCTGCGGCGGGGCCCCGACGGAGGCGAACTGGAAGATGCGGTTGTTCTCGCCGATGTCCGTGTGGCTCTGGATGACGACGTTGGGGCCGATGACGGTCCCTTTCCCGATCGTGACGCTCGGCCCGATCACGCTGAACGGGCCGATTTCCACGCTCTCGGCGATTTTCGCGTCGGGCGATATGACTGCGGAGGGGTGTATGTTCATCTTCGTTCCTTTACGGCGTGAGGCTCACGGCGAAGGGCGCG
>Ga0255344_1005318_pt1 | contig 12418 bp, 13 predicted proteins | sample wastewater_treat_5_FD_192414 | JGI IMG/M metagenome (GOLD analysis project Ga0255344, IMG submission 192414) | Wastewater microbial communities from Lulu Island WWTP, Vancouver, Canada - plant18 | ecosystem: Engineered > WWTP > Wastewater > Unclassified | place: Canada: Vancouver, British... | reverse complement strand
CATTTTCAGTGTCCACGATGCAGATTCACTGTCTGCAAATTGGGATTTTCTCAATAACAGTTACCTGCGCTTCATTTATTGCAGGGTGGGTGCATTTTTACTGTCTACTTTTTGGGGGACAATTTAAGCCAACCTCATTTTATCCCGACCTTACGTTTTTGACGATATAACGATGTTTTGCGGTACGAATGGTAGAAAGTTATTTATGGATTTCGCAATATTTCTACCATTTCGTCTACCGCTTTCTACGGAATTTCAAGATTTGTTCCCGAAATGTTCTACCTGCTACTGTATTTTTAGTCCACTGTATCATACGGAATTTCACGCCGTTTTGTTCTCTGTATCAGGTTTGCTGTCGCTGCTGTTGTTCTCTGCACCGCTGTCCTGATTGTCACTGTCAAGCAGACGAGAGATCGTATCAGCGGAAGCCATCTTAGACCTGAAATCGAGGCGACTGTAATAATCGGCAGTAATGTTATATGTCGCATGACCGAGCCACTCCTGCACCGCTTTCATGGGTACTCCGCTTGCTACCAAAAGACTGGCACAACTGTGACGCAGGTCATGAAATCTCAGGTGCTTCAGACCGTTACTGTCCACCATGAGCTTGAAATGCGTTGTCACATACGCAGGCGTTATCAGCTTGCCCATATTGTCACGGCATACAAAGCCGTCATAGGTTTTATCAAAGCTGTCACCGATCAGGTTGGAGTAATACTCCTCCTGATATTTTTTATCCCTGAGCATCTTCTCAATATGCGGTATCAGAGGAAACGTCCTCACGCTCGAAGCGGTTTTCAGCTCGCTGTCAATTCGTATCGTCTCGCCTGTACCTTTGAGGTTCTGGCTCGTCACCTTGCGGCGGACGGTCAGCGTTTTATTCTCAAAGTCGATAGAGTCCCAATTCAGACCGAGAACTTCACTACGGCGCAGACCGTAATAGGCGGCGATATGTACCACTAATTCAAGCCTGTCGCCTTTGAATACCTCAAACAGCTTGTCAAGCTCCTCTTTTGTATAGAAACTTGCTTCAAACTTCTTGATCTTCGGCAGCTCGGTCTTTTCCGTGGGGTTAGCCTCGAGAATGTCAATCTTGATAGCATACTTGAATGCCTTGTGCAGGACAACGTGATGATGTCTTACTGTATTGCCTGACAGTCCGCTTTCATACATCCAGTTGTAATACTGTTGCAGATGCAGAGCTTTTACCTCGGTCAGCTTGATGTGCGGATATTTCTCATCAAAGTACTGCTTTACCTTATTGAGGTTGTGCATATAACCGATGTAAGTGTTATAGGAAATGGACGGCTTTGTGCTTTCGAGCCAGTATGTGAGATACTCCGTGAACTCATAGACCTTGTTGTTGCCGAGAACGATCTTCGGAACTTCCGCTGCTGTATCGGTTTCGGGGACAGCGTTGACCTTCTCCGTATAATAGGCTTCGTGAAACGCAGCTACGATCTCCTCGACTTTTGCTTTCAAAGCCTTCTTCGCACAGTTTTCGGGAAGTCCCGTTGTTACCCACTTACGCTTTCTCTTGTTGCTTTCATCCTTATAATCGAATATCACATAGTGCTTGCCGTTCTTGACGGTAACAATGTGATTATATGGCAGATTCGCTTTCATGATAAATATCCTCCTTTTGCTGAAAGCGGCAGATCTGCTGTTGACAATTTCATTGTAGCGCAATCCACTGCACTTTTCAATGTTTTTCTACCACTTTCAGCAATTTTCAGAACGGTAAACAAATTATTCACCGGATTCTTGTGCGCCTTGTAGAACGAAATTTATCAGAAATACCTTTGGTACTCTCACCGAGCGAATCCCATTGAGCTTCGGGAGCTTTCCCTCTCTGATGAGCTTGTAGACATACTTCTCGGAGCAGCCGAGAGCCTGACAGAGCTGTTTGGTGTCAAGCATTTCAGGGTACTCGGAAAACATCGTGTCATGGGTGGAGCTATTGTAATTGGCTTCTGTCTTGTCAAAAGACTCAGCAAGAGCATCATATTTCTCAGCAATTAACGTCTTTTCCATAAAATCATCTCCTTATATATTTTGAACTTGCTCAAAAATGAGCAGGTTGCTTCTGTTGGGTAATGGACAAAAATGTCCGTAACTGACGGGGAAATTATAAGCGTCAGATGTTTCATATTCAGTTGTCAAGATACCGTTTATACCAGTATACCGCCTATTTCCGCAAAAATCTATTCTTGAAACACCCAATCTTTTTCCCGCTGTTTTCAAATATAATGCAGCGTATTCGGCATTATAAGGCATTACGTTGCATTCTGTTGCATTCTGTGCCCACTGCATTTTTGAAAATAACGATATTACGCTGTTTTTTGGATTTATTGATATTGACGGAAACAGCATTTTGGTAGAAAAATCAAAATGAATTATTTTTTTCGTCTGATACCAGTATACTGCATCGTTCCGTAAAAATCCATTCGATAAACCTACAATCTTTTTTTCGCACTTTTCAAAATATAAGTGATGCAATTTCACACTGAGTAACACCAAATAACACCGAGTAACACTCTGCGCCCGATAAAAAAACACCCTATTTTCAAAAATAACGATTTTACGGCATTTATCGGATTTGTGTATAATGACGGTAACCAAAGTATGGTAGATGAGAGAAGATTCAAAAAATATGAGTGCATCCGCATCAGGGCAATAAAAAAGGACAGAAAGCCCCTATAAAGGCTTAATGTCCATTTTTTCAAAAACCGCTCAGCATCAGCTAAGCCTGCGGTTCGTATTCAGTTTTATTTACATATCACTCCATAATGAAAGGCTGACATATTCTTCTCCTCACTGATTATTGTAGCATATTACGGATCTCTTTGCAATACGCAGAATTGCCAAAATTCAAGCATAAATTTCGTCAGGATTTTTTTGCCCGTTTTTTGACCGCAATTTCTCTTTTCGATCAGCCTGCCGTTAAATTGTATTTATTCACACTTTCCGCAGTTACTGCACCCATTACAGCACATCTGCATACCGCAGGTCTTACAGCGTTCTCTGAATACAGGCTTGTATTTGTCCTCATCTCTGACAGGGTATCCAAAGCTGTCATACAGGTCAAAATGTATCGGCTTTCCCCGAAAGCTCATACCCGACTTTCTTGCCTGCTGCGACTGGATATTACCCTCCAGCTTATAGAGCCTTCCGTCCTTGACAAAGCGCCGCCCTGTTCCGCAGAATACAAATGTCACATTATTATCCACGCATTCCTGCCGCAGGAGTTTTACCCATTCATAATGACAGGGTCTTGCTCCATCGTAATTCTCACCGTCGCAGAGGACTTGCTCGATCTGCCCAGTCTCAAGAAATTTTCTGATACTGACCTGACCGATGAAAGGAGCGCACATCACGCCCTTGTGCTTGAAAGGGAGGTCAAGCAGAATGGGAATACGCTCGTCTGCACGTTGCTGGTTTTCGGCTGTCACATTAAAAAAGATGTTATCCCAGCCGTCGCCCCAGTCTTTGGGAAGATGCTCAGCCACACGTTCTGGGCGTTTTGTCAGCAGAAAGAATATCACATCGCTGCGTATCCTCATCAGCTCCCACGCTTCCTCACGCCACTCATCTGCCTCGGCAAGAAAGAAATCCGAGGTCATACAAACTCTGATCTGCTCTCCGCTTTTTATCTTGTAATTTCCCTTGCGGTCTTTCTGAACGGGATAGTTGAAGCCTGCCTTCGTGCGGTATATATGCGAGCCGTCCTGATTTCTCATCTTGTCGAGAAAATACATATAGCAATGGTCACAGCCCTCGCTTTTCTTGATACACCCGTGCCACGGGTTCCAGATATCGTGCATATTATTTTCCTTTCAGTGCAGCACTCAGGCTATTCGGAACTCCTCTCGGACCTCTGACTGCAAAAATGCCATATTCTGATTTTAACCGTTCAAATGTAAACTGCTCAGGCTTGTATCTTTTTATCAGTTTTATCTTCATCAGCTTGGTGATCGTAAGCTCAGATGAATGATATTCATAAGGAATACCTGTTTCAGTAACCTTGCACTGATAAAGAATAGCCGACACAGGTGCGCCGACATACAGAAAAACAGTATCATTTTTCTTGATCCCTGCGCCCTGCTTCCAGTCGATCACATCAGTGTTATCGAAGGCATGAACGATGTCATAGTATTTCGGATTTGAGGGTATCAGCCACTCCTTTGGCGGTCTCATTTTTTGCTTCATCTTTTTAGAAGCCGTCACGTTATAGCTCACATCTATCAGATGTGTGATCGCATCAAGCGGAACTGTGCCATCAAGGACGATAGAGATCCAGTTTCCACGGCTGATATGGTAGCCGACATAGTAACCGTCCTGCTGCACCAATAAATCACGCAGGAGAATGTCATCGAGCTTGACATTCAGTATGTCCACCATACCGCTTTTATCCCTGTTGATCTTATCATAGGATATGTTCATCACAAGCCCGAACCACTTCTGATTATCAGCGTGACGAAAGACAGCATATTCAGGAAATCTCGCCCACAGATATTCCGGTTTTGATTTGTACTTCTTTTGTATATATCCGAACACTTCTTCACGCATCGTTTTCATAGTATCTCAGCTCACATTCTGACAAGTATTTTCTGTAATTATTATACATCTGAGCGCCGAAAAAGTCAATGTGACCACCGCCCACAGCACCCATGTGACAGACACCGCCTCCTACATATCATTACCAATAAAAACAACCTATCGTTAAGTGCCGCCGAAATAATCTCTGTAATGCACAAATGAAACATCATAATTTCTGCGAAATTTTCAGCGTGGATACTTAACGATAAGCCTCATAATTTGGTATAGATATATGGGAGAAGTTTCACCAGACTGCCGCACTCCCAGCACCATAACTGCGCCGATGATGATTACAATATGAAATATGCAGTCGCAAAGCTCCGATTTCTCACAGAAGTGAGAAAAAAATGAGAGCCGGAGGCTCGAAATGATATATGCCCGAAAAGGGCATATTCATAATTCGCAAGCATGGTATATCCGCATTACAAATTTGAAATTTGAATGCCGCTATACACCGCTTGGCAGAGAGTTTCACCCCTACAACCCCGAATAGAAAAAAGAGAAAGAATCAGCAAAAATTCGGGAGAATTATTTGCTGAAACAGAACGGAGGAAAGCTATTATGGCAGCAACAAAAATATTCCCGATACACACACCTCTCGGCGAGTCTCTTGACTACATCGCCAACCCCGAAAAGACTGATAACGGCAGGCTCGTTTACGGCTATATGTGCAGTGATGATCCGAAGAAAGCTGTCAAGGATTTTGAAGCGGTCAGAGCATTGGGGACAGGACGCAGTACCGTCCTTGCACAGCACTTTATTATCAGCTTTAAGCCGGGTGAAATTCTACCCGAACGTGCGCTTGAAGTCGGCAAGGAATTATGCTCAAAATTCCTGAATGACGAGTATCAATATCTGCTCGCCGTACACATCGACAAGGAGCATACGCACCTACACGTTGTTTTTAATAACGTCAACTCCTTAAACGGCTATACTTTTCAGACGTTAAACAATCAGGGCAAGGTCAGTCAGCGTATGTGGAAGAAACTTCGTGACAGCTCGGACGAGGTATGCAAACGACATCATCTTTCTGTTATACAAAAACCCGAACAGAGCAAAGGCAAGAGCTATTGGGAATGGGATATGTCTCGTCAGGGATTGAGCTGGAAAGCGAAACTGAAATACGCCATAGATCAGGTTGTTAAAGACAGCGATGACTTTGAGGATTTTCTAAGAAAATGTGCAGCTCACGGCATACTTGTCGAGTACAATCCAGATCACACCATTGACCTGAAATTTATGCTTGCAGAGCAACGTGAAAACAATCCGAGAGCCAAGTTTACCCGAAGCAGAACGCTGGGCTGGTTCTACGAAACGGAGCAGATCAAAGGGCGTATTGCACAGTATAAAGGTGTCATGGCTTATGTGCCGAGAACAAAGGTGACGGTTATCACAAAAAAGGAGAACCCGAACAAGTTTATTCAGGACGCTATCGACCGCAATAACATGAAGCTCACAAGTAAGGCAATGAACATTCTCAGCAAGTACGGCGTGACGGTTGATGAAGCAAAGACAGCCAGTATTGCTGCTTTTGGTAATAGGTTTGCGTTGGTGCAGGAGCTTAACCGACTTTCAGCCGAGATCAGTGAACTTGAAGAGCGTGCTGAAACACTCCGCAAATACCGTGAAGTAAAACCGATACATCAGGAGTATATGTCTCTCAGCGGACGGAAAAAGGAGAAGTACAAAAAAGAACATAGCGAATCCCTTGCTGAGCATCACGCACTCGCACATAAAATTCTGGAATGGTATCCCGACGGAACTACTCCTTCTGTTGAGAAATTCGAGAAGATGATCGCTGACCTGACTGCACAGCGGGTACAGAAAAATGCTGAATACAAAACCGCCGATCAGAAATCGAGAGAGCTTTCCGATGCGGCAAGAGAGATCGAACAGTATCTCCGTCAGGAACAGAACCGAGATCAGCAAAAGAAACATAAGCGGAATGACCTTGAATAATGACGCTCTGACTTTTGGACAAAAATGTCCAAAAGTAATATGTCCTCTGACGAACGGAAATGCCCCTTAGAGCCGTTTATGGCAGTCATGGGGATACTTATGCCATGAAACAGCAAACGCCCCCTGAGTGTTCAGAGAGCGTTTTACGATATACGGCATATTGCACCGGGGATATTATTTTTGTTGCTGCGCCCTGCACAAGAATTATTACAGTTATCGTGCAGGGCTGGACTATTGTTTTGCCGTGATATATAATAGAGCTACAATCAATATCACGGAGGTGCAGTATGTTAAAATATCCCGAATTGGCGATGCCGAAAACACGCAAGGTTGCGACCATCTGTAACGGCAGGCGTGAAGTCTGGACGGACTATGAAGAAGCAAAGGCATATTTCCTTGAACTCATGATGACAACAGAGGGTGAGGAGCGTGACCGAGCAGAGTGCATATATATTCAGCTCACCCACGGGCTTGACGAGTGTTCAGACGAGGATACCTAAAAACAACGGCTTTGCATTTATGAATGCAGAGCCGTTGTACTTGTACCTCTTTATAATATCATAGGAGAAGGGTTAACTGCTTTTTCAAGCTCGATGATTAGTTTTTCCAAGTAAGGAAATAGTTCTTCATTATCAAACTTAACCAGTTCCTCTAACCCGTCTTTAAGTGATATAATCCTCTGGACATCGCTTATATCTGAAGGATAAGATTTATTGCCAATTTGTAATGAAAAATATCGCCCCGGAGACAAATCTTTAAGTTCCTTATATTGTGGTTTCCCTTTGTGCTTTATATAATTATATAGACTTCTTATATTACTGCCTGAAAAGTTTTTCCAAAACTCAACTATAATATCAACTGAACTTGAAAATTCTGGTGCGGCTGATTTCAGGTAAGTAAAAGGATTATTATCAGCCGTTGGAGTAGTGGTATTATTCTCTAATTTTCTTAATATATCTCCAGCTTCATCTATTGGCACTAATCCTCTTACTTCTTCTGCATTTGTAACATTACCGTTACTATCGAATCCATATAATACATGCTCACATGAAGTATAGGTAATTGTCCAAGATAAATCCACAAGAATATTATAATTAATTAGAGTATGTTCACATAAATCTTTACAAATCAGCATAGATGCAGTATAATGTAATTATGAAATTAACAAAAACACAATATCGAAAAATCGAGCATTTAATGCCGATACCCAGAAAACCAGCAGAGATCTCAAATTATCAATTCATGTGTGCACTGCTATACATAATAGAAAACGGCTGCAAATGGAGGGCATTGCCAAAAAAGTATGGAAAGTGGCACACAATATACATGAAGTTCAACAGATGGTCGAAGAACGGAACTATGAAAAAAATCTTTGAAAAAATGCAGGAGCTGAATATCATTGATGTTCGTACTGATACGCTCTGCATAGACAGCACAAGTATCAAAGTCCATCCGGATGCTGCAGGTGCTCGTAAATCAAGCGGAGAACAGAGTATCGGACGCTCAAAAGGGGGCTGACAACGAAGCTGCATCTATGCTGTGCTTCTGCGAAGTTTGCCTTTGTATTTCGCCTTTCACCTGGCAATAATCATGATGCACCTGAAGGACGAAAACTTATTGAAACAATATACTCAGAAGATAACCATAATCTTCTGATGGACAGAGCTTATGAGGATGATCTTACACGTACTTTAGGTAAAGAACATGGTTTTAATGTGGTTGTCCCTCCTAAGAAAAATCGCAAAGAACCATGGGAGTATGACAAGGAATTATACAAACAGCGCAATGAGGTAGAACGTTATTTCCTCAGGTTGAAGCGCTTCAGAAAAGTTTGTACCCGTTATGATAAACTTGATATTGTTTTTCTTTCTGTTATCATGTTAGCTATGATTTTTGATGCTCTTTTTATGTGAACAGGCTCTAGTGCTGTTTCATACATTTCTGCCATTAAGATGATTTTAAAAGCCTCATCGTTTTCATCACCTGATAGGTTAAACCAGTGTTCCCAATCACTCCACTTATCTTTATAAGCTTCTCTTATAAAGAGTCTTGCAGAACAATATCTATCAAATATTTCATGCCATTTTGACACAAAGAATAAATCTTGATTTGTCGGAAGATGTGTTCCAATTAAGTTATACGTTTTGCTTGTGGGTGGCTTAATTTTACTGTTAAAAATGTCGTTAGAAAAAATATCATTAACCATGCAATCATCTCCAAATAAAAAAGAATAATTGAATTATTCCCATGTTTTCAATTATTATACCATCATATATATAAAGTGTCAATACATTTTTTGAAACGGGAGCGTTGCCATAGCGGTAATGCTCCCATTTCTATTACTCTTATTTCGTCACAATATTCAGCAGCGACTGATAACCGTCAATAACATCATAAACAACATTATCACTGCTGATAGCCTTGAAATGCTCCTTAGCACAGTGTATCTTGCCTTTTTCAATATCACGGAGCTGCATAGAGGACATAGAGCCTTTAGTCTCCGCTATGAAATAGATGTGCTTAACTTCGCCCTCATAGAAAGCTATCGCCCAGTCGGGATTGTACTTGCCGACAGGTGTGGAAATATAGAAACCGTTCGGCAGCTTGACATATACTGCAACAGCCTTGTTTGTATCAAGCTCCGTTGCAAAATCATGTTCATTGGTGCTGTCATATACGATATGATCGTAAAGGTGCTTCTGAGCTTTCATAGCATTGACATTCAGCTTGCCCTTGATAGTCGGTTCTGTAAATACTTCCGTGCCGTAACGATCATCAAGAGCATGATAGGTGATATGCTCGATAATAGCCGTTGCTTTCTGCTCATTGATAAGCTGGGCAGATTTGAGTATAAATTCTTCGGGATTATACTTGTACTGCTCAAAAACCATAGGTTGAATACCAGTCAATATATGAACAATGTCTTTCCTTGTAAGACCTGTTTCTGCAACCAGCTTGCCGACAAGATCATATTTTACGCTCTTGTTTGCAGTTATAGTCCTTGTTTCAGTAGCAGACTCGTTTTTCTTCATGGATTCGCCTTTTTCAAGCTCCGCCTTAGACTTGATGCTTTCCATTGAGCCAGTTTCAATTTTATAAAATATCTTCTGAACTCTCAGCTTATCGTTCAAAACGTTTATCGCATTCTTAATTAGTTCCTCGGTCTCAAAATTGACAACATATACTGACTTGGAATTGATTTTCTCCCACAGTGCCTTAAATTCGGGCATAGCGAGCTTTTTATCATCGACTTTAAGCTCAACATTATTCTTACGGGCATCTTCGGGCTGAATTGCCTTTTCGTCATAAATGCTTTCGATGATCTCTATAACAGCAGGTGCGCTGTCAGCGACTTCTTCTGCTACCTTGATTTCATTGTTAGCCTTATCTTCATAGTATTTGTCAGTAAGCTGTCCGCGCTTGATATAGCCGTTGGAGATCATATCTTCATAGATAGCCTGAGCGAGATCGTCATCAATGACCTGAGTGTTACCCTTATCATCGCTGATTTCTCTGCCTTTGAACAGATCAGCGGTAACAGCTTTAGGTCTGTATGCGACTGCTTCTGCAATTTCGCTCTGTAAGCCCTTTGCAAAGCTGTCATAGCTTTCGCTTGCAATAACGGTCAGCACATTGATATTATGCACCTCACTGCCGAGAACGCCAGTGTCCATTCTATCACCGTCCTCATTGACGCAAAGTCGCAGACCTCTGCCGACTTCCTGTCTCTTGCGGACTTCACTTGTGGACTGCTTCAACGTGCATATCTGGAATACGTTAGGATTATCCCAACCCTCACGGAGAGCCGAGTGGGAGAATATAAAACGAACAGGAGAACGCTTCGGGTCACGGTCAAGGAGCAGTTCCTTGTTTTTCATGATAAGGTCGTAAGCCGAAACATCGTCCGAGGTTTTCTCTTTCTTGTCGATCTTACCGTCTGTCAGCTTGCCCTTTTTGTCTACGGAGAAGTATCCGGCATGGGTGCTGTTAGCAGAAATTGCATCAAGATAGCGAATATAATCGTCGCTCTCACCAAGTTCGAGCTGATAATTCTCAATTACAGCCTTGTATTCTTCTTCAAACATATCCGCATAGACACCGTTCACAGGCTGTCCTGCATCATCGTACTGTTTGTATTTTGCAACTTCGTCAATGAAGAACAGCGACAGCACTTTGATACCCTTATGGAAAAGCTGGCGCTCACGCTCGATATGTGATACTATCGTTTCGTGTATCTGTATGCGGCGTATCTGTTCCTCGTCTATACTTCCCATAATATCACCGAGGAACAGTTTCTTGCCGTTAATGAATTCGATATGATCGTCCCTTGCGTCGATACGGGAAACCATATAGCCATTCTTGTATTCTTCAAGCTGTCCCGAATTGTCATACAGGCTGTAACCCTCATTGACAGTACGGCTGACCTGACGGACACCTGTTTTTCCCTTGACATCAAAACGGATAGTCGCAGTCGGATTTGCACCCGAAACGTTGATACTTTCAAGGAAAACAAAGCCCTCAGTACCCGTTGTGCCGCTTGCGCTGATACCCTTAACAGCTATCTTCTTGACGAGCTTTTTGTTATAGGCTTCCAGTGCGTCAAGGCGGTAGATCATATTATAAATGCTGTCCGACTTGTGGGTGGCGGAATAGCGGAGCGTCACAAGCGGGTGGAACTCTTTCAGGCGCTCTTTGGTCTGCTTGCCCTCAACCGACTGCGGTTCGTCGATGATAAGCACAGGATTTGTCTTTGCGATAATGTCGATCGGGCGGCGGCTGCGGAACTCATCGAGCTTCATATAGATACGGCGAGCGTCCTTGCCCTTTGCGTTGAACGCCTGCGAATTGATTATCATTACATTGATATTGCTGTCAGACGCAAAGCGGTCTATCTCGGTGAGCCTTGCGGAATTGTAGATAAAGAAACGTATCTTCTTGCCGTATTCCTCAGCAAAATGCTCCTGCGTGATCTGGAAGGACTTATACACGCCCTCACGTATAGCAACACTTGGAACAACAACAATAAATTTACTCCAACCATAAGCTTTATTCAGCTCATACATGGTTTTGATATAAGTGTAGGTCTTGCCAACACCTGTTTCCATTTCAATAGTTAGATTATATCTACCTTCTAATTTGTCAGACGGCTTTAATTGATATTTATGCTGAATCTTACGTATATGCTCAAGGATCACATTATCAGTAAGGGAAGGAATAAGCTTCTGATTTGACCATCCTGTAAAGTTATCTTCGTCTTCAGTAATTTTACCTGCATACTTATAACCATCTTCCCGAGTATAGTCACCTTTATCTATCATGTATGTAGGTGTAAGGTATGGCTGTCCTGCAAACACATCAACAACAGCTTTTGCCGCATCAGCCTGAAATTTCTGGTGTTTGAATTGCAGTTTCATATCATATCACCTTCACCCTTGTATCCGGCGAGAGCATCTTGAAAATCTCGCTGACATTTATCTTCGACGGGCTGTCTGAGAAGCTGTCGTCACGGAAAACAACTCTCAGCGGCTGACGTTTTGCAATGGTCTTTATGACGCTTTCGGGGATAGCCTTGTCAAAGCAGGCGATAAGGTCGCCATCATTGTAGGTATGCACCGTCACGCCCTCGATCTGCTCGGAACTGTACGGCATGGAAAGCGGCAGACCCCAGTCAAGCAGACAGCCGAACAGCAGGTCAAGGTCGGTTCTGTCCTCTTTAATATTGCTTTCAAAGCCTGCAAGCATAGTCTGCGTTGTTTCGGCGGGGGTATAGTAAACGTCCTGCATATTTGTATCATCAAGTTTTAGCACACGGAAACCATAATCAATATCCGCACCTGTTTCAGATTTAATCTTAGCACCT
>Ga0255344_1005316_pt1 | contig 12440 bp, 6 predicted proteins | sample wastewater_treat_5_FD_192414 | JGI IMG/M metagenome (GOLD analysis project Ga0255344, IMG submission 192414) | Wastewater microbial communities from Lulu Island WWTP, Vancouver, Canada - plant18 | ecosystem: Engineered > WWTP > Wastewater > Unclassified | place: Canada: Vancouver, British... | reverse complement strand
AAGAATATCGTAGTTACCGCAATATCATCATCATGGATAAGGCTGGATGGCATACCACAAATGACCTCAAGCGATTCGACAACATTCGCTTGATCTTCCTTCCACCTTACAGTCCAGAGCTGAATCCAACCGAGCATTTGTGGGAAAAGATCAGAGACATGAAGTTTAGAAATACTGCCTACGCGTCACTTGATGATGTTCAAAAAGCTCTTATTGATAGTTTCTCATACTTGGATAGCAACAAAGACGTGGTCTCAAAATTGACCTATTTCAAATGGCTTAAATTAGATTAATGAAAGCGATTTGGTATAAGACATGGGACGACCTAAGCAGAGCATTGACGCCAGCACGTTAGAATCTATTGAGCAGGCTATTATGGCTCTTCCCAATGGACCAGTGGCCAGAAAGCTTACTATACTTTCCAGCTTTTCCTGGCTTAAGACAGACGAGATAGCAAAGGCCTACCGAATCAATCCCAGGACTCTTTTTCGTTGGATAAAGCAGTTCAAGGAACACGGAGTGGAGGGTCTTGTTGATCGCCCCAAAGGGCATAAGCCAGCTATCTTGAACGCTGAGATGAAAAGTAGTATAGTGGAATGGATCACTACCCAAAAAGACAATGATGGGAAGCCTGTATTCTGGACCCTGGACAGGCTGCGGGGAGAGTTGGAAAGAGTGTATGGTGTGAAGCTCAGCAAGCCGGCGATGTCTGTAAACCTGGCAAAGATAAAGATCCGGTATAGGCGGCCTCGGCCCACTCACATCATGGCAGACAAAGAAAAACAGGCAGAGTATAAAAAAAACTCTGGAATACCTGAAGGAAAGATTTGAGAAGAATTCAGATCTTCGCTTATTCTTCTTTGATGAAGCTCGTTTTGGCCTTAAGACCAGTTTGGCCAAAATCTGGGCGTTGGCGGGGCAACCACTGCAGGTAAAAGTCAAGCAGGCTTACCAGAATTTCTACATATATGGCGCAGTCGAGCCAAAGACTGGTGAGAACTTCTCGCTGTTCCTACCTTGGGTAAACACCGAAATGATGAATCTGTATCTGGAACAAATGAGCCTTGCCTATGAAAACGAAGATATAGTCATTATCATGGATCAGGCAGGAAGGCACAAATCTAAAGAACTTGTTATCCCAGAGAACATTAAATTCATTTATCTGCCTCCATACTCTCCGGAGCTAAATCCAATTGATGGCTGTAATGGTAGGTATCTTCAGAGAGTTGCATAACAATACCGTTGCTTCATTATGCCGCTGTAGCTATCTTGATCTATGACATCTAAATGTAAACTCTGTATAATCTCGTGACAGTGCTCATCAAACAGGTATTATATACCAGCGACAGAAAACTCCGTACACTCAGGATGGAATACCTGGTTATTCCGGTCTTAATGGGTAAAAGCGGCAGAGATGATGTTTTGAGGTTAGGGCTTTCCAACCCCAAGAGGCAAACAAAATTCACAGAAGCACTTGCCAGGCTGAAGGAAAATGAAGCTTATTTTCTACTGCAATGCAGTTGAACAGGAGGTGTTGGCATGAGTTGAATCAAATGTGTCTGGTGTGGCTTAATACACCAAAAAGATCAGTTAAAATTCAGTCCTAAAAACGGGACTGAGAAAATCCTGCTGCATTATTTGAGTTCAATGCCGACTACAATGTCAATGTAGTAGATACGAAGTTCAGAGATGTTATTTTGATCATTGGGACGAAAGTAATACAGATAAGGATAGAGTAAGTGTATATGGTCTAACCAAATGTATCCTAGATAGTTATATCTTTTACGATTATTTTACTTGACAAATCTGACTGGCTTTTTTTTATTAACTTAGAGGTGTAAAATGAAACTCAAATCTCCTAAAGTATATTTAGTAATACTAGGCATTTTGTTATCGTTAACATGTTTTTTCTTTAGTTTGAGAATAGTATCGTTAGTATGGAGGACGTATTTAATTAATTTATCTACGACATTCTTGTCATTAGCACTAGGTGTGTTAGCTGTAAATTTATACTTGGAAGGACACAAAAAAAGAAGTGCTGTTATATCTTTATTGCAGTTATCCAATGACGAGATTGCTAGTTTCCATAATAACCTTCTAGATGTATTTTTGGGTGTGTTCGGTGCAGAAGAGTTTGCTTCTATAGTTAAAATTTATATTGGTTCAAATGGTATGATTCATGCCATAAGACCACAAGATAGAAGTCAAATGTATGAAGCAGTTTCGAAACATAGTAGTGTAATAAAACCACATATCGACGCTCTATCTCAGACATTAAGTGATTTGATATTTTTAGTAGGTTGGGACTTAGATGCTAGTTTATTAGCAGGTGCGTTAAGTGCAAAGCATTCCATGAAATCGCTTTTAAAGCTAGATTTAAAAGATGCTGCTAAAGCTGACGATATATGCGAGCATATTATTGATTTGGAAATACATACTCAATCTGTGCGAAATCAATTATTAAAAATAGCAGGAATTACTGAGGATGATTAGCATCTTAACCTTTTCATAAATAATAAGATAAGAATTTCTTCAAGTAAACTACATGTGATAGTTTATTTTGAGATGAATCTGTTTTAATCCAGTCCCAAGAAGTCCAAGACTAATGTGATTAATCCCAGAAAGCAGTTCTAAGCTTCTCTGCGTCTGATACAAGATATATATTGACAAGCCATAAAGCTTAATTATTTTGTCCCCATATCTTAGTTGATAAGGAGTAAGACATGGGACGACCTAAGCAGAGCATTGACGCCAGCACGTTAGAATCTATTGAGCAGGCTATTATGGCTCTTCCCAATGGACCAGTGGCCAGAAAGCTTACTATACTTTCCAGCTTTTCCTGGCTTAAGACAGACGAGATAGCAAAGGCCTACCGAATCAATCCCAGGACTCTTTTTCGTTGGATAAAGCAGTTCAAGGAACACGGAGTGGAGGGTCTTGTTGATCGCCCCAAAGGGCATAAGCCAGCTATCTTGAACGCTGAGATGAAAAGTAGTATAGTGGAATGGATCACTACCCAAAAAGACAATGATGGGAAGCCTGTATTCTGGACCCTGGACAGGCTGCGGGGAGAGTTGGAAAGAGTGTATGGTGTGAAGCTCAGCAAGCCGGCGATGTCTGTAAACCTGGCAAAGATAAAGATCCGGTATAGGCGGCCTCGGCCCACTCACATCATGGCAGACAAAGAAAAACAGGCAGAGTATAAAAAAAACTCTGGAATACCTGAAGGAAAGATTTGAGAAGAATTCAGATCTTCGCTTATTCTTCTTTGATGAAGCTCGTTTTGGCCTTAAGACCAGTTTGGCCAAAATCTGGGCGTTGGCGGGGCAACCACTGCAGGTAAAAGTCAAGCAGGCTTACCAGAATTTCTACATATATGGCGCAGTCGAGCCAAAGACTGGTGAGAACTTCTCGCTGTTCCTACCTTGGGTAAACACCGAAATGATGAATTTGTATCTGGAACTAATGAGCCTTGCCTATGAAAACGAAGATATAGTCATTATCATGGATCAGGCAGGATGGCATAAATCTAAAGAACTCGTTATTCCATAGAACATTAAAATCATTTATCTGCCTCCATACTCTCCGGAGCTAAATCCAATTGATGGCTGTAATGGTAGGTATCTTCAGAGAGTTGCATAACAATACCGTTGCTTCATTATGCCGCTGTAGCTATCTTGATTTATGACATTACAATGTAAACTCTGTATTAGAGAGGAAAAACCATCAAAACAGACCAAAAAAGACCTGTCGTGTCAGAAAAGCTTATGTGGAATAGGGTGAATTCATCTCAATTCAAATGCCTGTGCATTATTCAACGGTCTTACTTACGTGTAGGAAAGATTAGTAACGGAATATCTTTCACAAAGCTTTTGAATGGTTTGTTTGTGGTCTATATAGTCCTTCCAGATCTTAGCGGCCCAGTAAGAAGTGAAGTCTCTGCGCTTGTTGTTGAACACGTGCTTGCAGTCAAGACACCGGTATCTTTGCATTCCTCTGAAAAAGCCGTTTTTTTACTCGATTCGAATGGCATTGGGGGCAGCGTTTTCTATACACTTTTATCCTCCATAATAAAAGTTAGTATTTAACTATATGCCACTCTTACGAATAACCCCCTTTTTAGCAACTACATTTGTTTCAATACACCGAATTATCCGACTACATGTTGGCAAAGTAGCAACTACATTTCTTTCAATACTCCAACATTGGTGACTCGTAACAAAAAAGGCTCACTCGGTTTGAAAGAGAGCCACAAAAAATGGGGTGTATTGAGCCTTTTTTGCCATCGAAAATGGATGTAATTCAGTTTGGCAAGAATATCGATTCCTATTTCATCTGTATATTTATGAGACTTGTTTTCCTTTTATCTATAATGTCTGGCTTGCTACCCATTATAGCACGGATGCGATAAAATCGTTTCTGATATATATCAACAATGTCTTCAAAATAAGTTTGGGTGCTTGTTCCAATAACAGCAAACCCTGTGTAGGGATCGTCGCTCGCTTCAATGGAATATAACGATACACTGATTGGATTACCATTAACGTCCTCTGTAACAGGATGCCAGCTTATAAGGATAGAACCACCATCATGAATTGCAGATACTTGGGAAGGCGGCAAGGGTACTGCAAACATAGTAGACAATATTGGTTTGAGAGACAGACAGTCGTAATAACCATCATTGTTGCCGGATGAGGCCTGCCTTGTACTGATCAATCTGATCCTAATGTACCTTGTTCCCACTGGAGCCAATCCAGTATATGATTTCCTGTCCCATTGGGCGGTATTATTGCAGTTACCTGTGTCAAACCCCGTGGAAAGCAGCATCTTTTCACCATTCAGATATTCCAGGACAATCCGCGAGAAATCGACAGGAGTTTGATCGTAAGACCTGACATAACCAGAAAAGTCAAAGTACTGAGACCCTCTGTCAATGTTATATCTATAAGGTGATACATCAACATCCTGTTTGAGCTCTGCGTTGGCAGCGTTTCCAGCAAAGAAGTAGTAAGATCCGTCAAATGGACTGGGTGGGGTTGTATTCCTCCTGGTCCAGACAGTTCCGACAACTTCATCCCAAGCAGGAATGTTGTTATTGATCAATGCTTCTTCGCAACTCCAATTTATAAGTAATTCCGGGGAGTTATACAGGATGGTCATGACTTCACATTCAGTTGGACTCCAATTGTTATTAGAATCTTTAAATCTGGCATAGACTCTATGGTAACCCAAACTGAGTCCATTTGTGGGAAGATTGTATGCGCAACCATTCACCGTGTTGGTTCCATAAGAACCCCATAAGGGTTGAAAGTCACCATTATCAATGGAGAATTCTCCCATTGTAATCTGACCATGATTTGGATTGCCGATTGATAGTAAAGCTGCTTGGCAATCTCCCCATTGCCCGTCTGAATCTTGGAACTTTACATAAATCGGATATGTCCCTAATGAAAGACCCGTTGTATCAACGTTAAACGCAGATGCAGTGCATTGAAGGTTTCCGAAAGTTCCATTAAGCGAGCCAGAGATTGTCCGCGCTGGAGTTACCAGTTCATAATAAGCACCAGCCAAGGTCTGATCTTCAGGTTTACCAATTCTCAGCAGTGTCGCCTGGGGCTTTCCCCAGAGGTTGTTGTTATCTTTGAACCGGGTATACAGCCAATGACAGCCGGGTGAAAGGTTAGAAGTGTTTATGGCCCCCGTGGCTGTGACATTATTGGTGGTAAATGGTCCGCTCAGAGGTGTTCCATTTCCCGGGCCCGGGTCAATATCTATGAAGTACTCTCCAGCTGTAAGAGTCTCTGGTGTTGTAACAGACCCCAGGTAGAAACTGGTAAAACTGCCAGCCATACCTATGTTGTTGATTTCCAAACCACCTGGTGAACCATCTGACAAAAATGGAGACGGGACGGTGTTTACACCGATGGCTGTCCTGCCTACATTATAGCTGTAGTTCGCCTCATCAAGCTGGCCAATGTTGTTTAGGGTACCATCCGGACGGTAAACATATATTTCATAGACGGAACCCTCTTCGTTGCCTTCCACTTGACTGTTTATCCTGTAAATCAGCATCCCCGAATTGGGAAGCGAGCTTTCAAACAAGCCGCTTTTATTTCTGTACTCGACCACAAAGTACTCTGTCTCCGAATTGGGTGATTTTATCGCATATGCGTTACCCGTTGGGGATATCAGAGGATTAAGCATATAATGCTTATGCACTGATATGGTGTCCGGCGGAGCTATCCAATTTCCATACTTGCTTTTCATGTAGGCACACATGTGTTGGGGCGGATTGGTGGGGTACGACATTAAATCCCATTTGCCCATGGGACCGAACATCTCTTCTATCTCCTGGTCGTACCTGTACAAATCAGGAGCTCCCAAACTATGAAACATCTCGTGGCATAAAGTTCCTGTGCCCGTTAACAATAAATGTTCTGATATTTGTACATTATACACTCCAACCCTTACACCATTTATTCGCACATCCCTATCATTAAAACCATATCTGTGCGGTTTGAGAATCTGGTTCTGCCCACTTTCATGTGCTCCCTGAATAATAAAACAGACATTGTCCACTTCACCGTCATTATTCTGGTCAATGACCAGTGAGGGTGGAATCGCGCTACATACACCGATGATGGTTCTTTCCAGCAAGTCATATTCACGCTCGACCCTTTCATTCTCATGGTATCCAATAGGATTCAAAATAAGGTTGTATGGGCAATAGTAGTTTCTGGGGTGGCTGTCCTGCCATGATACTACCATGGTGTTTTGAGATGGAGGATAAAAGAATGAAACTATATTCAAGGCATCATAACTGACTTCTTTGAAGTAGGCCTGCATGGTGTTGGAGTTAAACCCGTTAAACATAGTGGCATATGTATCTGTGGCTTGCCCAAACTCAGACTGGTCACTGAATCTAACAAATATCACCAGATTATTCAAATATCCACTGGTAGGTGAGTATTTACACCGCATAATGGAAAGTCTTGCCCTTTCACTGTCTGTGATCCTTTTAATCTCACTATCGGGCAATTGTGCCCCCGGAGTTATCGATTTATTGGGCTGATCTCTACCTGCAATCAGGTCAGTAAATACAAGTTCAGTACCAACTTGTCTTACATATACATACCAGCCCTGGTCATTTTGCTGGATTGTATATCCATTTTTATCGTGCAGCCAATCGTAATATTCATCTCCACTCGTGTAGCAATCAAAAACCGCCCCATCAGGTTGAGTCAGCTTGAGCGGGAAATTGTGCAGGGGAACCGACCACAATGAAACTGACGCAAGCAGCGTCAACACCAATGTGGATATGATCTTCGAGCTATGGTTCATTTTAAGCTCCGTCCGGACTATTTAGTCTGACCGGTAGCCTGGATTGTAATGACATCACCCTGCTGAACCGGATTGGGTGATACTTGGATACCAACCACGACCGGCCTCCCGCCTCCCCAGGCATGGGGTCCGCCAAAGATTCCTATGTCGTTGCAGGTACCGTCAGGGTCTCGGAAATTGTAGTTCGGATGGCCATTATTGATACAGACAGAGCCTTGGCTGGGAAAGAAATTATAGTAGGGATCGCCAGTAATATTACCCAACATGGGATCAAAGTTCCCCATAAAGTTACCGGTCCCTGTGTTAACACTACCTACATGGGTCGTGTTGTTATAAAACAGATTGTACCCAATGACTCCGGTATATATAACATCTCCCGTGTTACGCCTAATTCCGTACTCGTTATTAAGAAATATGGAGTTGCATATGTCGAAATCATAAAATCTACTAAAGGTAACACTCGCACCAATAGATAAACAAACTCCCGTTCCAGTATTGTCGCTACCCAAGAAAATACAATTGGCAATCAATCCATAAACCCAGTCATCCCTGCCAGTACTTACCGTTATTCCGGTTGTGTCGTAAGACCTGAAAATGCAGTTTCTTATATCCATTGTACAGTTATCAGTGACTTTTATGCCATTAACACAGGATTCGAAAGTGCAACTTCTGATCGTTACATTCGGATTGTTTGTAGTTGTGGTTATCCCATCTCCACCTGTGGTGCGGATAACCATATTTTCAATAATGGGGTTTCCTCCAGTTATCGTGAAGGCTGATCTGGTATTGGAGATGATTTTTGATGATGAAGATGTTGTCCCACGGATGGTCACGGATTTTGAGCCTGATATCTCATCATAGTATTCACCAGGACTAACGGCTATATGATCCCCATCGACGGCAGCAGCGTAAGCTTCACTGATGCTGTTGTATTTATTGTTCAACTCATCAGTGGGTTCTAGAAGATTTACAAATAACGTCGTGCAGTTTGCAAGTGAAACTGCAATGACGAAGAATATGGATAAAAAGAACTTCATTTGTTCCTCCTGTATATGATATCTATTTTTATCATTTCGTTTAGCGCCAAGTGTTGGTGTGTAATTAACTCATCGATCCTCAGGTCGGTTAAGGTCATCTTATCTCCCTTTTTTATATACAATCTGCGTAAGTTCAAGCAACCGATTGCATTATTTTAGCCTATTAAATTATGTCAAGTTTTTGTATCAAGCTTTACATCCCCCATCGTTTTTCAAACAAGGCAAGATCAGTTGTTGCTTTTCCTGCTAGACTCCGTTGAACGGATTGATTTTGTATCGGCTTACCGTACTGAAGCAGACTTAAACCAGTAGTGTCAGCCGACAATAGACGAAGACATAGATCTTTCTCCACGTTTTGTTGGTATAGGACATAATGCTGGGAAATGCCTGCAGATAGTGATAGGCATACCTTTTCAGGGAGTATAGGAAACACATTGCCAGCAGCAGGATCTGGTTCATGTTGTGAAGCTGAGTATATGAACTTAGTTAGGTCATTTCTCACTGGCTTGCCAGAATAACATGTGGCGTGCACATCTTCAATTTTACTATCTCATTCTGTACATTTGCAGAACTTTTTCGACGATTTGATTATGGCTCAGAGATCCGGTTATCCAGATAAATATAACCAGCTGGTAATCTGGATGTTGGGCTGCACGGAATAACCAACCCTTACGCCCACAGCCGAGTCGAGGGCCATCATAAACATTAAAGCGCCTCCTTTGTCAGCTACGGGTGCGCGCACAGGTCCAATGTCATACATCCAGAAGGGCACTCCGGTGCTGATATATGGCTCTATTTCCCAGTCGCCCTGCTCCCGGGGAAGGGCGTCTTCCAGCAAGGAAACGTCCATCACGGCGCAACCGCCGAGGATGAGCAGAAGGATGGGCAGGAAAATGATTAGTCTATTGGCCATTGATCATACCTCTGTGGCAAATCTGGTAGATGGAGATAATATGTCAAGCAAATATTCAGCGGCGGAAAAAAGATGTTGAAGGACGGGTATTCCTTCTTGTCCAAAAGCCTTATTGTATATATAAACCCTTACTGAAAACTTCATATTTCATCACCCAACTTCAAATGTCCAAACCCAACAGATGATGAGCCAGACGAGTTGATTGCCCATATGCTAACTTCTTTAAGATCATCTTATTGTGCATGTTGCACTGGATTTTAATAAACCATAGAGAATGTCCAAGTGCTTCCATAAATAGTGCTAGATTTGAAGTTTTGGTGATAAACCTGGGTTGCTGGACAAGGGAAATTCCAAGTCAAACAAAACTGAGTGTATGTCATATCTTGCTTACCAGGCATGTGATAACATCAATTGTCAAAGTGAAGGCAATTTGAATTATTCAATAAGGGTTTACATTTGGCTCACTGTTTACGTTCTGTTTTTCATGTGATTGAGGATTTTCTGAAATTCCTCAGGGTGCAGCACCCGGGCTTGGGGAACCAACGCAAGGAGTTCCTTATAATTAATCTGGGGCCCGCCTTTCTCCTCTGTGATCACTTTTTTGCCAGAAGTAGGGATGGCGGCAACCAGTAAATAGCGTTTGAACTGGACGACCCGCACACGGTTGGCACGGTTGAGGCTAATCTCAATGCGCACCGTAATTGGGTCTGCCTCTGAATCAGCGACCACTATAATGCTGTAAGAGCACTCCGAGATCTGCCTGATCGTCCATTGATTCAGCTTGGTGGCTCCTGAAAAGGCTTCCGCCAGGTCGGAAGGCAGTGTTCCCAGGCTGGGCTGCCCACTCTGCCGGGAAGATGGCGTTTCGAACAGAGTCTGAATCTTGCCAATGAACCTGCGGATGGCTCTCAGTTCGTCGTAGGAAAGGATTTTGTCGGTGTGTTCCCAGCCCTGTTCTTTCAGCCAGGCGCTGCGCAGGTTTATCCTGATGCGGTGGCGACGTTCCTTGGCGGCGCTGTAGCTGATGTTTTCCGTTGTCGCGTATGCCTTGAGGGAGCGATGGAGGCGCATGCGACTCCAGATAGCATAGTCGGAGCGGGAAAGCAGGCGGCGCAGATCTTTGCGGTCGAGGCACTTATCCAAATTGACGTATTCCGGATCGCATGGCGGTGCCAGGTTCTGGAGCTTAAGTTCCCGGCAAAGAACCTGCCGCTTTTTCTCCCCTTGTAGCCTCGCCACAATATTGTTGTGTGCTACCCGGCATAGCCAGGCTTTCACGTTGGAGATGGTTTGGGTGGAGGTAAGCATTTCTCGCAGGCAATCTTGGCAGATATCTTCCACCAACTCCTTATCTTGAAGTAGCTTGCGTGCGTAGCGGCAACAGCTCTCGCGTAGTTCCTCAAAATAGGCTTCCACTTCGCGGGAGTAAAGTGCTTCCGGTAATTGCCCCGGCTGCGTGTCATCGCCTGCGGGCTGCAGCTGCTTCAGACTGATCCTGTTTGCCAGTTCGGCTGCCACGATTGGCTGGCCAAACTCTCGCAGAGCTCTTTCCCGCACCAAATCCTGGATCGCGAGCAGGCTATGTAGGCTGGAATTCTTGGGTTTACTGGAATCCATTTATACTCCTTCAAACGATTCTTGGATGAAGCCTGACAGCCAGGCGAAATATGTCAAACCATATTTTGTTGGGAAACTATATTTCTTTTGGTGGCAGTTAGTTATACAAATTGAGGCTGACCTTTTGGGAAATGTCCACACTAACATTCTGTAAGCTTTTTGATTTGCGTCTTTATGTAAGGGCAGCGCCTGCCGCGGGACTTGTTATCTTTTCCAATCTATTTGAAAAGGAGTCATTTTCATGAAACACACGGCTATGCTACTACTGCTGCTCGCCATCAGCCTGGCTTTTGCCAACCCTGTCTGGACTGAGGACGTCGTGGTGCGGGAAGCGCAGGATCTGAGCTACACTGGCTGCACGCAGCAAGCAGATGACGGCAGCCTGATCACGCTCTGGACGCAGATACTGGATGGAGAAAACTGCCTGATGGCAAACCGGATCAGCGCGCTGGGTGAGGAGATGTGGGATTCCTCCCTGCGTATCGCGGGCTGCGGGCTGGGCATCGGCGGAGAGCAGATGGTGCGCTGCTCCGACGACAGCTATCTTGTATGCTGGCTGGAAGGGCAGGAGGAACTGGGATCAGGCCACGCGAGGCTGATGGCAAACAAGATCGACCTGCAGGGAAACCTGCTCTGGACAGATGGCGGAGTCCTTATCAACAACGATTGCTACTTCAGGTTTGGCGCTACCGTCACACATTACCTGATCCGCGCTCACAGCTCCGGGGGAGCCTACATATTGGTACAGCCGGAACCCAACATCCCCGCTGCCTACGCCTACAAATTAAATGGCAGCGGCAACGACACCTGGAGCCTGATCCAACCTTTGATCCAGGCTGAACAGCAATTGACGCTTAATGACTGCCTTGTACCCTTTGGAGATTCAGATGGTTTGCTGGTGAGTTATTACACCACCAGCCAGGCTGAAACCAACTACAACCTTGCAACTTTCAACTATTTGAACGGCTCCATCCTTTACCACAGAAGCTTCCCTCTGGAGCCAGGAGAAGTGGGTCCGCACGAATTGTTCTTAGAGGGCTATTATTGTTTCTTCGATGCAGTTATGATTGCCCAAACGGACACCCGGCTGCGTTTCAGGTTGTTTAGATTTGACCTGGAACCTTATAATGAGCAGCCCGGGGACCTGGTACTCAATCCCCAGCTCATGCCGCTTTCAACGCACTTTAAGCTGGATAAGGCCGCTTCGCTTTATTACCGCGTACTGAGCAGCACACCCATCGATGGCGTAACTCAGGTGCGCACTCATACTTATCTCTGGTCTCATCACCAGTATTACCCAACCCAGATTTGGTCGGGAACCGGCGAGGTGAGCTATCTGGACTGGCGTTTTGACGACTCCATGAAAGCAATGCTCATCTGGAGCACCAATTCCGGCCCGGACACACCGCTGATCCTGCGCGGCCAGGCGATCGACAATTCCAGCGGCGAACCGGTCTGGCCCGCGGATGGACTGGTGATCAGCGAAAACTGGGATTCCGGCTGCAAGCCCCAAGTCTTCGGCTGGAATACCA
>Ga0255344_1005302_pt1 | contig 12460 bp, 10 predicted proteins | sample wastewater_treat_5_FD_192414 | JGI IMG/M metagenome (GOLD analysis project Ga0255344, IMG submission 192414) | Wastewater microbial communities from Lulu Island WWTP, Vancouver, Canada - plant18 | ecosystem: Engineered > WWTP > Wastewater > Unclassified | place: Canada: Vancouver, British... | reverse complement strand
TTTCGATGCTTATCGTTATACTTATGGGGACTACTTTTGTCATTGGAAGTTCCTTTCTTTTTTCCTCAACTAAATTGTATTGGAACTTCCTCTTTTTCTCTATCCACGGACTTTTGAAACGCATACCGAGTCCAGGGAAGCCGCCCCTTTTTCGGGGCGATACCTTATAATTGATGCCCTATGGAACTGAGCCTTGGCAACTGGTTATTGTCCTTTTTGCCTATCCTGACCGTTATAGTCCTTATGCTCCTCTTCAAATGGGGGGCGTTACGCGCCGGCGCGATGAGCTGGCTGGTCGCGGCTGCCGTCAGCCTGATTGCCTTCGGTGGAAGCTGGCGTGTCCTCGCCTGGTCGCAGGTCAAAGCTCTGGTTTTGGCGATGAATCTGCTGATCATTGTTTGGAGCGCCTTGCTGCTATTCAGCCTCGCCAGCGAAGCCGGCACCATCCGCACGATCGGTCTGCTCATCCCGCGCTTTTCCAACGATCGTTCCATCCAACTGCTGCTGATCGCCTGGCTGATAACTTCTTTTTTACAGGGCATGGGCGGGTTTGGCGTGCCGGTAGCGGTTTGCGCGCCCATCCTGGTGGGGATGGGTTTTGACCCGGTTCTTTCGGTCATCGTGACCGTTCTGGGGCATGCCTGGGCGGTTTCCTTCGGCTCGATGGCATCTGCTTTCGAGTCGCTGCTTGCTGTTACGAATATTTCGGGGCTGTCCATCGCTCCCTTTGCAGCCGTGCTCTTCGCCCTCACTTTCATTCCGACAGGCGTGATCATCACTTTTCTTGGGACGGGTTGGAAGGGCGTGCGTCATGCCTTCCCTGCCATTTTCGCCGTCAGCCTCACGATGGGCGCCACGCTTTACGCGCTCAACAACAAGGGGCTTTGGAGCCTGGGCACCATCGGACCAGCTCTTGTCGGAATTGCTACGCTTTACCTGCTGACTTACCTGCCAGCCTATCAAGGGCTGAAAACCGCTATCTCGCATGAGGGGCTGGAGCTCAGCAAGCGCGATGTCCTGCTGCGTCTGACGCCCTATATTCTGCTCGTGGCAATCGGCTTTTCGGTCATTCTGATCCGTCCACTGTATACCTTCCTCAACCAGGTCGGGATCAGCTTTAACTATCCTGAAATCGTTTCCGGATTGGGATTTGTCACGCCGGCAAGCTCCAGCACTCCCCTCCACCCCTTTACGCATCCCGGGATGGTGCTGCTCTCGACGGTCGCGCTCTCCGCGCTGGTGATGAGCCGCAAGGGACTGCTAAAGAAGGATTCTCCGCGCAGGATTCTCAGCGCCACCGCCCACAACGCCGTTGATGCCAGTTTGGGCGTGGTGGTGATGGCGGGGGTATCCGCGATCATGACCCACGTCGGCATGACGAGTACGCTCGCGCGCGGGATCGCCGAAACAATCAATAAGTTCGTTTATCCGGTAGCCGTGCCTTTTGTCGGGGTGATGGGCGCCTTTCTGACCGGATCGAACAATAACAGCAACATCCTCTTCGGCGCGCTTCAGGCGGAAGCAGCCGCGCTGCTGAAGCTCAATGTGCCGCTCATCCTGGCGGCGCAGAACCTTGGCGGCTCGATGGGGAGCGTGATGTCGCCCACCAAGCTGATCGTAAGCTGCACCACGGTTGGGCTCAGCGGAGAAGAAGGCAGTGTCTTGCGGAAGATGATTGGTTATGGTCTAATCCCCATAATTATCGCGGCTGTAGCAACCGGCGTGTGGTCGTGGTTGCTGAGCGGTTGAGTGTGAAATGAGCCTGAACAAAAAAAGCAAAAATTTCCGCATCCATATGCTGATCCTCGTCATTGAGGCGCTGCTGCCGTTCATGCTGCTTTACGCGCTCAATGATAATTACATTTGGCTCGGCAGGATCACGTCGATTATTCTGGTGCTGGGCATCGTTTATTTGGTGGTGTTCAAATGAAACTGAAAAAACACATTTTATTCCTCATTCTTGGGCTGGCGCTGGTCGCTGTCAGCGCGGTTCTCTTCACCCGGCGGGCGATTCCGGTCGCTTCGCAGAGCCAAACAGTCGTGCTGACGGACTGGATCTATGGCAGCGGCGGCAGCCTGGACGTGATGGTTACCTATCCTGAAAAGCTTGAGACCGGACGCAAAAATCTCATCACGGTCACGTATCAGGCGGATAAAGCCCTTGAGAGCGTTTTGGATGACGGCGTCGTATTGGACCTGGAGCTCAGCATGGTTAAAACTGTAATCCAGCCGCAGAAACGTGTGCTGATTCCAGTTGAAAACGGACGGAAGACCTTTATCTGGGAAGTGGAGCCCTTCAACGCCGGCTTTGCCAAAGCAAAGGTCGCTCTGGCGATGGGCGATAACAGCCTGAGCGGCAACTACGCCATCACCGCTCAACAGGAAATCACCTTCAGCATGGAAATCACCGAGTCCACATCCGCCACGAAGGGCAGCCTGATCGTTTGGGGCTTTGTTTGCCTGGCTGGCGGGCTTTTGAGTTTGCTGACAGCCCACCTTTTTAATAAGAAGCAGCCTCCGAAAAGGAGAAAGTAAGGGATCATGGACCAAGTATCGCGCCGCCGCTCCCTGCAGACTGTCTTTTCAAACACGCCCCTGACCGCTCTGGATCCCATCCCGCGGGCGATGATCACCGGCGTTACCAGTGACTCGCGGAGCGTGCGCAGAGGTTTTGCTTTCGTTGCCATCAAAGGTGAAAGCAGCGACGGCTACGACTACATCCCCTCAGCAGTAGTAAACGGCGCAAGGGTCATCTTCAGCGACCGCCCCAAACCCGTTGGGCTTAAAATTCCCTACATTCGTCTGGAAGATGAGCTGCACTTCGCGCTTGCTTACCTTGCGGCGAGTTTTCAGGGTTTTCCTGCCCGCAAAATGCGCATGATCGGCGTCACGGGCACGGACGGAAAGACCTCGACCTCTCTGCTGATCCACCACCTGCTGATTCAAGCTGGAATCGCAGCCGGAATCATCAGCACCGTCAGCGCGCAAATCGGCGATGAGGCGCTGGATACCGGCTTCCATGTGACCACCCCCGACTCACCCGATATCCAGGCGTACCTGGCAGAGATGGTCGCTGCCGGCATGACACACTGCGTGCTCGAAACCACCTCGCATGGGCTGGCGCAGGGGCGTGTGGTCGCCTGCGATTATGACCTGGCGGTGGTTACCAACATCACCCACGAACATCTCGACTATCACGGCACCTACGAGAATTACCTGCGGACCAAGGGGAAGCTGTTTGAGATGCTCAGCGAAACACCCCGCAAAGGGATTGGCAATCCCAGGCTTGCGATCCTGAACAAGGACGACCGCTCCTACAGCACGCTCAAACGCCTTTCACCGTCGGGATTCCTGACCTACAGCCGGATCAACGAAGCGCATTTCTGGGCGGACGACATCACAAGCACGCCCGACGCGCTCAGTTACACCCTGCACGTTGGGGAGAAGCAAATGACTGTGCGCTGCCCGATTGCCGGTATCTATAACGTTTCCAACACGCTCGCGGCGCTCGCCGCAGTCAGCGCGCTGGGCGTGGGGCTCGAAGAAGCAGTGAGGGCTTTGGAAAGCTTCGGGGGCATCCCCGGGCGAATGCAGCGCATTGACTGCGGGCAGGAATTTACCGCCATTGTTGACTTCGCGCACACTCCAAACGCGCTTGAAAACGCGCTGGTCACCGCCCGCGCGATGACAAAAGGGCGGGTGATTGCCGTGTTTGGGTCAGCCGGTCTGCGCGACCGCGAAAAGCGGCGCATGATGCCTGCCGTCTCGGTCAGGCATGCCGATATCACCATCCTCACGGCGGAAGACCCGCGCACTGAACCGCTCGAGGACATCCTCGCAGATATGGCGCAGGCGGCAGCCGAAGCCGGCGGGGTGGAAGGCAAGGATTTCTTCCGGGTCGCGGATCGGGGCGACGCCCTGCGTAAAGCCGTCAGCATTGCCCAGCCGGATGATTTGATTATCTCCTGCGGAAAGGGACACGAGCAGTCGATGTGCTTTGGCAGCAAGGAGTACGATTGGGATGACCGCACTGCCATGCACGCCGCTCTTTGCGAGCATCTCGGAAAAACAGACGCGGAAATGCCCTGGCTGCCGACCAGTTCCGCGCGAAAACCTGACTAAGGGGAAAACTACCGCCGTTTGCGGAGGCGCTGAGCCATTTCTCCCAGCGAGCCGCCGTTGAACCCGCCAAAAACCGCCATCAATCCAACCAGCGCCGAAAGCAGACCGCTCTTCCAGGTCATCAGACCGATCACGACCAGTCCCGCCAGCCCGCCGTAAACGCCGTAGGTCAAGCCGCGTTTGTCTTTGGCAATCATCGCTACTCCGAAACCGACTGACAGCGAACCCAGGAAGATGCCCAGCATCAGGGTCGTGTCCAGACCGGTGACGAGGTCTCCATACCGCGCGACGAGGGCGTCCACCAGGCTGAAGAAAAGCAGCGCCCAGGCAATATTGGCAACCATCGCCAGCCCCAGGAAGGCAATTTTCGTTCCACGAGGGTCAAATATTTTGCTCAGTTTCATAGGGCAATTTTATCAGGAACTTGACGAAAGGCAGGCTCGAACGGTCTCCGCAAGCGCCTTGTCAATGTCGCCTTTCTCATAACCGAGCTCCTGCCGGCTGGAGTGGGTATCCAGGAAGGCGTCGCGAGTCTGCAGATCGACGAAAGGGACCATCGAAAGCCCGCTTTGTTTGCCCTTCAGGCGGTAGCCCAGCTCCACGCCCGCCATGGCGGTTTTTAGCAGCCATTTCGGTAAGGTAAGGACTGGTTTGGGTTTGCCCAGCATGGCGCCAAGGCGCCCCAAAAAATCTGTCCAGGTCAGGTTATCTGAGGCAATCTGCCATTCCACACCAGACCTGCCTGCCTCCAGAGCGCGCGCGGCGGCACGCCCGACCTCGTCGGCGGTGACCATTGCGCTGCCTCCGGCGGGGTAAAACACCCAGGGCAGGCGGCTGTTGAGATAGCCAATCAGGGGCTTCCAGAGAGGAATCATGCCCGGCAGGGAGCCGAAAATGTAGGGCAGCATCAAAAAGCTGACCGCCATTTGGTCGCCTGCTTCTTCGAGCGCCTCGCGGATCTGTTCCACCCGGCTGCGGATATAAGGGTGGTGTTCAGCCAGACGCATCTCAGACCAGCGCCGATGGCATGTCACAAAATACGAACTGAAGACCACTGCCTTCCTGATACCGGCTTCTTTTCCCAGACGAATCAGCCGGCGGGTGGAAGCAACGTTGGCAGCATAAAACTTGGGATAGGCAGGCGCTTTGGGTACCACGCGGTCATCCATTCCTGCCGCGAATACCAGCCCTTCAATGCCTTGGAGCATCTCCCGCAGGGCTTCATCCGGCGTGGCACTCAGGTCGCCCAGCGACAACTCCACCTCTGAAGGAAAGTCCAATTGGGGCGGAGCAGGTCGCAAAGCGAGACTGCGGACGCTGTGCCCGCGCGCCAGCAATTCGCGCACGGTGAAATAGCCTAAAAAGCCTGTGCTGCCAACCACGAAAGTTTTCATTTGTCCTCCGTTACCGCTGCCCGGTGTCAGGGCATGATCGCGTAGTAGACCGTGCTGCCAAAAGCGAGGAACACCTGCCGGTTCGCTGCCACCGCGAAGGCAGTCGCTTCGGAGGTTGGCAGGCTGCCGTCGTGCAGACCCGAACGCAGCACCTGGTTCAGGTTCAGCCGCAGGCTGAACTGGTAGAGCTCGGCCCCTGCAGGGTCCAGGTAGAGGATGGAAGGGTCCGGCGGGGGTGAATACGCCAACTGGGTGAAGCGCAGAGCGGAGAAGTCCACTCGTTTTTCGCCTCCGTCCACGTCCTGATAAGGATAGGGGTCTTCGCAGGTCACCTGACCGCTGATTTGAGAAGCAAGGCAGTGTGAACTGTGCCCATCGGCGTACAGCAGGAAGAGCTCATCCTTGCTGACTGCCAGGTCGATGCCATCCTGGAGCCCGACCGGTTTATCATCGAAGTACGAGACCGGCACCTGATCGAAGTTGGAGCTGAATCCGCGGTAAATCCAGATGGCATTCGCGCGAGAATCGAGAACAAAAAGCCTCCCCGAATCGAAGGCGATGCTTGTCAGCTTCTGCCAGCCGCCATCCGGGGGCATCAGACTGGCAGCGGTTGGTTCCGCGCCGACCGCGCAGAACAAAAGCGTGCCCGAAGCGTCAATGGCAAGGATGGGCGCTTTGGCAGGGTTGTTGATTGGAACTGCCAGCATATCCACCAGTTTATCGACCTTTATCCCTCCAAAAGTACCCGGTCCGCAGCGAAATGCTTCGTCCTGGGCGTAGCCCTTGGATTGGAGCGTCAGATGCCGTACATTGCCGCTGGTTTGGTCGAGCAGGTAGAGGTCGCGGTTGAGCGAAATAATATTGCTGACGAGCATGTCCGGGAATAACCCTGCCGCGAATGCCGGTTTATAGATCAATCTTTTCGCGCCGTCAAGGTCATCCAAAGCCTGCCTCGCCCGCAGGTAGAGCGCGTTGACCTCGTCAGATTTTTGGTACGCAGCGGCTTTATCCAGCCAGGTGATGGTTTGATTCCACCCTTCACGTTTCAGGTCATCGGTCTGCATCAGGGCGGCATTATTGGCGGATGCTTGTGCCTGCGCCAGGAAGTAGCCGTATTCATTCCCCTGTCCCTGGGAGAGGAAAATGAAAGTCGTCAAACCGACCAACAGCAGGGGCACAAGGATGGCGATCAGCCACTTGCTCCGGGCGGAAAGTTCAGCCGCCGGCAGCCCCACTTCGCGTTTCTTTTCCTCGCTTTTCAGGAAGATGGCTTCGGTTTTCTCCTCGATACCTTTCAAAAAGCTTGCTCCCCTGGCAACGCTCTGCAGCGCGCCGGTCTTGAACTGCTCCACGTCGAAGATCGGCGCGGTTTGCGGGGCTTGCTCTGGATCAGGTTCAAAGAGCGGTTCTTCCAAGGCGGGTTCAGGTGCGTCCTGTTGGGCTGGGAGCTCTACGGGAGCAGTGTCGGACAACTCTTCTGCTTCGGCAGTGAGGCTCACCATAGGCACACTCCTGAAGAGGTCCTCCGCCAGAGAGGCGTTTTCTTCCGCGGGATCAGGGGTTTCGGGCTCTTCTTCGAGCCACTCTGTTTCCGTCGGCTCAAGGTTTTCAGGTTCCGCAGGGGCTTCTTCGGCGGGCTCTTCGGGTATAGCCGCCGCGCTCCGCGCCTCAAGGTGGGCTTTGAGGCTGAGTCCTTCACCATAAGTCATCCTCAGGACTTCCACCTCGCCAGAGAAGGGCAAATACATGCCCAGCACGTCTGGGTCTGCGGTGAGGCGCTCGGATTCCAGTAGTTCCGCGGGAATATCCTGCGCGAGCACGAGGAAATCTCCGTCCATCACACCCGCCTGGAAAAAGCGCGGGCGTACCACTGAGCTGTACCCTAATCCGCGGGGATCGAGGTCTGGGTCAAAGAAATGTTCGCGTCCATCCTTGCGGATAAGTAAGCCTTCCGCTTTACCGTTGATGCCGATAAAAATGGTTTCATGGTGGATAACGCCCACAAGCAGCGCGGTTGTCTGCCAGGTGTCTTTTTCCTGCAAGCGGCTGTTGCCCGCGAGAAAGACTTTGTTGAGCCCATCTGCCAGGACGCGCATGGCGTTGGTGACCGATCCGCCCGTCCTGAAGAAGACTGCAGCCAGCTCCTTGAGGGTTTGATTGAGCGAATCATCACTCAGGCTGACCATTTCCGAAGGAAAGAGCTTGATCAGCAGGCTGTCTTCTTCACGTCCACGGGCGGCGCCTTTCCCGGCTGAAGCCGTGCAGAGCAGCCTGGGCTGATGGTTTTCAAACGAGTAAGTGGTCAGATCGAATTTCATAGCGCACCTTATAAGTCAGCTTTAGTATTGCTTACATTCAGACGTACACAATTCATGCCAGAGGGTATAATCGAACCCATGCAATTTTCATTGATCACTGATCCCGCCAGATGGGATGAACTGGGTGGAGAATGGCAAGCTCTCGCGGAAAACACGCATACGCCCGTACCCTTCCTGGAATTCTGGTATTTAAAAACCTGGTGGCAGACGCTTGGCGGCGGTGAGTGGCAGCGCGAGACGAGCCGCCTCCATATTATCACCGCCCGCCAGGATGGCGCTCTGATTGGCGCAGCGCCGCTCTTCTTCACTCAAAAAGAAGACGCCCCGCCAGCTCTGCGCTTCATTGGGCAGGTCGAGGTCTCGGATTACCTGGATTTCCTCTGTCCGCGGGATCATTTGCAGCCTTTCCTTGCCGGATTGTTTGACTTCATCCAAAATGAGTCCAGGGTGCTCTCGCCCGCTCTCGACCTGGCTAACTTCATGGATGACTCACCCAGCCTGCCCATCCTGCACGCGCTCTGCGAACAAAGGGGAATCGCCTGCTCAAGCGAAATCCTGCAGCCGAGCCCCTATATCCCTCTGAAAGCTGACTGGGAAGCCTACCTCGCCTCCATTTCAAAGAAACAGCGCCACGAAATCCGCCGCAAGATCCGCAACGCCGAAACCCGGCATGAGACTAACTGGTACATCCTCGGGAATGGGCAAAACAGCCCGAAAGAATTGCAGGCTTTCATCGACATGATGCGCAATGACCCGGACAAAGTCAGCTTCCTGACCCCAAAGATGGCAGTTTACATGGAACAATTGGCTGCCAGCGCCCTGGAACAGAACCGCTTACATTTGTCTTTTTTGACCCTCGACGGGCAGAAGTCAGCCGCTTTTCTCTCTTTTCTGGGAGGCAACAAACTTTGGGTCTATAACACAGCCATGGAGACTGCCTTCACTGCCGACTCGCCCGGATGGGTGCTGCTGGCTAAGGAAATAAACTGGGCAATCGAACAAGGCATGACAGAAGTGGACCTGATGCGCGGCGACGAGGATTACAAGTATCGATTCGGCGGCATTGACCGGCATGTGATCTCTTTTAAAGCCCGGTTAGCCTGATAAAACTCCGGAAAATCTCTTACGCAATATTAACGAGCCTCAGGTATCCTATTCTTGACGGGATTAATCCCCGCATGGTAACATTAAGTTAGTGATGTTAGCACTCTCATGGCGAGAGTGCTAATTATGAAAGATAAGATGATTAAGCTGACTCCGCGCCAAAAAATTATTCTCTCACTGATTGTGCACGAACACACGCGCACGGCGCAGCCTGTCGCTTCGCGGACCCTGATTGAGGATTACGGGCTGCAAGTCAGCTCCGCCACGGTGCGCAATGAGATGAACGCCCTGACGGAACTGGGTCTCATCCGCCAGCCGCACACTTCCGCCGGACGTGTGCCGACCGAGGAAGGCTACCGCTTCTTTGTCAGCAACCTGGTACAGCAAACCGTCCTGCCTACCGCCACCCGCAACACCATCGCGCATCAGTTCTACCAATCGCGGCGCGGGCTGGACCACTGGCTGCCCTTGGCTGCCTCCGTTTTGGCAAACCAAAGCCAGGCGGTCTCGCTGGTCACTGCTCCTCATTCGGACAAAATCGCGTTCAAGCATATCGAGCTGATCAGCACCCGCGGTTCGCAGGTTCTGATGGTTTTGGTTTTAGTCGGCGGGGAGATCCGCCAACAAATCCTGGCGCTGAGCGAAGTGACCAGCCAGGAAGCGCTTTCGCGTATTGCCAACCAGTTTAACCAGGATTTCGGGAACATGTCGCTCCAACAGATTGAAGCGCTTGAGCTCAGTTTGGATCCGCTTGAACAGCAGATCCATGCCGCCATCCTTGACCAGATGCATCTGACCGATGAACTCGTCACCGGTGAACTCTTTATGGACGGGCTTTCAAACGTGCTCTCCACCCCTGAGTTTGCCGTGATCGACCAGGAACGCTCTCCTCTGCGCCTGCTGGAAGAACGCCCAATGCTGGACGACCTCTTCTCGCGCACTTTGCTGACCGAAGACATTGGCGGCGTGCAGGTGCTTATTGGCGGCGAAGGCACCTGGCAGGAGTTGAGGGACTGCTCGGTCATCCTGACCCGCTACGGCATCCAGGATCAGCTTTCCGGAATGCTCGGCATTCTCGGTCCGATGCGCATGCCTTACGGTCATGCCATCAGCTCGGTGCGCTTTGTGGCGGACTTGCTTTCGGACCTGGTAACTGACACTTTGATCGAATAAGGCAGACATATTATGAAAAAATTTTCGAGGAAGAAAATGACTGAAGACACAGAAAACAAGAACGAAACCCCCACGCCGCAAGAAGAAGCCCCAGATCTGGCTGCGCTGCAGGCGGAGAACGAAGAACTGCGCAAGCAAAATGAGGACTACCTCGACAGCCTTCAGCGGGAACGCGCCAGTTTTGCCAACTATAAACGCCGCGTTGACCTGGATAACGCCAGTTTCGCCGATAGGCTGCTTGGCGACCACGTCAAGTTTTTCCTGCCTGTGGTTGATGACCTTGAACGCGCCCTGCTCCACCGTCCGGAAGACCCCGACTGCGACAGTTGGATCTCGGGGATCGACCTCATCCTGCAAAAACTGTTAAAAGCGCTTGAAGCCAAAGACGTCCATCCCCTGGACCTGAAGCCCGGTGATCTGTTTGATCCCAACACGCAGGAAGCCGTCACACACGAAGAAAACGACAATTACACCGATGGACAAATCATAGAAGTTGTCCAGACCGGTTATCAAATCAAAGATCGCGTCATCCGACCTGCCCTGGTCAGAGTCGCAAAATAGGAGTTATCATGGGAAAAATTATCGGTATTGATCTCGGAACCACAAATTCAGTCGCGTCTGTCATGATGGGCGGTGAGCCTGTCGTCATCCCCAGCGCCGAAGGTGAACGCCTCGTCCCATCGGTCGTGGCAGTTAACAAGAATAACGAACGGCTGGTTGGGCGTGTTGCCCGCAACCAGGCAATCATCAATCCTGAAAACACGATCTTCTCGATCAAGCGTTTCATGGGACGCCGCGCGGATGACCTGGAAGTGCAGCGTGCGAAAGAACACGTTCCCTACCAGATCAACAAGGCGCCCAATGGCGACCTGCGCGTGGTGATGGGCGGCAAAGACTACACCGCCCCGGAAATCTCCGCCATGATTTTGGGTAAGATCAAACGCGACGCTGAAGCCTATCTCGGCGAACCTGTCACTCAGGCGGTCATCACCGTGCCGGCGTATTTCAATGACACCCAGCGCAACGCCACCAAGGACGCGGGCAAAATCGCCGGTCTGGAAGTGCTGCGTATCATCAACGAACCGACCGCTTCTTCCCTGGCTTACGGTCTCGACAAAAAAGAAAAGAACGAGACCATTGCCGTCTATGATCTCGGCGGCGGCACATTTGATATTTCCATCCTCGAAGTCGGCGACGGCGTTTTCCAGGTGAAGTCCACCTCCGGAGATACCTTCCTGGGCGGCGATGACTTCGACCAGCGCATCATCGACTGGCTCGCCGACGAGTTCAAGCGTGAGAACGGCATCAATCTGCGCGAAGACCGCCAGGCGCTGCAACGCCTCAAAGAAGCAGCCGAACGGGCGAAAATTGAGCTCTCCACCACCATGCAGGCGGAAATCAACCTGCCTTACATCACCGCGGACGCTTCGGGTCCCAAGCACCTCGTCACCACCCTCACCCGCTCCAAGCTGGAGCAGTTGACCGGTGAGCTCATTCAGCGTTCGATGAGACCTGTGCAGCAGGCTCTGAATGACGCCAACCTCAAGCCCTCAGAAATCGATGAAGTCGTAATGGTCGGGGGAGTGACCCGTATGCCCGCGGTGCAGGAAGCCGTGCGCAAATTCTTCGACAAAGACCCCCACAAGGGCGTCAATCCGGATGAGGTGGTTGCCATCGGCGCAGCCATTCAGGCGGGCGTGCTCGGCGGTGAGGTCAAGGACATCCTCCTTCTGGACGTTACTCCTCTGACCCTTTCCATCGAGACCCTCGGAGGCATTGCCACACCGCTCATCAAGCGCAACACCACCATCCCCACCCGCGAAAGTCAGGTCTTCTCGACCGCTTCCGACAGCCAGACCCAGGTGGAAATCCACGTTTTGCAGGGCGAACGCCCGATGGCTGCGGACAACAAGTCGCTTGGCAAGTTCACGCTCGACGGCATTCCGCCTGCCCCGCGCGGTGTCCCGCAAATTGAAGTCACCTTCGATATCAACGCCAACGGCATTTTGGAAGTGACCGCGAAGGACAAAGCCACCAGCCGTCAGCAGAATATCACCATTACCGCTTCGTCTGGTTTGAGTGAATCGGAAGTGGAGAGCATGCGCCGCGATGCTGAAGCTCATGCGGAAGAAGACCGCAAACGCCGCGAGTTGATCGAAGCCCGCAACACCGCCGACAACGCTGTCTATTCTTCGGAGAAGACGCTCACAGACCTCGGCGAAAAAGTGCCTGCTGATATAAAAACCCGCGTTGAGGAAGCCATCGCGAAAGTGCGCTCTGTACGCGATCAGGAGGACCCCGCTGTGATCAACAGCGCGGTTGAAGAGCTGATGAAGGTTCTGCAGGAAG
>Ga0255344_1005294_pt1 | contig 12481 bp, 14 predicted proteins | sample wastewater_treat_5_FD_192414 | JGI IMG/M metagenome (GOLD analysis project Ga0255344, IMG submission 192414) | Wastewater microbial communities from Lulu Island WWTP, Vancouver, Canada - plant18 | ecosystem: Engineered > WWTP > Wastewater > Unclassified | place: Canada: Vancouver, British... | reverse complement strand
GAAAGCATCCGTCCGGCGCATATCACCGCGGTCCAGCACCACCACGTTGCCGGTCATCAAAACGCTCAAATGGGGCAGGCACAGCGGGAACCGATGGCCGACTTCGGCGCGATGCCACACAAACGGACGACCCCCGTGGGCTGTAATCAGGGTGGAGCGGCTGTCTGGATTGCGGGTCAGGAAGGCGGCCAGGTCGGCCTCATTTTCAAAACGAATGGTGAAGATGCCGCCGCTGCGGGGCCCCAAGACCACGGCAATGCTGTGGGTCGCCAGCCGGGACCGATACTCCCGGGCCAGCGCTTCTTGCGCAAGCGGGGCGGCAACACTGTCGGGATTAACCCGGGGGCGCACCGGCAACAGCAGGCATCCAGCGAACGCTTGCATGGCCTCCTGCGTGCGGCGATTCAGGATGCCGGATCTGACATCTGTTGGCGGAATCGGCATACGTTACGACTCGCGATTACCGGGTCCTTGGCGAGGATTCTCCTTGGCGGCGATGACTTCGGCCGCTAACGCGGCCTGGAAAGGGGTTACGACGGCGTTAATCATATCGTTTTTGGATTTGAAGGGGGAAAGGTCAACGGCTTCACCCCCGTTCCCCGGGGCTGTTTCACGGATCGGTACCAGTGCTATAAAACATGAAACAGTCAGTTTCAAAGTATTGGAGTAGAACGGGTTACACTGTTTCACAGAGGCCCGGAGACGTGGATCGCTGTGAAACAGTGCTGGACCTCGAAAAACCGATGCCAGCAGCTCCGTGAGACTCCGCCGCGCCGCCGTGCTGGTCTGTTTCGCGACTGTTTCACAGGCCGTGAAGGGGTGAAACAGGTTAACCCTCTGATAGACAACCAGTTGGATATGCGGTTTCATTGTTTATGGGCATAGGTGTTTCTCGATGAAACAGTGTTTGTGCTACGAAGGTGGCAGGTACTTTCCTTTCACGATGCGGATTGATCCCGCCACTGTCGCCTCCTTGGCTAGGCGGGTCACGCTCGATGGACTGATCTCCAAGATGGGGGCGATCGCGCGACAACTGGAGAAGCCCTGATTCACTAAATCCACAAGATCATCGAGCAGGCTGATCTGAGACACACGGACTTCCGTGGGCTTTCCCGGATGTCGAATGTAGTGCCAGTCCAGCGCGGCGGCCTCCCGGGCGGTGCCGCGACGATATTTGGTAAAGGTGGTCTTGAAATGCGCGGCTGCGTTGACCTCACCCGGGGTCGTGACCTCCGTAAGTTTCATCACCCAGGTGGCGCTGTCCTCCCGTTTGTAGGTTCCGCGCATATTCCCCGCGCGACTCGTGTGGTGCAGAATGATGACCGCGACCCCCAGGCGGCGCAGATGGAGCAACCACTGACTGATCGGTTCCCACTCCTCCGACCGGTTCTCAACCAGGCTGCCCAACAGACAGGACAGGTTGTCCAAGATGAGCAACCGAACTTGGCGCGCCTCCACCAGCCGGGTCAAGGCATCTTGCAGCATGGGATTCGCGACGTTCAGCGTCAGGCCGTGATCCTGGTGGAAAGCATGTTCATGATGCAGGAGGTAAAGATACGGATTGTTCAGCATTTCCAGTTCGCGCAGTCGTTCCTTGGTGAGTTCATTCTGCATCTCACCGTCCACGTAGATCGTGGGTATCCCCCCCGGGGCCTGCCACGGACCGAGCGCTCCCCCCTTGGTTGCCAAGTTGGCGAGCGTCAGGGCGAACATCGTCTTGCCGACGCCACGATCGGCGTACGTGTAGCCCAGATCGCCCTCGTAGAACCAGGTGCCGATAATCGGCTGGCGCGGGGGAAACTGCACGGCCATGAAGGCATCCACGGTCACGGTGCAACGAGCGAGGGCGGCATCGAGGTTCACGATCGCGGCGGCATCGGGAACCTCCAACGGAATCGTTTGAAGTTCCGCACTCAAAGCGCGCGGGTTACTTCCGCCGGATGCGGCGCCGGGCAAGCCCGACAACGTCGGCACAATCACTTGGCTCTTTCCGGTCAGGGCATTGGCGTCAATTTGATTCAAGGTGGCCGGTTCGTGATTATTCATGGGGCCTTCCAGTAAAGGATGGTCTGGCGCTGCTGGGTTTCCTGGTTGAAGCCTCCCGGCAGGCGGCAGAACTGGCTCGGGGTCCAAAGCTGCGGATCAGCGCCATAGGCGGTGGCGAGGCCGAACCAATGCCGCGCGGATTCCGGACTTAAATGGCCAACGTAAAACAACGCGTGCAGACTCTTTGACCCGCTCCACGTGATGGCCCGCGGGGGAATTCCGCCCGCCTGCACGATGGCCGCAATAAAGGCGGCCTGGTCGTCGAGGGAATCCTGGTCAAACTCCACATTAAGGAAGCGGCGTCCGGCCACGTTCAGGTCCGTCCGCGGCCCCCAATGATCCTCCGCCCAAGGATCTTCCGGCGACGCCTCCCAGGACGCCTTGGTTAATCCGATGGCCCCGCGCATCGGATTCGGCGTGAGGTAGCTGTAGTCGCCCAACGCCGGATCGCGCAACCAATCCTCTCGCATCCGGCACACCGGCCGGCTGGCACTGACCCCCAGGCAGACGTACTCGGTCTCGCGGAAACACGCTTGGATCACTTCATGCACGGTCGGTGGTGGTTGGCTGACGGCCGACCAGCTTTGAACCGTAACCCCCCGGGACAAGGCCCGGGCTCGTTTGTTCGGATCGGGTGGCGGCCATGGGGGCCGGCGCGGTTGGTCGGCGCCCCGGTCGGTCCAAGCGGAGCGGATTTGCCGCCAGATTTCGTCATCCGGCACGCGGCGGTCCGGGTGCCGGTCCGCGCACTGGCGTAGCAACGCGAACGTCTCCTCCTGGCTGGCGCCGTTCGCCCGGCAGAAGCCGGCAACGCGCCAGAGGAACTGATGCACTTGCGGGTTGGGCAGCCATTCCCGCTGCAACCAGGCGGCGTAGTCTCGTTCAAGGTTCAGGATCGCCATGGTCACGCCTTTTCGTAGGCCGTCAGCAATGCGGTCTTGGCAGTCAGCGGAAGACTCAAGGTCCAAACGGGCCGGGTGGTTAGGGCCTTGGCGATGTCCCGCTCACAATCCTCGGCGCGGAAGCCGGGGACTTCGGTAACGACCTCATCGTGACTGGTAAAAAGCACGTGCACGTCGGGAAGGTCCTGCAGCCATAACAACCCCTGAGCAAAGACGTCCCGGGCCAAGGCTTGCGTGGCCGCTTGCGCGATGCGCGAGCCCCAGAAGCGTTCCGGGGACTTGCCCCGAATGACGACCGCTTCCAGTTCGCCTCGGAGGGATTCCGAGATTTTCCCAAAGCGCAGCATCCGGCCGGAAGGCAACAACAGGCCCCAATCGCGGCCGATCCGCGCGCGCATGGTGTTCTCCATACGCCCCCAAAGGCTTACGATTTCGGGATTCGCGTCGCGCCAACGCCAAACAAAAGCGTGCGCCGCTTCCGCGGGCAGTCCGGCGATTTCCGCAAAGCGGTCGCCGCCGACCCCGTACCCCAGCGACAACGCAGCCTGTTTGCACACCTGCCGGACTTCCTCAGGCAATTCGGAACGCCCATCCCACAGGGACAACTGCAGCGCCGTGCCCTGGTAAGGATCGAACCCCTGGGCCAGCAGGTCCATCATCCGCGGGTTGCCCGCCAGCCAGTTGATGATGCGCGCCTCAATCTGGCCCAGGTCCGCCACGCAAAGCGTGCAACCCGCCGCGGGGATGATGACATTCCGAACCTCGATCCCCTCGAAAGGTTTGCGCCGTTGGTTCTGGAAATTCACACCGCCGGCACTGGTCCACCGGCCCGTCCAAGCCCCGCAGTAGTAAAGCTCAGCGCGGACCCGGCCGTCGGGACGAAGGCGATGCAACAAGGTCTCGCACCGTTTTTTCAGGGCGTTGGCTGAACGGTAGCGCCCCATCTCGACCACCCACGGGGCCTGGTCCGCATATTGCGAGCACCATTGCGCGAAACCCTCCTCGTCTTTGGATTTCGGGGGCGGCACGGGAATGCCAAGGCGCTCACATTCGGCCCGGACCCCCTTGGGGCTTGTCGGTTTGTACTGGGGAAACCACGGCAGCCGGCCCTGCGCTTCCTCCATGATCGAAACACACTTCTCAACGCACTCCCGGGCGTACTGCTGATCAAGGGTTACCCCCCGCTCGCCCCAGGCGGCGGTCATGCCCGCCAACTGTTGCTCGTGCTCCGGCCAAAGGTGGCCGTGGCGTTTCCACAATTCAAATGCGAGACGTGCGTCATGCGCGTTGTAATTCAGCAGTGCCTCGTCGGTCTGGGGCCTGTCCTTGAGATCGATCTGAACTTTCGGTGGCAGGTCCGGGAGCAAGAGGCGGGACGCATCGTCGAGATTGCCGGGGGCTTGAAGATACCGGCTCAGGGCGGCGGTATCCCGCCAACGCTGGATCGGTCCTGGATCTTTTCCCAGGCGCGTTAACACGGCGCGCTCAAAGGCAATGTTATGCGCAATAAGCCGTTCCGCACGGGGCAGGGCATCCCAGGGAGCGGCCTCGGCCGGCCCGCAGTAAACCAAGCCGGCGTCGCCCCAAATTGCTACGGACAGAACCCGAAAGCGCTCATCCGCAACGTAACGATCCAGCCCGAGTTTCCGGATGTCGTAACCGTTGTCGACAAAAGTCTCGAAGTCTATCGCGAGGGCGGTGGTGCGTGTCTTCATGATTGCGTAGGTTGGCGCGGGTCGTAATGATTGACCCGCCGCCAGAGTTCACAGATGAGGGTGAAGGTTTCGAAGGCCTGCACGAGTTCCACCGGCGGGTAGTGCTTGACCTCCACCCGCCCCGGTTCGTTGGTGGAGATCAGAATGTTCGCCCCGTGCATCTTCGGCAGGTTCTCCTCCCCGAATGCCGTCGCCGCGTAGGCGGCCACTTGCAGAATGTGTTCGTCATACCAGACGACGGATTTGCCGGGTTCGGTCTTGCGCGCCTTGTAATCGAACACGGCGGGATTACCCCGGCGCGTCCGGACACAAAGGTCGACGGTTCCCGCGAAGCCATGCTGATGGTTCATCAGGACCCGTTCGGCAGCTAAAACCGTCCCCACAGTCCTCCGAAGGAGAGTCACCACCGGACCGCAATAGCGCTGCAGTTCGTCCGGAATTTCGACCTGGTCGAGCCAGAACCGCTCCAGCGCCCGATGAATGTCCGAGCCGAGGTTTCGCGCAGTCCCGGCAGCCGCGAATCCCGCTTCCAGAATGCGTTGGACGAAGTCGGCTTCATGCTCGCCGGGATTCTGACTCCCCCGCGCGGCGGCCAGCGCCACTTGCTTCATCTTCCAATGCTCCAGTCCCGGCTTGGCGATCACTTTCAAGATTCCGGTAACGGACGGATAAAGCCCCAGGGCGCGCGCATCCTCCAGCCGGGTTGGCCGGTGGCCGCCCGCAGCCACCGGCAGGGTGTGGAGCGGGCGGCCGTCGACCGTGTACCAGTGTCCACTCGCCGCATGTGGTGGAGTTCCCATACTAAAACCCCAGATCCGGATTTTCGGCGGTGGGTATGAAGGGCGTATTGCCGGGATGGCCCGCGGTCGGCTCAGCCGTCGGCACTGCCGCCGGTACTCCGGGCGGCGACATCGGAAGCGCCCCCAACGCCGCCGGCCCGCCCGCCGCCGGAACCAGCGGCTGACCGGAGAAACCCGGTGGCGTGGAAGGCTTCGGATTTGCCGGCCACGGCGCGGCCGGGGCCGCACCGGTTTGCGGCATCATGGCCCCCCGAGGGTGAATCTCCGGGACCACCGTGCCCGGGACCGGAAGAACACTTGGCCGGGTCGTGGCGCGTGACTCCGTTGCCGGCGGCGCCACAATCCTGATTGCTCCCGGCCGGGCTGCCGCTTCACGGTAAGAGCGCAGTGCAGCCTCGGCCTCAGAAAGACTCGGCGCGGCACCCGCGAATTGCGCCATCGCCGGCGCGACATTCATAATCTGGGAGTAAACGCGATGAGTCTTTTTGGCCAACTGCGAGGCGATCGCAATTTGGATGGGGACGCCAACGAGCGTTTGCGTGTCCCAGTTGCGATCTTCCACCCAAGGCTGTGACCCGAGCGCTCCTTGGATGAACTGCACGAGCGAGGAGCTTTCGTGGGCCGAGTTCCGCATCGGTTGTGTCGCAACGAAATGCAGCGCCCCCGCAGAATCTTTGAACGCACAAATGATTGTGGTCAGATCGACGGTTTCGAACTCCGCCGGGTTCTCGAATTTGGGCCGCACGACGCCGAATTCTTCTTCGACCTCGACAATTGCCGCTATGTGAGTTCCAGCCGGTGCCGCCGGGAACTGTAGGTACTCCGGCGAGGTCTTTATGTAATTGCTTATGATGCTCATAAACATCCTTTCTGTTTATGCCGATTCCTCGCGCCCGGATTTCGCGGGAAGAGCGGCACGTTTGTTTAGTTTGTTTCCCGGGTTAAAATTATTGTGTTCAGGTGTGGAAGCCGGCTGCGGGCCCGCCGAGACTCCGGGCGGCGACATCGGAAGCGCCCCCAACGCCGCCGGCCCGCCCGCCGCCGGAACCAGCGGCTGACCAGAACCGTCCGGTGACGGAGAAGGCTGCGGATTTGCCGATCCCACGGCGGCAGTGGCCGCACCGGTTTGCGTCACCATTGCCCCCTTGGGATGCATCCCCGGAACCATCGGACTCGGAGACGGAGGAACACTCGTCCCGGTCGTGGCAGGTGACCCCGTTGCTGGCGGCGCCACAATCCTGGGTGCTTCCGGCTGGGCTGCCGCTTCACGGTAAGAGCGCAGTGCAGCCGCGGCCTCAGAAAGACTCGGCGCGGCACCCGCGAATTGCGCCATCGCCGGCGCGACATTCGTAATCTTGGAGTAAACGCGACGAGACTTTTGAGCCTGCTGCGAGGCGATCGTGATTTGGATGGGGACGCCAACGAGCGTTTGCGTGTCCCAGTTGCGATCTTCCAACCAGGGCTTTGACCCGAGCGCTCCCTGGATGAACTGCACGAGCGCGGACCTATCGTCGGCCGAGTTCCGCATCGGTTGTGTCGCAACGAAATGCAGTGCCCCCGCAGAATCTTTGAACGCACAAATGATTCTGGTCAGATCGACGGTTTCGAACTCCGCCGGGTTCTCGAATTTGGGCCGCACGACGCCGAATTCTTCTTCGACCGCGACAATTGCCGCTATGTGAGTTCCATCCGGTGCCGCCGGGAACTGTGTGTACCCCGGCGAGGTATTCATATGGTTATTTATTCTATTCATAACGTATCATGGTTTTGTTTATGCCGATTCCTCGCGCCCGGATTTCGCGGGAAGAGCGGCACGTTTGTTTAGTTTGTTTCCCGGGTTAAAATTATTGTGTTCAGGTGTGGAAGCCGGCTGCGGGCTCGCCGCGTCCGTCGGGCCCGCAAAATCCCCAGCCCGGTCGCCAGGCAGGCGGGCATGTGTCTTCCTCGTTCTTGGAAGCCCCTTTTTCCTCGTGTGGTGGCCGTAGAGCAAGTTCATGACGTCACAGCTAAGAGTTTTCCAGCGATGCTTGCTCACTTCCCTGATAGAAAACGTTCGATTTCCGCAACGGGCACCAAGTGATGCCGAAGGGTGCGGATGGTGCGGAGTTTCTCCCGGTCGATGAGGCGCCGGACAGAATTCTCGCAGATCCCGAGGATAACGGCGGCCTGCTTTATCTTGACCGCCTTTGCTGCCGGCGGCGTTCCGTCCGGCTGCGCTTGTTGTCGCAATGGTTTTTCTATTTTCATATGCCGGAAATCTGCCACACCGAACAAGCTAATGCAATTCACAACCGCCTTATTCTCAACTAGTTACAACTGACGCTTGCGGACGCTTAAGGGCACTTAAGGACGATTGAGGACGACTAGAATCTGTCATGCCCTTTGTTGGGTTAGCCTTTTCGACGTAAGTACCTTTCTCTGGCCTTTTTACGCCGGATACGTGAAAAGCTGGGGATGGCAAAAACACGAAAAAGTTATCCGAGTGATGGGAGTAACGCAGAATGGGCGTTCTGTGCGCCGGATCTGACGCTGATGAGGGAAGTCGCGTCGCAGCAGGAGGATCCGCTGCGCGAGCTGTTTAATGGGCTGCGCGGGTTGTGTGGGCGGGTTGTCCGCGGCGGATGATGCCCAACGACCTGCCGCCTTGGCCCGCAGTCCAACAACCGACAAGGCTCTGGAAGACGCGCTTTACGACAGCCAGGCGTTTTAACGTTTTGCTCGCATGGATCTGAGTGCCGAAGGCATACCCGACGCCACCCCGCTGCTCAAATGCCGCCGGCGGCTGGAAACGCACGACTTGTGCAAGGCTCTCTTCTCCGCCCTCAACGCTGGCCTGGCTGCACGCGGGCTGTGGCTGCGGGAAGGCACGCTGGTGGATGCCACGCTCATCGCGGCACCGCCCTCAACCAAGAACGCCCGAAAGCAACGCGATCCGGAAATGCACCAGACCCAGAAAGGCAATCCGTGGTATTTCGGGCTGAAAGCGCCCATCGGCGCGGACCGGGACAGGAAGCGGATGTATTCTAGGGTCGAGACGGTGGCGAACGTAGCTGACGTTACCTAAACTGCGGAACTGCGGCCCAGGCAAGCGACGCAAGTGCATACCGACGCCGGTTACATTGGCGTGGAGAAACGACCGGAGATAGTGGCGTTAGAACGGCAGATTGACTGGCGGATTGCGGGCAAACGCGGTGGGATCAAAGCGCTGGCCGAAGGCGCGGTGAAGGAGGCTCTGAAAGCGGTGGAGCGGATGAAGGCATCCGTGCGTGCGTGCGTGGAGCATCCCTTCCCCATCGTGAAGGATTTATTCCGGCATCGGAAAGTAAGGTATTGCGGTTTGGCCAAGAACGGGCATCAACTCTACGTGTTCTTTGGGTTGGCCAATGCGGTGATCGAAGCGCGCGCGGAGGATGGCGTGAAAATAAACGAACCTAGCCGGTTGCTGCGATAAAAAAGATCGCCGTAAAGCGCCACAACCTCGTTTGAGGAGACCAAGAAACCGCCAATTCGAGCTGTCCATAACGCCGCCCGGCGGTCCGCGGATCGCTTTTTTCCTCCAGTACCAACCCTAACTCGAAAACTGGGCTTAATTCAGCGCCTCCTAGCGGTGGTAGGGGCAGCCCAGGCAAGTCGCAGAAGGCCGACAATCCGAGGCCGGTTCAAGAGCGAGAATTTAATTTACGGAAGACCGGTTACTCTTTGTCCTTCGGCTTGGCCCGGGTCCTTGCCGGTTGGCGGGCAAGCCACTCCTTCAACCCCTGAGGGCTTAGTTTCTGACCTTCCAACGATTCTTTGAAAACAACTTTGTAATTGGAGAATCGAGTTTCTCCCTGACCTCTGGGCTGGTCACATTTGATGCCAATGCCTTTTAGTTGCTTTCGCATTTCATCCATCTTCTTGCGGACATTCTTGTCGCTGCGGTAGGTCAATTCTACGAACTCCTGGTGTTTAACGAACACCTCAGTTTTATCACTCTCGGTCAACGCGGCAATACCACGCAAAGCATTTCCGAGAACTGCCGTTCGCACAGATTCTAGCTCAAGCTTGTTCTTAAGGTATGTTTGAACGAGGTAATTCCCCGTTATTACAATCGGCACCAACTCCTCGGTTTGCGATGCCGGGGTCGTGGCTGTCGGTAGAGGTTTCTCCATTGTCTTTGCTTTAACAGTCGCAATTTGATCGATAAAAGCAGACACCATCTCCATCACTTTCGGCAAGAAGACATCTATGCTCTCCTGCAGTAAATGGCATAGTGGGTTCGGGTTTTCACCCAAAGGAACGCGGTAGGAGAGAGGTTTACATTTCGTCCAAAGCCGGTGGTGCAGCCGGAGTGAATCCTTCTCCCTTGGTTCAAAATGGAGCGTAGTCACTTCGATGTTTACCCAAGTGATGCGTTGGCAAAGGTTAACGATCGGCTCGGCGAACGCCAGCCGCGCTGGCACCATAATCCATTTGGCTCCCGCTGGACCCAGCCAGCCCGGGATGCCGCGCACCGCACCTTGCGGAATTGGGGGCGCCATTGCTCCGGCACCTCGCTTTCGCCGATTACTCCTATCGATCTTGATTGAAAGCTCCCAAGCCTGTTGGCACAGAAAGGCAAATCGGCTTGGTTTTCGCGCAGCCTTGAGATCCTCAATTAGCTTCTCGGCGGCACGATCCAACTTACGAACGGAACCCCCAACCCGGGTGGCGCCGGAGGCTTCAGCCGGACTTCGCCGTCCGAGCGCCTTCTGGATTTTTGTGATCATCCGGTTGCGCAAGGCAATATTATCGGCCGCCATTCCCAACATGATTTTAATCGCTGTCCGGGTGTCGTCAACGGATTGGAAAATTAACTCAACCGTGTCGCTGTCCTCTTTGTAAAACTCCTCCCAGTTAATTCGGTCATAGATCGAGACGATCTCCTTGGCGAGGCTCACAAGCTTTGGCGTCAGCGTAAGCGCGTTGGAAGGGCCAGTCGAAGCCTTCCGGCGAGAAGTAGTTCGTTGCATTATTCCATGATGACAACACGTCCGTCCCCGGCAAGCCAAAGGGCATCGAGAAATCCGGCCTGCCCGGCATGATCAGTCCGATTTCGCCCCGGCCTGCGGGACCGCCGGCGGCTGAGTATCCCCGCTCGTCGTGTGTTTGCCGGCGGGGTCGCCCACCGCTGCGAAAGTCACCTTGGTTGCCATTTCAGCGCTGTGCTTGTCGCGTAGATGGCCATAAACCCGCATGGCCAAGGCGCCGCCATCCCCGTGCCCGAGCCATCGGCTGACCGTCGGAATGTCCACCCCAGATTCAATGCAGCGCGTCGCGAACAGTTGGCGCAAATCGTGGTGCGTGATCCTTGCGATGTTCAAGGCCTGACAGGCCCGGGTGAGCGCCTTTTGACATTCATGCACCCGGCACACCGTTTCGTCGGGGGCGGGGTTCGATTCTTTGAGACGTTCCAGCAGGATGCGCATATCCGCAATAATCGGCACCGCCCGGTGGCGCTTGGCGCCGCTGGTCATCCGCACTTTGGCATTCATCACCTTGAGCGTCCCCTTTGGGAGGTCGACATCCTTCCAAGTAACCTCCTTGGCCTCGCTCAGTCGGCACCCGGAAAAAGCCAGAAACCGGACCAAGTCGGCACAATGACGCGAAGCCCTCCCTCCCCCCTGCTCCAGGTTCGCGATCAATTTCATGAACTGATCGGGCTCCGGCAGTTTCAGTTCCCGCATTTTGACTCCGAGGCGCTTCACCTTCCGGGTCGGGTTGGAATGGAGTTCCCCGTAATCCAGAATGTGGCGAAGGGTCGAAAGCGCCTGGTTGAAATAGTGTTCGTCGTAGCCGGCTTCCCGAAATCGTTTGGCCCACTCGTTGCAGTCTGATTCGCTGATGCTTGCCAGTTTGAGGGCATCCAAACCGGGCCAAGTCTTGAGCAATGCCTTCACGCATCCCTGCCGGTACACTTTGGAGCGGGGCTTCAGGTCGTGCCGGGCTTGCAAAGCCTGCTCAAAGCGTAACCGGGCGTCGGCAAAAGTGATCGGGGCATCGACACGGCGCGGGGGAGCGCTGCGCTGCTGCTTGAGGAAATCATTTAAGCGCAGGAGCGCCTTGGAATAGACATCGGTCTTGAGACTGCGACGAACGAGCTTGCCGCCCACCTTGACGCGGGCATAATACATGGCTGTGGGCTCGTATTGCAGCAAGTGTGGCACTTTCGGAAACGACCGCCACTTTCCGTCCGGGGAAAGTCGGGGATCGCGCGTCTTTGCCTTCTTGCGAGTCCTCGCCGCCGAGATTGTTTTTCGCTGCGATTTCATTGCGAAAATCCTACGGGATACAATCATGGGATACAACGATTGTTTTTGGGCGCGTTCGACGCTACGCAAGATTCTGATAATCAATTTAATGCACCCGTAGCTCAATTGGATAGAGCGTCTGACTTCGGATCAGAGGGTTTCAGGTTCAAGTCCTGACGGGTGCGCCATTCAGTATCACGGGCTTGCGAGGAGAGAGCCGGCTGCAGAAAATTCCTTTGGGCCACTTTTGCGCCGCTTTCAGGCTTCTCAAAAGATTCCCCAGTTATCTGCGGCGAGGCCGAAGGCGTCGCTGTGGACGTGGGCGGTGAAGCGGAGGGTATTTCAGGTTGCCGTCGCTTGGATCAACCGGTGCAGATAGTCGAACGAGTACAAGCCGGTGTGATGGCCATCCGCCCAGACGGGCTGAATGGCATACGTGCCCACCCGTTGCAGGCGGACCAATTGGAAGGAACGCGGGGTCAATGGCTCAGCGGGCGGCTTGTGGAGCTGGCCCATCACGTCCCGCTCTCCCTGGCAGCCCGCACAGGGGCATCCCCGCCGCAGAGTTTCCAGCCGAATGTAATGCTCGCTGCCGTCAGCCCATTTAACGGCCAGTTCCTGGCCGATCACCTGAATATCCGTCGGTTGCACACGCGCACTTTGTCGGGACGGAATCGGCGCGTCCATCAATTTTCGATTTGCCGGGCCGGACGGGCGGCGGCGGCTGGCGGGGAAGGGACCACATTTCT
>Ga0255344_1005279_pt1 | contig 12515 bp, 8 predicted proteins | sample wastewater_treat_5_FD_192414 | JGI IMG/M metagenome (GOLD analysis project Ga0255344, IMG submission 192414) | Wastewater microbial communities from Lulu Island WWTP, Vancouver, Canada - plant18 | ecosystem: Engineered > WWTP > Wastewater > Unclassified | place: Canada: Vancouver, British... | reverse complement strand
ACCAGGGCGTTGAGTTTACGCAGAAAGTGGTTTTCGGGTACGATCTGGTCATAAAGGTAGTCTCCGTAGAAAGATTGGTGGTCTGTCTGGATGTATCGTGGGTTTCCCATCTGTGCCTGTCACCTTTTGTTTGTAGTTTGGATTAATTAAACCACGTATCATTAACGTTTGGAAGAATTTTAGACTGTTTTTCAACAGTCTCAAAACAAAATGCTTGACCGATTAGGAAAAGTCAAGTATATTAATGCTTCACGCCCCTATGGTCTAGCGGTTAGGACGCAGCCCTTTCAAGGCTAAAACCCGGGTTCGAGTCCCGGTAGGGGCATAAAGCCATTAAAGTGTCGATTTCCCGACACTTTTTTGTTTGCACTTTCTTTAATAATCAAGAATCATTAACAAATGCCTGATATCCTACACACTGCTCGAGTAGAATAAAATAAATGAAAGGAAAACACCATGTACGGCGCGATTATTGGCGACATTGTCGGCTCACAGGGCTCACAGTTTGAAGGCAAGCCCAACCCAGGCGTTAGTTTTGAACTTTTCACGCCCCGTTGTCGCTTTACTGATGACACCCTTATGACCCTGGCCATCGCGGATGCCATCATGCAAAGCTGGCAGTTTGTTTCGCAGCTGCCGGGTATGGACACAACTGAAAACAGGTCTCCTCTGGATCACCCCGCGTTTCACGAAATACTGGCCCAATACACCATCAGTTGCATGCAAAAATTGGGACGCGCCTACCCTGGGCGTGGTTTTGGTGAACGATTTATGCAATGGGTCTTTTCCGACGAACCCAAACCATACAACAGTTTTGGCAACGGTGCCGCCATGCGAGTGAGCCCGGTGGCTTACATCGCGCGAAGTGAAGCAGAGGTGCTGTCATTAGCTAAAACCGTCACCGAAATCACCCACAACCACCCCGAAGGCATCATAGGCGCACAAGCGACCGCATTGGCAATCTGGTATGGTCTGGAAGATTTGCCGCAAAGTGAACTACGCGACACCAGATTAATGGATTTTTATCCCAATTTCCATGATGTTTTCTTTATGGATATTGATGATTCTTTCCCGCGCGATACCAGTTGTCAGCGCACGGTGCCTTTCGCTTTGCTTGCCTTACTGGATAGCGATGATTTTGAAGGCGCCATTCGCAACGCCATTTCTTTGGGTGGCGACACCGACACACTCGCCGCTATCACTGGCTCGATAGCTGAAGCATACCTCCCGGTACCACCTGAATTCATTTTGTCAGCCAATAATTATCTCGACCAAACGCTCATTGACATCATTACAAGATGGCATGACTTCCTAAAAACCCTGCCCGGAAAGGCAATCTAAGATAAATCTTGAATATGTCCACCTCACTTAGCCAGAAAAGCAAATGAAAACCAATTAAAGAAAAAGCCGGCGATTAAACCGGCTTTATTGTTTAAAGTTTATGTCTTAGACAGCAGCTAAATGCTTTTCAAGGTCGGCGATGATATCATCCGCGTCTTCAAGCCCAACTGAAATGCGAATAAGGGTCTCGCTGATGCCAGCTTCTTCAAGCATTTCCTTGCTGTAGCCTGCGTGGGTCATTGAAGCTGGATGCTCAATCAAAGTTTCAGCGTCACCAAGGCTCACCGCGAGGGTAATCAATTCAAGCGAATTTACAAACTGTTCTGCTTCTGCCTTGCTTGCTTCAAGTTCAAACGAGATAATCGCGCCAGGGAGCTTCATTTGCTTTTGAGCAATTTCATAGCCCTCAAAGCTCTTTAGCCCAGGATAATAAACCTTGCGTACTTTGGGTTGAGCCTCAAGCCATTCAGCAATTTTCATCGCGTTTTTGCAATGTTTTTCCATACGGATATCCAGTGTCTTGAGCCCACGATTGATTAAGAAGGCTTCAAACGCACCTAAAACAGAGCCAGTTACCATCTTTAGTCCAATATCGCGGCAGCGGTCAATAATTGTTTTATTTGAGGCTATAAAACCACTGATGACGTCACCATGCCCGTTCAGATACTTGGTACCTGAATGAACGACCACATCAACGCCCAAAGATAAAGGCTGTTGTAAGTATGGTGTGGCAAAAGTATTGTCAATAACCACTAAAATGAGCGGGTCTTTCTCACGCACTCGCTTGACCAGCTCAGCGATATCCACAACTTTCAGGTTGGGATTGGTCGGTGTCTCGAAATAGACCATACGTGTTTCAGGTTTTAACGCTTCAATGACCATATCCAAATCAGTCGCGTCTAAAAAAGTTGTATTGATGCCATAGCGAGGCAAAGCATCTTGCATCAAGGTAAAGGTTGCGCCATAAAGAGCCAGGTCAGCAACGATGTGGTCACCCTGCTCCAAGAGACTTAACAGCACCGTACTCACCGCGCCCATTCCCGAGCTCAGTGCCAATCCTTCTTCAGCGCCTTCAAGGATGGCAACTTTCTTTGCCACCTGGTCAACGTTGGGATTGCCAATGCGTGAGTAAATATAGCCTTGTTCTTCACCTGCAAAGCGTGCTGCGCCCTGGGCGCAATCATCGAAAATAAAAGTGCTGGTTTGGAAGATAGGTGTAGCGAGGGGATTAATGCCCGGTACACGCACGTCAAATCCGTGAATTTGTCGGGTTGCAAAACCTTGTTTTTGCGTTTCTTTTGTCATAAGTTCTCCTTTGGGTTACCTTTCACTAACTAACTTTTATTAACACTATTTTACTATGCAATCTGAAATAATTGGCAGAAACTCCATTAGTCCTTCCAGTCGCTCACTTCAAACAACATTTGAAGCATTACTTCCCGGTCTTCTCCAACTACGATAACCGGTTTCGACCAGTCATAAAATTTAGTCGTAATCAGCTCAACTGAGATGAGCTTGCCATCATAAAATACAAATCGGTCAATAAAGGCTTTATCAGTGTCAGAGTAGATATTCAACTGATCAAAAAAGAGATTGCCCAAACCATAATGAATAAACGCGCTATCATGGAACTCGTAAGCATGAGGTTGATGTCCTTGACTGCCACTTACGATAACGGCGCCCGCTTCCGCTACCAGGCGGAAATCCTCAATCAACTCCTGCTCAGCACCCCAATGGTAATATTCAAAATGCTGAAAAGTCACGATGGGCAAATAGCCATCACTCACAAGTTGATGGATAGCTTCTATCATGTAATCCATATCACAGGAATAGGCTCCAGGATTGGAATGGCTGACCGTAGCATAACCAGCCTCTTTGCCATTACAGCCGATGAAGGCAATTTTGTTACCATTTACTTCAAATTTCACCGGTGTTTTAGCTTCTTCGATATCGCGTCCCCCACCGAAGTATGGCAAATTGTTCTCTTTATAGATATCCAGTGTTTCATACATGGCTTCACTGCCAAAATCCGCGAAATGATCACCTGTCAGGTCCACAACATCTGTGCCAATATCAAGAAGCAGGTCGATATATCTGGGGTCTGAACAAAACTTAAGTGTGTCTTGTGTCCACTGAGGTTCTGGGCAATAGCTATAAAATGGAATTTCATTCGATATATGGGTGATATCAGCCTCACGCAAAACTTCTCTGACGTCTTCACCTGGATACAAAACACCTTTAATTTCCATTTCTTTTGCCGTTGCCCGTACCATTGCCGTGACACCTGTCATAATGACTGTAGCTAATTTATCCTCACCGCGGTTACTCACGGGCATACTCTCTGCCAGGACCTCATTTATCGTTGAGTACAGCTTAGCAAAATCGTCATCATTCGCATCGCCAACAATTTCCAGTCCAATCGAAACTTTTAGTGGATAGACAGAAAGGTCAAATGCTTTATGGATTGGCGACTGCCCATCTATCGCAATAACTTTGAAAAAAGGACTCAAAGATTCAAAGCCCACAATTGCCCAAGCACCCGGCGTTTCAAAATTATGCGCAATATCAGCCTCATTGGAAATGAGATTCACCTTCAACTTTGCCTCACCAAACAAAAGCTCCATGGCTTGCAGGGTGCCTTTGGTCATAGTTAGTGATTGTGCGGGAAAACCCGATCCACCTTTCCAAAAAACACTCAAGGTTTCAAAACTCACTTCGTCCGTTGTCGTTTTAAACGGCGCAACCAAAGCATAAACCCACTCACTATGCCCTCCACCCTGAAGATAATCCAGCTTGTAATCTGCTTCTGCTTCACTTTCCGTCAATGCTACCTCATTAAGTTCTGGCAAAGCTGATACATACTCACCGGGTAAATTGGAATTAATCCAAAGCATGGAGATTTGCTCCTCTGGCGTTGGGCTTGGTGTTTCTTGTACTTCAGAAAGTGGTGTGGCAGTTTCTTCAATTAATGTTGTTGCTTCGGGCTCATCTTTAGTACTTGTAGCCAATAATGCTGGCGATGTGCCATCTGATGTTTCAGGTGGTGTACCAAGAGCTTCGCAAGCACTCAACAAGATAGCAAACACCAAAAATAACATGTTTATAAGGACGACTTTACGCATTGAATTACTCATAGGAACAATTGTACTTCAAATAAAAAAAGCCCAGTCCAATTCAGACCGGGCTCTTAGATACCTAAGCTTAATAAGCAAATTCGCTTAAGGGATTGTAAAAATTAGTGGGATGTAAACCTCATAGGGCGTATCTTCTATAGGTTTTTCAACACAGGTTTGCAGCTTGAAATCATCCACATACCAACCTTCCGAGGCACCAGCGTTGCCCGTGCCTAAGCGGAAGCGGAAAGCGACTGTTTTACCAGCAAAAGGCTTCATATCAATCACAGTACGCGACCAATCTGAACTGCCACACCATGCCTGACGCCGGGCAAGTGGGTTATAAACACCCTCAGAAATCGTTCCATTATAAGGATTAAGGATAAGCTGCGCTCTGGGCACCGCTTTCCAGGTTACACCATTATTTTCGGAATATTCAAGCACACCGCCATCATCACATGCTTGTGTGGCAGCAAAATTCCAGCGGTGCATAAATAAGACAGCTACCGGATGAGGGCTTGATGGCACTTCAAAGAATGGTGAATCTAAGCGTTGGTCACTTGGCATTTCCGGAACAGTTGCCAAAACAGAATGAACCGGTGAATAAGCACGCGCAGTACTCAAAGCCCATTCGTTACCGTTGACTGGATCAGTATGGATTGTCCAAGCATCCATTCCGTCTTCAAAGTCGATAAAGTAATCTTGTTGCGCAACGGTTCCTTCAGGACAGTCACCAGGACCCGGACGAGTGCGGAAGCTAAAGGTTTGCACACTTTGCACCTCACCACAAACGTTGATGGCAATCACGCGCCAATAGAAAACTCTGTCAGTATCCAGACTATAGAGCAAATTATGCATTGGGCTGGTAATACCAGTGCGTTGGTGCACAATATCTGTGAAGTTTTTGTCTTTGGCAATTTGCAGAGTGTAACTTTCAACGTTAGCCACTGCTGTCCAGCGGAAGGTTGGACGCTGGGGCTGATCTTTTGCGCCATCAGCTGGTTCGGTAAGATTCGTCCCACCGGGAATGGGTGGGTAAACATCCAAAGTCAATTCCGTATCGTGCACCAATTCGCCACTGGTGCCCGTAATCTTAACCACCTGTTGTCCCAAGCTGGCAGTTCCATCACCAGCAAGGGTCAGGGTTGTGTTTCCAGGTGGGTTGACCGTAGGGGGAGCAAATTCAGCAGCAAAACCCGTCATGCCACTGGCAGTCATTGCAACAGGATCAGCAAAATCGTTGATGCTGCGCAAATTCACCGTCGCTTCGGCATTGTCATTGTTGCAAATTTTCAGTTCTGTGGGTTCAACACTCACACGAAAATCAGGGTATTTCGGTTTCTTGAGAATCTGAAGCGACGGGTCACCCATCACCTGATAAGCTTCCCAATAGTAATTGGCACGAGAGTAGCCTTGCGCTTGAACCTGCATCAAACCATACTTAATCATGGAACTGATGCTTGGGGTAATATCGTCAGTTGGGTCAGCGTAAAGGTTATCGAAGATGGCTTTTTGGAGAGTTTCATCTTCTGGCCAATAAGTGCTTACGCTGGCACCAGTAAAGAGCAAACCACCTTTACCATTTTGAATAACCCATGTGTCGCTGAAGGCTTCTTCCACGGCATAATCAGCTGTAATACAAGCATGCGAAGCGACATAGGTTAAGGGCACACCGGTTAAATTACGTACATCGTTTTGGTTGATTCTGGGCGCGTCCCAAAAAGTTGTCGCGCCATGCCCGCTATAGATGATATAGGAACGATCATCGTTGATGGAAGCAATCGCATGCGCCCCGGTACCGCCATAAGTAATAGCATAGATTTTATCGCCACCAGGCTGAGGATTTTGCGGGAAGATACCCGTATATCCACGTGGTAAGGTATAGTTGTCGATACAGTAATTATGGGTACCTTCAGCAATATCATAATGCCATGAGTCATCCGAAGCCAGGAATTCAGCTTTCTTTACCCAAGGTTCATCACCTGAAGTGTTATTAAACCACTCTAGGTTGGCAATCATATTTTGCAAGTGCGAAAGTTCTCGCACAGGGAAGCGTCCCCAAAGAATATCGGGCACAAATTCTGTGTCGCTATCCATTGTGAAGTAATGCAAATCTGTAGACGCGCCAGACCCACCGGAAGATCTGAAAGAATAGTTCGTCAATGTCCAGGTTGAATGGGCGCTATTCTTGGTATCACCGATCAGATAAACATAAACAGGTGGATTAGCACCTTGATACTGGGTTTTAATGTAGTTTTTGATGGCTGTTGTGGTATTTCCGCCAACGGTTGTCAGGTTTACGACAGAGACATCAAAGCCTTGTGATTGTTTAAGCGTCACCAAATCAGCCAGAGTGTTTTCAAACGCGTCCGCGGTAATTATTAATATGCGTTCAGCGGTGTTGGGAACAACAACCGGACGTCCCTGGTTGAAGTTCAGCACTGTTGGTGCTAGAATGTTATTGAATGGCTCAGCATTAAGACGGTCAGCCTCCTGAATGGTCAGTTCCATATCACTGCCACTAAGCAAAAGCTTAAAGGACATGCTCGCGCGGGTTTCCAGTTCTCCCGTAGTGCCATTGTAGCGCACAGGTCGCATTTGCACGTTGACCACGCGGTGACCACGCATAATGAATTCGTCCACAATGGCAATCGGGCTTTCAGGATAAAAGCCATTTTCGTAAAACTCGGCCATTGGTTCACCACCGGGCACATATCCTTCACATTTAGGCTGGCCAGGTTGCACCGGCGCAATTATGGGATTAAGGCCATGTTCGGCGAGTTTTATGGTCTGAACTTCGCTGTCAATGAGTTCCAGGGTGACTTCCGCGCCAAGGGGCACTTCGATTAGCTGGTTGAGCACGGGCAAAGCCGGCGCGCCAACATCCTGGGTCACATGGTAGCCTTCCATCTCAAATGAGAGAAAGCTTTGGCCAAACAATTCAGTTTCGCTTACGGTGATACCGGGCATTTCAGCACTTACCGTAATTTCATCAGCATTTGCACTAAGCAAACTGACTTTAGGTAATGCTTCCTGGGTTTCCGTACCAAAGGGCAACCATTCGCCTGGTTGATACTGGGCTTTCGCGCTATGCGAAAAAGCGCCAAATACCATCGCAAATGCGACCAGAACCATGATTAGCTTTAGCAGGATTTGGGGTGTTTTGTGAATTTTCATCAGCTCTCCTATTAACAAATTCGTTTAACGACTGTTATGTGCCTATAGCACACAAGCAGGAATTTTAACCCAAAATTACAATTTTATGGGAGATAAAAACAAAAAAACTATTGGCAATTAACGAATCACTATACTTTGTGAACAGTCAAGATACCGGCACAATGTGAGATTTGCTCATATCTTGGTGAGAGATGCGCTATAGCAGGCTGTAAAGAAGAGAAAACCATATAGTCTTCATCTTCATCCCATTCGCCACCTACATCGCCTTTGCAAAGCGTCAAAGCATGCTCATTCAAGAAAGCGATATCACCAATCAGCATCATGCCACCCGGATTTAAAACGCTGTACCACTCTAAAATTCGCTCATGTTTGAGCGAGTCAGGTACATGATGAAAGGCGTAAGAACTCAGGATGATGTCAAATCTCTTGTCTTTGAGTACATCAGGTAAACCTTGTGAAAAGTCAAAACAAAATAGACGCGCTTTGGGCATTTTTTCCTGAGCGATACGACACATTTCAGGTGAGAAATCAAGACCACTGATGTCGCAACCTATTTCATACAGTTTTTGGGTCAGACGCGCCGTACCAAAACCCAAATCCAGAACTCTTGCTCCAGGTTTGGTTTTAATTTCATTCAGCAAGGTTTCCAATGTGCGTCTGTAACCCGCAAAAGGATAAAGATTTGCCTCATCGCAGACAATCACATCTTCATCATATTCCAAAGACCATCGGTCAAAAAAAGCAGCATCCATTATCACGCCTCAGCTAAGTTAGAGAACACAGCAGGTATTTTCGGTTCAATGATAATCCGTTTCGTTGACAATTCAAGAGCTTCGATCTAAACTTAATTCATGCTTGCTCACGTTTATTCTTGCGCTGTAATCGGCCTTGAGGGTGTCACTATTGATGTTGAAGTGGATTATGGCCAAGGTGGTGTTGGACGCATTGCCATCGTTGGTTTACCTGATGAAGCCGTGAAAGAGAGCAAAGAACGCGTCTATTCTGCCATCAAAAACAGCGAGTTAGCTTTTCCGCGCAATGCCCTTACCGTCAACCTTGCGCCTGCCAGTGTGCGCAAAGAAGGACCCGCTTTCGACCTTCCCATTGCAGTTGGTATTCTCATTACCTATAATCAGGTCCCACAAGCTACCGTGGAAGAATCAATGTTCGTGGGTGAACTCTCGCTGGATGGCTCCTTGCGCCATGTGCGGGGCGTGCTTTCCATCGCTGCCCATGCCCGTGCTGAAGGCTTTAAAAAACTGTATGTGCCCGAAATGGACGCCGCTGAAGCCGCCCTTATCCCGGATATTGAAGTTTATCCGGTGAAAACACTCAGTGAGCTGGTCAATCATCTTACGGGTGGCGAAAAAATTGCCCCCGCTAGCGCGCGCGACGTGGGTGCCAATATTCAAGTCTTTAACGAAACCGATTTCAGCGTGGTCAAAGGGCAGGAACACATCAAACGCGCCCTGGAAGTCGCCGCGGCAGGTGGGCATAATGTGCTCATGTCCGGTTCACCTGGTGCCGGCAAAACGCTGATGGCACGCGCGCTGTGTTCTATCTTGCCAAAACTAAGCATTGATGAAGCGCTTGAAGTGACCCGCATTTACTCGATTTGCGACATGCTCCCGCCCGAAACACCGCTGATACAATCACGACCGTTTAGGGCACCCCACCACACCATCAGCCATGCTGGTATGGTGGGCGGTGGGCACGTTCCGCGCCCGGGCGAAATTTCGCTCGCGCATCGGGGCGTTTTGTTCCTGGACGAACTGCCCGAATTTGGGCAACGCATGCTCGACGTCCTGCGCCAGCCTATGGAAGACAAAGTTGTCACCATCAGTCGCGCGCAAGGCTCGCTCACCTTCCCTGCTAATTTTATGCTCGTGGGCGCGATGAACCCCTGCCCGTGTGGCTACGCGGGTGATAATTTGCGCCAGTGCACCTGTATGCCAGCCGCCATCACTAATTACCAAAAGCGCATTTCGGGACCCTTGCTGGACCGCATTGATATCCACGCGCACGTTCCCCGCGTTGATTTTCAGAAACTAAGCAGTCAGCGCCAGGGAGAAAGTTCGGTAATTATTCGCGCGCGCGTTGAAGCTGCCCGTCAAAAACAAACGGAACGTTTTGCCGGTACGCGTTTGGTGAGTAACGCGGATATGACGCCTGCTGAAATTCGCCAGTTTTGCAAGCTGGACACACCCTGCGAACAGCTGATGAAAACCGCCATGCGTCAAATGCGTCTGACCGCGCGGGGTTATCATCGCGTGCTCAAGCTTTCCCGCACGATAGCGGATTTGGACGGTGTTGAGCATATCATGCAACACCACATCGCTGAAGCATTGCAGTATCGGGCAAAAGAGCAAGAATAGTTCACTAATAATTCCATAACCCATTCTCATTTGTTCTAACATGGTCTCCTAATCACGTGCGGAAGAGACTCATTGGAGTATAATTCTCATATACAAAACAGGCCGTGTTTTATAAGGTGGTGCTGAAGTGATGAAGATAAAATCCAGTATGTATCAAAGCTTATTGTCAGTCTTTTTGCTTATCTGTTTCATCGTGGCTTGTACACCGCTAAGCCCTCAATCTCATCCGAAACCAGATGCCCCCTCAACTATGACACAAGTCATCCCCATCGCCACCGATACTCAAGTAATCCCAACCGCAACAGAGATTATTCCCACTGCCACTGAAGTTCCAACTTATATAGTCCAAGACTCAACAGAAGCCTACACCACTGCTCAGGACAAATTAAATAAATCTCCCGAGGCCCTGTCCCAGCAACAACGCCTTCAACGTTGGCTTGACTACTGGGTTCAGTTTGACAACCGTCCCTTTGCCCTTGATTCCGCCGATATTCACTGGAAATATATCTACGACAACGCCAAGAATCCCAAAGAAGTCATGACTTTGCTGGAAGTCAGCGGTCCGGATTACCAAAATAAATTATTTACCGTTCCTATGAACGAAGAGGGTTTTGTTGATTACCCTCCCACCGTCACCGGCAAATACATTCAACCCGGTCTCGGCCCTCTGGAAATCAACCCTCATAAAGACAACACTATCTTATCAGTGGACCAAGGCACTCTGGTCAGACTCGATTCTCAAGGTAAAATCGTCGAAAGACTCTCCCAAGCCCACTGGGAAGCCGAATCTCTCATTAAAGGTGACATTTTCCAAGATCCCCAATCCAAAGCGGAATTTGACACTGTGGTCCTGGCCCCCTCTCCCATCGACGACCCGGAAAATTTCGCCCTCTTTCAGGAGGAATATTTGCAAAAAATTAACGAACAAGCCGAGACCTACCGTGACCAAGCTATTGATGATACCTTTAGAATCGGGAGTAGAGGTGATTTTTTGTTTTATTCCTCCGTCTGGAAACCTATCGCTTCCTATAAATTCAAGTGGGAGGGACAAGAAATTCTTAATAAAACCTTTTTATACACCAGTCAACAGGGTGATTTAGTGCCGATTACTCTCACCTATACCCCTGAAGACTCCTGGTTTTTTGCCGATAGTTTTCAAACACCTGATGGCAGTCAAAAAATGGATTTATATGTACTATATGCCTTTAAGGAAAGTATGAAGAAGGAATTTCCAGATGACTTTCTTGATCATTTTTTACCGACAGATACCAGTCAAGAATTGAATGAGGCTATTATTCGGATTTGGCGTCAAGGTGAGACTCCCACTTCAGCTGATTACGAGATTGTCTCCAAAATGCCTTTAATTTTATGGGGTTTTGTGGAACACAAATAAACCTTACCGAATAGTGTATAGTTAAGTTATGAAAGCTGGTCGTCTTTATCCGGTGGTCATAGTGTTGTTAGTCGTGGTTATTATTATTTCACTCTGCTTTTGGCAACGAAAACCGGTCCACCATCTCCACTCCGATTTACCCGCTGTCACGGTTTCGCCGGTGCTCATTGAAGTCCAGGGCCAAAAATTTGTCCGAGAGCAACAAACCCTCTGGCAGGTTTCCGATTGGAATTTTGCCCACAGTCAATTGACGGTCACCAATGCTGACCGTCAAGACCGACAGATTACCGTTGATTTGAATCGGATGAAAGTTTTAATTCCTTTCAAGGAAAGAGACAAGCGAGGTGACATGATGGGTCTGACCCAAATCGAGGGTCCGGCCTGGCAAACCGCCTTTTGCCTCGGTGTCTGACATAACTGCCAGTTAGTTTAGCTACGGGTAGGGTTGCCTATTGATGTATGGCGAAGACGCCATGCATTTTAGCTTCGGCGCTGACGCCGGGGCGAGAATTTTTTAATGTTCCGCTATGGTCTCCTGACCATGGCAAAACGGGGTCAGGAAACCACGCACGAACGAAACAACACCACTCCTGCCGGCGTCCCGCCGTGCAGTAATAACATTAATAAAATGTTCTCGGAGGCGTCTTCGCCGACGATTTTTTATGATTATGTTTTCAGACGCTTTGCAAACACTTGTTTTATTGCTTCGGCGTGGACGCCTCAGCGAACAAGGGCGGGTTGCGCGTGGCGGATATGTTAATAGCTTAGCGTTCATGTCATTCAGGACGCCACGCGCCAGTTGGTTGACTCCCCTTCTGGGAGGCTGGGTCAAAAGGTTGGAAATGTCTCTAAATAGATATTGATATCCCATACAAAATAAAACAAAAGGCTTATCTCACTGCCACTGTTTTCAATATGTTATGTGCTAAACTCACCAGTCCCATTTCCACTTCTACATTTTCAATTCCCCTGAGATGAAATCTCCTGATTTGTCTGTTTCCTTTGATCATTCCAAATACGGCTTCAACATCACAAGAACGTTGTTTACGCAGTTTCTTTCCCTCTTCGCTGTCCAAGGTCTTTTTCGCTTGTTCCGTATAACGTTCTAATTCCCAG
>Ga0255344_1005278_pt1 | contig 12517 bp, 11 predicted proteins | sample wastewater_treat_5_FD_192414 | JGI IMG/M metagenome (GOLD analysis project Ga0255344, IMG submission 192414) | Wastewater microbial communities from Lulu Island WWTP, Vancouver, Canada - plant18 | ecosystem: Engineered > WWTP > Wastewater > Unclassified | place: Canada: Vancouver, British... | reverse complement strand
TGTACCAAGCGCAATTGATGGAGAGAATTTTGTATTTCAATGAAACAGCGAAAAATCTGGGCGTCCCTCTACATTCTAATACAGATACTCCAGTGAGATTTGTCGCGCTAGGAAAGCCTCAAGTAGGTTATAATATGGTTACTCGATTGATGAATGACGGTATCTATACTAGCTTGTGTGTCTACCCAAGCGTATCGTATAATAATACCGGAATTCGTATAGCTTTAACTCGTCATCATTCTATTGAAGATATACATAATCTGCTTTCTGCAATTGCTAAGCATTTACCCGAAGTGCTGGTTGAGTGCGGGTCAAGCATGAAGGAAATAAACAGGTACTTTAAGCTGTAATTTTATCAAAATAAAAAAAGGGACAATCTTAATTGATTGTCCCTTTTTTTATCGCACGAAAACTTCCCTAGCTAATAAAGCTAGTTAGTTGATTTAGTATTAATAGGTGATGTTTAGGCAGTCCTTCCCCAAGAACAACCCGATAAATTTTTCATTAGTTTTTAGGAAACTCACAGAGCTTCCAAAAGTCGGTTATCAACTTAAATGTTCCTTCGAAATGTGCAATGTCTACAGGTTTTAATATATAGCCTGCAACATTGTACTCGTAAGCACCGGCAACATCGCTGTCGTCGCTTGAAGTTGTTACCATATACACCGAAATATGCTTTAATTCCGGATCGCTTCTCAACTCTTTTAAGAATTCTAATCCGTTCATTTTTGGCATATTAATGTCAAGTAAAATAACATGCGGTAAAGGAGAAATTTTTTCCTCTCCGTTAATCCCTTTTAACTTATTTAGGGCTTCTTCCCCATTAGCTGCATGATGAACATTTGATATGATGTCCATTTTTTTTAGCACCCTTTCCACTACCATCTTGTCAACGCTATCGTCTTCAATATGCAGGAGGATAATTTTTTTGTCTCCCATGGCTTATACCTTAATTTCCACCAAATGTAACTTTTTTAATGACTTCCCGTAAGAAAATTAAAAATTATTGTGATTCATCTTAAGCAAGTCCAATTATTTCAACCGATCCAAAGCTCATGCTGAAAGATTTCCTCCTCGAAGATTCTTATTACGCCTTGATTCCTGATGACGATCTCATTAGCAAGCAGCGTCATAAGTTATTCAGGACAACTTCTATGGTAGGTGCTTTTGCTTGCTTCATTTTCGTAATCCAAAACCTAGCCGTTTATTCAATTTCTCATCCGGTCGTATTGATGACCATTTTAATCGGATTGACCTTTATTGCCAATATGCTTTGGCTTCCTCGCCATAAAAACTCTAAAATGGCCTATGTCATTTTGGGATTGTCGGCCAATCTGATTATTCATGTTAATATGTATGCTACCGGCGGAATTAAAGCTTCTGCTGCATTTTATTTTGCTCCTATTATCTTAATGATATTCATGTTGTTAGGTAATAAAATCGGCAAAACTATGTTCCTTTTAGTGATCGTTAATGCTGCCTACTTTTATTATATTTCAGAGAATACAACACTTACTTCTTATGACCTTATCGGGCAAACTGCTCACCAGATAAATTTCGATTATCTCATTACTAGTATTACTGCATCTATCATCCTCGGCGCCCAAATTAGTTATTTGGAGTCTGGTAAAAATGTTGTTATTCAGCGTATTACGGAGCAAAGAAACGAATTGCGCGAGAAAAATATCGAACTCAAAAAATTGTCAATTGTGGCCAGTAAGGCCGATAATGCCATTACAATTACCGATAATATGGGTATCGCCGAATGGGTAAACGATGGTTTCGTTCGCTTAACCGGTTATTCTTCCGAAAGTACCGTTGGCGCTAATCCTTTTGAGTTGCTTAAAGGGAAAGGTACTAATCCTTCAGTTTTATCGGATTTGAATGAAGCAATGAAAAATAATCAACCGTTTTCTTGCGAACTTTTGAAGTACAAGAAAAACGGGAAAACGTTTTGGTCGCAAATTACCATGACGCCGATTACTTCCGATGAAAATAATTCTCAACAGTTCATTTTTATCGAGAGTGATATTACACCTCGAAAGATTGCTGAGGAACGTATGCAACAGTATAATATCAATCTCGAGAAAACGAATAAAGAACTCGATAAGTTCGCTTATGTGGTTTCTCATGATCTTAAAGCTCCGCTTAGAGCTATTGGTAACTTAACCGGTTGGATCGAAGAGGATATGGCCGATCGCTTGCCCGAGGATATTCGAGGTCACTTTAATATTATAAAAGGTAGAGTGGTTCGTATGGAAGGATTAATTAATGGTATCCTAGATTATACTAAAGCTGCTAAAAATGAAGGTGAACTGCAGAAGTTTAAATCCGACGATTTGCTTCGCGAAAGTATCGACCTAATTGGTGTCCCGGATAACGCCGTTGTGCACGTTCGCGACCAAATGCCCGAAATGCAAGCCGAAAAGGTGAAGTTGCAACAGATCTTTATGAATTTAATTCATAATGCTGTAAAGTATAACGATAAGGAAGATATTCAAGTTGATATCGGTTGTGAAGACTTAGGTGCGGAGTATAAGTTCTATGTTAAAGATAATGGTCCCGGAATGGATAGTAAATACCACGATAAAATTTTTGTCATTTTTCAAACTCTTAATGCTCGCGATGAAGTGGAGGCAAGAGGCGTTGGACTAGCTATCGTGAAGAAAATAATTGAAGAGGAAGGCGGACGAATTTGGGTCGAATCTGAAAAGGGAAAAGGTGCTACATTCTGCTTTACATGGCCTAAAATGCGTCGAAGCCCCGATGAAGTGGTTCTCGATTACGAATATGAACTAACCTGAAACATAAAATATTTTCTTGCGTAAGAAGTGTTAAAAACCACCATAACATGAAAATTGTTTCTAAATCAAACGCAACAGCTCCTGTTTATACAGAACTAGAAAATCATGTTCGTTCAATTAAATCTTTGTTGAATGAATTAGAGCCTTCTGAACGCTTACGTTACATGAATGAGCTATTTGTGCGTTTACTTCCTGAAAGAAATAATAATGAATCAGCTCAAGAGAAAATTATCTCTCGACTTCGTTCTACAAATGCGCCTTCTCAACTTTCGTTGAATGCTTTGTCGAAAGAACAACAACGCTTGATCAATAAACTTACTTCAGCTACCGATCGCCTTCATCGTGAAATGAATGATGATTCTATCTGATTCATCATTTCTAAAAATAGTTTCATCCCCTTTTTTGCTTCTTCGTTGAGTTCGTATTTGATATAATCATTCAAATAGCTCAATGTAGTTATGCGTGGATGTCCTGTTTCACTTCTTTCTGCAATTTCTTCGCGCATTGAAAGCCCTCTCGCAAAACACGAATTCAATGTTTGTATATCGGTTTCTGCTATAGGCTTATTCGCAATCCAACAGGCAAAAACAAATGGAAGCCCTGTATGCTTTTTCCATTCTTCGGCTAAATCATAAACGTATTTGAATCTCGAACTGTATCTAAGTGCCCTGTCGCCAATAATTACTAGCCCTTCGTTTTTTTGAAGTTCTAATACATTGCCGCTTTCTTCTTTCCACTTAACTTCTTTTTTCCAATGATTCTCGAAAAGTATTCTCGCTAGCGTTACCGATGTGCGCGATTCATTGTCTTTTGTAATAACTTCTAATTCTTCTATCGGTTCATTCGATACTAATAATACCGATCCAACTTCTCCATTCGCCGAAATACAATAGTCTGTAATTACATGTCCGCCTTTTACATAGGGTAACATCGCTATTGGCATCAATCCTATATCTGCTTGCCCGTTTATTACTTTCTCAGCACAAATAGATGGTATGTCTTTGCTGATGTCGAATTGTTGTGCAATAGTTTCTTGTTCTAATCCCGCAACAAATGGTAACGAGTTTAAATACGATACTACCGAAATTTTAAGTTTTTCTCTCTCCTCCATTAATGCAGAATCTTGTACACTAATTCTCTTAATAAATCTCCTTCCGGCGTTCCATTGTTGTTTACTCCTTTCGACTTCAAATCGTATTCGCGTAGCGTGCTTATGATTTGCTCAGTCTTTGCAAATGGATAGTTCTTAGCCGCATTGATGTATTCGTCAACAAAAAACGGATTCACTTTTAATGCTACAGCAACGTTGTTTTTTGATTTGTCAACTAACGCATGATACATTAATATTTTCGAGAAGTAGCTGTAGAAATTAAAGATCGTTAATACAAAAGGATTGTTCTTTGGATTAGCTCTGAAATAGTTTACAATTCTTGTAGCTTTAATAATATCTCTTTTGCCTAATGCCGAGTTTAATTCGAAAATATTGAAGTCTTTACTGATTCCAATGTTTGTTTCAATTATCGATACGTCAATCGTTGTCCCAGGCTTCTGGTTGATTAATAACTTGTCACATTCATTCACTACTTTCGATAGGTCAGTGCCTAAATGATCCGCCATTAATTTCGCGGCAACAGGCGCTATCTTGAAATTTTTTTCTGCTAAATATTTTTCAATCCATTCCGGAACTTTGTTTTCGTATATTTTCTTCGATTCATATACAATGCCGTTTTTTTCTAAAGCTTTGTATATCTTTCCTCGCTTGTCTAGTGTTTTGTATTTTACACAAAATACGAGTACTGTCGATTTCAACGGATTGTTGAGGTAGTTTATTAAAGGATTTTTTTCTGCCGGCTCGTCGTCTTTTTCATTGTCGTCGTCGTCGGATTTTCTTCCCATCAATGCTTTGAAGTCTTGCGCTTCTTTTACAAGCACTACCTGGTAATTTGCCATCATCGGATATCGCTTGGCAATGCTCACCATATCCGCAGCTTCTAAGTCTCTTCCGTAAACTACACTCTGATTGAATTCTTTTTCCATGTCGTCTAACACGGAACTTTCTAGTAAATCAGAAATTTTATCAATATAAAAGGCTTCATCTCCTTGTAGTAAATATACAGGATGATAAATCTTGTTCTTGATGTCTCTTACTAGTTCTTCGTAACTTTTTATCGCCACTGGTATTCGTTTTTAATGCGTTTTGTTAAAAGCGGAGGTGCTTCACCGTTAGTCCGTTGTTGATTAATTCATTTAATGCAGCAATGCCAATTTTAAGATGGTCTTCTACATAGTTTTTCGTAACTTTTGAATCACTTGTCGCCGTTTTGATTCCTTCCGGTATCATCGGTTGATCTGATACAAGTAGTAATGCTCCCGTCGGAATTTTGTTCACGAATCCTGCAACAAATATGGTCGCTGTTTCCATGTCTATTCCCATCGATCTTGTCGATACTAAGTATTTCTTGAATTCAGTGTCGTGCTCCCAGACCCTGCGGTTGGTGGTGTATACCGTTCCCGTCCAGTAGTCTTTGTTGAAGTTTCTGATGGTGGTCGATACCGCCTTTTGTAAACTGAACGCCGGTAATGCCGGTACTTCTTTTGGTAAATAGTCGTTCGATGTTCCGTCGCCTCGAATGGCTGCTATCGGAAGTATTAAATCGCCTAGCTTGTTCTTTTTCTTTAACCCACCGCATTTTCCTAAAAACAAGACCGATTTTGGTGATATCGCACTCAATAAATCCATTACCGTCGCTGCATTCGGACTCCCCATCCCAAAGTTTATAATCGTAATTCCATTGGCTGTTGCATTCGGCATCGGCTTGTCAATGCCAACAACCGGAACTTTGTACCATTTGGCAAAAAGCGTTACATAATGCTGGAAATTGGTAAGCAATATGTAGTTTCCGAATTTCGATAATTCTTGTCCTGTGTATCTCGGTAGCCAGTTGTCTACTATCTCTTTTTTGTTTTTCATGTCCTGTCCTCTTCTTTTTATTTTAGTGGTTGGCGTATCTTCGCAGCATGAGCAATGATCAGCTGATTTTATTAAACTTGCCCGAGTTTGAGTTCGCCATTAAAACGGAAGGACAAAGTAAGCAAATATTTGACCCCGTTCGGAAGAGATTTGTAACTCTTACTCCTGAAGAGTGGGTCCGACAGCATTTTTTAAGGTATATGACCGATTATAGGTCGTACCCAGCTAGCTTGCTCGCAGTAGAGAAACAGGTAAAAGTCAATAACTTAAACCAACGTGCCGATATCGTAGCCTATAATCGCAATGGTAAACCGTGGCTCTTGGTCGAATGTAAAGCGCCTTCTGTTACCATCGATCATGATACTTTTTTACAGGCCGCTCGCTATAATTTGTCGCTAAATGTCCCGTTTTTTGCCCTTACTAACGGACTCGAGCATTTTTGTTTGTTCTTTAATGGCGAGGCTTTCGAATTCTTAAACGACTTGCCCGATTTCCCAATAGCTTAAGGTTGTCTCTTTCCTCTCGCTTTCGAGTGTGCTTTATGCTTATTTTTGTTCTGCTTATTAAATCATGGATCTAATTTACCTCTTCATTGGTATTGTTGTTGGCACTGCTGTTGGCTGGCTGGCTGCAAAATCTCGTTTTAATACGCCTTCCATTGTCAATCAAGACACCTTCGAAGCCGACAAGAAAAATGCGGTTTTATCACAACAACTTTCCGATGCTCGTGCTTCAATTTCTTCTCTTGATGCAACAGTCGCTCAATTACGATCCGAAATTAATTCTTCTCGTGCTGAGTCCGCGCATTGGAAAGCAAATTTTGAAGCTGCCGATACTCGCCTTAAAGAGGAAAAATTGGAGCATGAAAAATTGCAGACTTTGTTGAAGGAGCAATTTAATAATATCGCTAATGAAGTTGTTCTCCATAATTCAAAACGAATTCAAGAGGAACATAAAGAACGCCTCGATGATGTGCTTTCTCCTTTGCGCGAGAAAATTGATAAGTTCGAATCGCAAGTAAAAATTACTCACGAAGAACGTATTCGCGAACATCAATCGTTGAAGGAACAGTTGTCGCAATTGCAAACAATGAATAAGTCGATTGGTGATGAAGCTCGCAATCTCGTAACCGCCCTGAAAGGTCAAACAAAAACTCAAGGTAATTGGGGAGAGATGATCCTCGAAAAGGTGCTCGAACGTTCTGGTTTAGTGAAAGGTCGTGAGTACTCTGTTCAAGCTAGTATGACTAACGAGGAGGGGCGCCGCTTGCAACCCGACGTGATTATTAACCTTCCCGAAGGTCGAAGCTTAGTTGTCGATTCAAAAGTTTCTTTGATAGCGTATGAGCGTTTTTCTTCTGCGGATAACGATGAAGCAAAGGATGCTTTCTTGAAGGAGCATATCGCTTCTCTTCGTAAACATGTTCGTGATTTAAGTGGTAAGAGTTACCAGAATTTGTATGCAATAAATACACTCGATTTTGTATTGTTGTTTGTGCCGATAGAGCCCGCATTTTCTATGGCTGTTGAATCAGATCCTGAAGTGTTTAATGAGGCTTTTGAGCGAAATATCGTTATCGTTACTACGTCAACGTTATTGGCAACACTTAGAACTATTGCTAGCATCTGGCGACTAGAATACCAAAATAAAAATTCATTGGAGATTGCGCGTCAAGCTGGCGACTTATACGATAAATTGTCAGCTCACCTCGAGGATTTAATTTCTGTAGGAAGTAAAATGAAGGATGCCGATAAGGCTTACGAAGCAGCAATGAATAAATTGTATTCCGGTAAAGGAAATATAATTTCTCGTGTCGAGAATTTGAAAAAACTCGGATTGAAAACAACAAAACAAGTGAATCAAAAATTACTCGATCGCACCGAAGGCCTCGATGATGCTATCGATGCCGATCAAGATTCTAATACTTAATTTATGTCGATGAAATCAATTTATACATGGTTGCTTCTGCCGTTACTTTTTTCGGCTTGCGGATCTATGTCTAAATTGAATCGCGAAAATCTTAGCACACACCTCGATTATAATTTTGCTGCTACCACCCCCGATTATACTGTCCTTCACGTCGATAGCGATACTTCTGTTTTAGTTTATCGCATTCCCGTTGAAGATATTCTTCGTAAAAGTACCGACGGATTTTTTCAAGGCAAGGTAAAGTTGCATTTTGTATTGTATCCCGGATATAATCAAATCTCAATTCTCGATAGCGGTACTTTCGTCTTTACTGTTGATAGCGGTGCGCAAGAATTAACAGGAAATATTAAGTTTAGAATGTTGCGCTCGCAAATTGCTGTTATGCGAATCGATCTTACCGATGTTTACCGAAATTTCTCTGGATTCCGTTTCGTAGATGTAGATAAATCTGACTCGGGCACGCGACAATTTTTTGCGCTTTATGATGAAAATGATCACATTAAATTTAACAGTATCATTTATCCCGATCAGCAGTTTAATTTAAGGTGTTTTTCTCCTTCCCTCAGCGATTCTTTTTATGTTAGTTGCTATTATCGTAATTTTCCTTTGGCTTCTCCTCCTTTTAAAGAGGAAGAGGATAAAGTCTTTTCTATGGTTCCCGATAGTTCTTTTACTATTGATGTGTCAACCGTAAGTTCGTTAAGGCTTCACCGTTATGGCTTCTTGCATTTTAAATTAAATAAAAATGATCGCAACGGATTTACTTTATTTGTTTTGCCCGAGAATTTTCCAATCATCAATTCGGCTTCTCAGTTAATCGAATCTACTCGCTATATTACTACCGCTAAAGAGCATAAAGAACTTATGGCTGCTCCCGATAAGAAAAAGGCTCTCGATAATTTTTGGTTGTCGGTTGGTGGAAATGCAAACAACGCCAAAGCATTAATTCGCGAGTATTATTCACGAGTTCAACATGCAAATCGTTTGTTTTCTTCTTACCTCGAGGGATGGAAAACTGATCGTGGCATGATCTATATTATCTTTGGAGAGCCTCAGTCGGTGTATCGAAGTAATGAGAGTGAACAATGGACCTATTCTACAATGGTAAATAGTCCCGATTTGATTTTTACTTTTAAGAAAGTAGGAAATCCGTTTACAAATAATGATTATAGTTTAATTCGTCAGTTATATTATGAAAATGCTTGGTATATGTCAGTCGATCAATGGCGACAAGGAAGAGCAGTTAATTCAAAAGAATGAGAGATAATTTCCAACATAGAAATAGTCGTAATAACGATAATGATGCTTCCATGATCTATGGAACGCGTGCTGTGATTGAAGCATTGAAATCGGGTAAAGAACTCGAGCGTTTATTCGTGCAAGCAGGATTGAATAATCCTTTGATGCGCGAATTAAAAGCTGAATTAAAAGCTGCTGATGTAATGTATCAACAGGTGCCTATCGAAAAACTGAATCGTCTCACTCGCCAAAATCATCAGGGCGTTGTAGGATATATTTCAGAGGTGCAGTATGGTAGAGTGGAGGAGATCGTTCCCGGAATTTTCGAATCAGGAAAAGTTCCTTTGATTTTAATCCTCGATCGAATTACTGATACACGTAACTTAGGTGCTATCGCTCGTACTGCCGAGTGTTCTGGTGTTAACGCAATCGTTATCCCTTCTCGCGGTTCGGCGTTGATTAATGCCGATACAGTGAAAACTTCCGCAGGAGCACTTCATCATCTTCCAGTTTGTAGAGAGGATAACCTTAAAACAACGATCGATTATTTAAAGGAATCAGGATTCTATATTGTTGCCTGCTCCGAAAAAACCGACAAGTATGTTTTCGATATCGATATGAAAAAACCTCTCGCTATTATTATGGGTAGCGAAGAGAATGGCGTTTCTCCTGAGTATATGAAAAAGTGTGATGCTATAGCTAAAATTCCAATGTCAGGACATATCGAGTCGTATAATGTTTCGGTTGCTGCAGGTATGATCTTGTTTGAAACCATGCGTCAAAGATTTGTAAAATGAAAAAGTTTTCGATTGAAGATAAATTAGCCGCGCTGTTTATTCTGATTGGAACAGCAATGCGATTTTATAATTATTCGAATTGGTCTCTTTCGAATGATGAGCTGAGCGCTATGGCGCGACTTCAGTTTCCATCATTTTCTGAGATGATTGTGAAAGGTGTTAAGCTCGATGATATGCATCCTATGGGTGTGCAGTCGTTCTTATGGCTTTGGACAAATCTTACAGGATTGTCAGATGCTATGTTTCGATTGCCTTTTGTAATTATGGGATCGCTTTCTTTAGTTTTCTTTTATTTGATTGCTTCTAAATGGTTTAATAAATCATCCGCATTGTTTTCATTAGCGGTTTTTTCTGCTTTGCAATTCCCAATATTATTTAGCCAACTTGCTCGCCCTTATAGCCCAGGATTATTGTTTAGTTTGATGTTTGTTTATGCATGGACAAACATCGTTTTCACGGATGAAAAACCTGCTAAAAAATTTAATAAGTGGAATGTTCTGCTTGTACTATCCGGTGTCGCTGCTATGTATACCCATTATTTTAGTTTTATGTTTGTAGGTATCGTTGGCTTAGCAGGATTGCTGTTTTTGAAAAAAGAATTGTATTGGAGTTTTCTTCTCTCTGGCGCCCTCATGTTCTTGCTCTATCTTCCTAATCTCGATGTGTTCTTGTACCAATTCGGAGTAGGAGGACTAGGCGGACCGGAAGGTTGGCTCGGACCTCCTCAAAAGGATGCAATTTTTAAGTACGTGTTGTATGGCTTTAATGGCGATTATATTTTATTAGGAATACTATTAGCAGCTTTCGTGGCTTCTTATGTTTTTTATAAAAATCAAAATGAAAAACGATTTAAATGGTTAGCATTCATCTTCGCAATGCTTCCTGCAGTAATTGCTTATTTCTATTCTGTTTTCAAAAATCCGGTGTTCCAATATTCTATATTGATTTTTGGATTTCCTTTTTTAGTAATGTGGATTTTCTCAAATCTTCCTTCTGTAAAATGGAATAAAATCGAATCCGCATTTCTGGCTTTTGCCTTTATGCTGACTTTTGTAAGCACTGTTTTCGCTCAGCGTTTTTATTCAACTGAACATTTTGCAGTGTTTAAAGATCTCGCTGTTAGAATTTCTGATTTAGCCGACAAATACGGGAAAGAAAATATTGATTATACCGTAAATGTAATTAAGCCTTATTATTTTGATCATTATGCTAACGCTCAAAAAAATAAAGTGTCTTTCTTACAGTATCGTTGTAATCAATCGTCCGATTATCGTCAGCTCGATTCTTTACTTTCAATTAGCAATAAACCTTTCTTCTTACACGCATGGTCGAATAATTATCATGCACCCGAACTCGAACTCCGAATTAAAAAGTATTTCCCATTCGTTGCCGAACGCGATACGCATTTTAATGCAGGCTTGGTGCTGTACACTAAAAAGGATTTAAAAAATAATGTCTACAATCCCGAAGTTGTTTATAACAAAACCAACGATTTTGAAAAAGAGATGTGGGGCATCGATCGCAAAATGATGAAAGAATCGACTACGGCCTATAGCGGTAAAACGATTTCATTCGTAGATTCTACATTGGAATATTCTGCAACCTTTCAAGCGAAAGTCGACAATATCGGACTCACAAAGGATCGCACCTTAATGGTGTCCGTCCAAGCGAAAATGAACGAACAACCATTATTCGATAAACTGATGCTTGTTGTTTCTCTTGAGGATAAAGAAGGTAAAAGTAAAGTGTGGCGCAGTGAACAGTTTGCTCCGTATAAATTTATTCCTAACCAATGGACAACCATCTACTACGGTTATAAATACATCGACGATATTAATCCCGACGATATCATAAAAGTGTATGTCTACAACCCCGGAAAATACGCTGTCGATATAGATGATTTTTCTGTCATTATTACCAAATAAAAAAAGTCCCGATCATTCGGGACTTTTTTTATTTGGTAATTTTTTTATTTCTATAGTTTTATCTTCCACATCTCCACACCAGCACCTTCGTACCCATGGTGCCTCTGCGAGAACTGTTTCAACCTCATCTATACTCGTCCAATCTCTGCGCTTGCACCCACGGTGCCTCTGCGAGAAACAATTAAACACTCTGCGCTTGCACCCACGGTGCCTTTGCGTGAACTCCCTAACTCCGCGCCAGCCCCTCTGCGAGAAATTATAAACCTCTTCCCATAATCCCCCCTAAAAATTAAACCCGAACGTCACCAACAACCTATTGTCTTTCTCATTATACGTTATTCCATCCACCACTTGACTATCCATCGAATAAGGTCTTAAAAACGATCCTGTTTCTGTATGAGCAACTGCAAAGTCAATGAAGTATTTTTCTTGTCTGATACCGAATCCCGCAGTAATTCCTGTCTTCGATAAATCTGTTGATGTACTTCCTTTATAAGCCGATTTGAATGGCGATGTTGAATGAAACGCTCCCACTCTAAATCTTAAATTGTCAAATCTTAATTCTCCTCCAACACGAATATTATGTGAAGCAGTGTATTTATTGTCAATTGCATCATTCGCTGGATCAAAATCCGATTTAAAAGTTTTGTCAACTGGTGTAATCGATCCCATACTGTAATCGATGTATTCGTACTCTATATTAAACGCTCCTGTCTTTCCTGCAATCGCTGCAATGCTTCCAATAAACCTAAATGGAGTTACTATGTCATATTGAAATGGAATCGATGCCGGTGACGCATAGTCTAAATATTCTACAATGCCATTCGTGTCTTCTAGTTGAGCACTGATTGT
>Ga0255344_1005273_pt1 | contig 12524 bp, 7 predicted proteins | sample wastewater_treat_5_FD_192414 | JGI IMG/M metagenome (GOLD analysis project Ga0255344, IMG submission 192414) | Wastewater microbial communities from Lulu Island WWTP, Vancouver, Canada - plant18 | ecosystem: Engineered > WWTP > Wastewater > Unclassified | place: Canada: Vancouver, British... | reverse complement strand
AAGATCTTCTTTTAAATCGAAAACGCGTCTCACCCAAATATCTTTTGTTTCCCACGGAGTGGACAAAAATGGTTCGTTTGGCGTTCCGAAAGCCGAAGCTCCTTTTTTCCATGAACTGTCGTTAAAGTCGATTGTAAACCATTTATCGTTTTGCGGATCATCAAAAGTATAAGCTCCAATCCATTTTTCTTCGCGAACAGAAGGAAGAATCGGCTTTAAAGGCAAATTTTCTTTACCCAAAAACCGGTAAGTTTTACCGTCAACCCTCAATGCTCCGAGCAATGGAAATTCTTTGTCGGTCCAATGCCGCACTTGGTCGTCATATAAATTATTTGTATATGACCACGCGCTAAAATAAGGATCAACCGTTACGAGCGGATAAGCCGGAGCACGAAGATTCGAAGTTAACCGGCTTTTTCCCTTACAAAACGAAAAAAATGGTAACCAAAGTAATACCACTAAAAATAAAATCTTGTTTTTAAAATTCATACTGATAAAAATTAATATGATTATCCGCAGTCCTTCCTAAAGAATTAGCAGAAAAAGTTATAAATCAGCTTTCAATATATTAGCACAATTCACTGATATTCATTATATTTGTTTGCGTAACGATAAAATAAAAGACACTATGAATATCCCGGATTTTGCTATCAGTTACCCCGACGAGGAAACCTGTCGGAAAAAATTCAAAGAACAAAGAGACCAAATGGGCGTAACCTGTCGTCATTGTAATTGTAAAGAACACTATTGGCTCGAGAACAAGCAGGCCTATGAATGCAAGCGTTGCCATGCACGCCAAACCTTGCGTTCGGGTACCGTCATGCAGCATTCCAACTTGCCTTACCGTTACCGGTTCGTTGCCATGCACCTGCTCACGGCCACGAAAGGGTCTTTCTCCACGGCAGAATTGCAGCGTCAATTAGGACACAAGCGTTATCAACCGATATGGGAGATGGCCAATAAATTGCGCGACGTGATGGGCAAACGTGACGATGAGTACATGCTCGAAGGAGCCATCAAGTTGAACAATGCTTTCTGTTCTACCGAGATATCCCTTGAAGACAAGGAAAAACAATTGAAACGGGGCCGCGGAAGTCAAAAAAAGACCAAAGTGCCGGTAATGGCCGGAAGCAAAACAGTTGAAAACCCCAAGGCAGGAAAGAAGGTCAGGTGCCTGAAAATGAAAGTGATCAGTGACCTGAAGTTCGAAACAATTACAAATAATGTCAAAGACCGCGTTGAGAACACGGCGGATTTAACGATCGATGATTTGACCTCTTACACGAAATTAAAAGAACATGTCCATTCGCATACGGCATCTGTCATTCCCAACGAAGAACTTGCCAACGTGCTGCTTTGGGTGCATACGGCAATCAGTAATGCCAAACGACAGCTCTTGGGTGTGTATTACAAGATAAAACCCAAATATTTACAATACTATCTCAATCGATTCTGTTACAAATTCAATAGGCGTTACTTCGGAGAAAAACAGTTTGAAAGGCTTTTGATAGCTGCCGAAACGTATGTCCCCAATTTCAAATCAAGAATTTATGTTTATTTCACTCTAAAAGTATACCGGTATTTCAATCCAAAAGTATACCATTTTAAAATAAATTCCAAGTTAGTTTTCTACTTTTTGGAGGCACCTCCAAAAAGTAGAAAACGGGCGCTCTTATTTTCATTACTGTTTTCATTTTCCGCCAATCATTTCTCTGGTTTGTTTCATTCTGTATGATTCTCCGTTCTTATGGAAAGTTTTCCATAAGAACGGAGATAGTTAAAGAAAAAAGAGAACTTTGTCAAATTGATAGTTTCAGCCAGTGGGTGGATATCGCCAGAATCACTGGGAGGGTATCATCGGAATATCAATCTAACCCAAAAACCGCTTCATTTTGACGGAAAATCATCTTCGTTTTGTTAAAGAATATTATTGAAACGGAGGTAAATCGAAATATTTCCTTATGTCGGTTTTTCCGACGAAGGATAAAAAAATCCTCACTGTTCCCGGTAACGATTTTTTGGATACGCAACGCTTTTTTATCGGATAGTGTTCTGAAAATCAGCGGACAGTTATACCCCTTCGCCGATCGAAACGACAGTAATCCGATACTCCTTTTCGAGATTATTTATATAAGTTACGTTACGTTATAATGCAATGCCGAGAAGGTGAAGCTAAAACAAAATTATCCTTTCAATTTTTAATTGAAAAACGGAATTACATTTATAGAGTATGATGGGGTACCGTTATTTATTACAGGCCACCCTTCTTCATCCCATTCTACTCCATCCAACATTAAATTACGTTGGTCAATCCCGTTATCGATATAAGAGTGATAAAATATCCAATCTATCCCATTATCATCAGTGATGATTCTTGAATTATGACCCGGGCCAACAAAAAACTCATCCCCTTTTATTACAATAGGATGATAATTTAAAGGGTCCCAAGCATCATAATTATTCATATCCACTCCGCTTTTATTCAAATATGGACCGTCTATATTTTCAGATCTTCCAACCACAACTTTATAGGTACTATTCATACCTTCGCAACAAGAACCTATTGATGCAAAAAGATAATAATAATTGCCTCTTTTATGAATATAGGGAGCTTCAAACGAATTGCCTGCGATCTTTGTTTTTTTTGTCAAATCTTTCACTGCCATACCATCGTCGGTCAATTCTATCATATGAATACCACCCCAACTTCCCCAAAACAGATAACGTTTACCATTTTCCTCAAAGAAACATGGATCAATTGAATTATGCACACCTATTTCAGAGCTAACGAACAATTTTCCATTAGGATTGCCTGCCGGAGGCAGAAAAGGCCCCTGTGGCAAATCAGATATTCCTACACCTATACCGCATGTGGCACCTCCACCCCATTTAGATATGGAGTAATACATTACATACTTACCATCAAAATAGTTGATATCGGGTGCCCACATCCCCGTCTCACTTACATTATCTTCCGTGAAATCCGGCCTTTCACTAAACACCTCACTCGAACTACCCGCTATTCGGCTCCAATTAACCAGATCAGTCGATTTATAACCTCTTACAAGACCTCCTGTTACATACAAATAGAATTCATTCCCAACACGAATAACTGTTGGATCCGGATAATCACCTTCTATGATCGGATTTACAATGCAAATTTTATTACTCTTTTTTAACTTTACCGTAAATTCCTTCGAAGTACCATCCTGTCCTTCTATGATATAAACAACAGGTTTAGAAAAATCATGCTTATTAACCCCACTTGTTTGCACAATACCATTTACTTTTACAACAGCATCTGTTTCACGAGTAGTGAATTCCGGTTTTAAAGAAGTAATATCGATATTTAACGGTATTTCATTCTCATTAGAAATTTCACCTGTTTCCACGTTAATGACGGGTTGGTATTTTTCCATCTGTTTCTCAGGAAAAGTAAAAGTTGAAAAATTATTCGATGGTTTTTCTTTCGTTATTTTTACTGTATATGACTTTTGTTTTATATCTGCTACGTAAAGGTCATAAATAATTTCCTTAGAAAAATCATTTACAGACTGCCCGCTATGTTGTATCTTATCGTCAACTTTGAGAATTGCATCTGGAATATTCGTCCTAAATTCTACAATCAGTCGAGAAAGATCGACATAAATAGGTATCTCTTTTTTATTGGTAATTATATTATTCACGTTATCAACATAAAGTTCATGTTGGTTTGATCTTTGATCCCATACGGAAAAATACGTAATTTCTGCATGAATAGTATTGTCATTATTTTCTTCACACGAACATAGATAAAGCACAATGATAATAAATAGCCAATAACCATTTAATATTCGCTTCATATTTTAATAATTTATATCTTCTTTATTGCTATTATTTTCAACTCTTTGATGAATAATTCGGTTAATTGAAATATCCGATTCTGTTAAATTAAACTTTAATAATCAAATGATTATGAGTAATTTTATAATAAAAATGCCTATTTATTGTTTGAAATAAGACTACAAAATATCACACTTGGTATTTACCTAAAAGTGCGATATTTTGTAGTTACTCTTTAGAGTATTATAAAACGCCAATGATTACCAATATATTGCTTGGTCTTCATCAGGAATCGTAGTATTAATATTACGTTGCATAAGCATCGTACCTTTACACCAATAGGGGAATACCATATTTTCGCTAGAAACGCTGTCTTTATACTTATATTCCATAGTAAGTGTAAAAAAACGTTTTATCATATATGGCCTGTCAACATCGAATTCCTCTTTGATTTCATAGGAAGGATTGCCTATAACTTCAAATTCTAAAGCAGGATTATCTGCACTTAATACCAACTTCCCCTTTTTGACATAAAGACCGCTAGGTTCACCTGTTTTAGAATCTTCTATTTCCGTAATTTGATCTGGCTCCAGAAATTCACATTTAATTTTAAAATCACCTCTGTTTTCTGCCAATTCTTCCGTTATGCCTGCATAAAAGAAAATTGTATTTTCATCGACAACTCGGGCTTCACGGGTGCTGGCTGTCATATATTTGGTAGTATTATCTCCAAAATATACATACATACTGCCTGCATTATAAAAACCTGAATAGTCGTTAAATGGCATTATCCATAGTAACGCTTTCTGTCTACCTTTATAAGTGTTAAGAGCGTAGTGAGGATCAGGTAAGATAGTCAATGGTAAAACCCATTTTTCTACAAGATCCAATCCTGAAAACTTAAAGTTAATATCAAAGTAACCTACATCACTGCCTGCCGGAATATGACAGGTCTGTGATGGTAATTCATAAAAATTCTCAGGCAATTGTCTGTAATATAAATCACTTCGATGTGCATATTTATCGAAGTTCAAAAAATTTAAAGTGTCGTTATCGACATCAATGCGTACATTATAATCCCGATCGTTCATTTGTGATCCGCTTACAATAACCGGAAGTTTATAAGTGACTACTTCATCACCCGGTTTATATTTTAAATAAATAACGGATACATCATCCCTATTAATCGGCGCTTTCAATGATAACATTCTGGTATATAACTCGTCAGTCCACTCGTCATTGCAGCTGGGAAGAGTAAAAAATGCAGCAAGTAGTATAGTTAAATATAAATATTTCATTACAATTATTTTAATTATTTATTATTGTAAATTTACTTCATATATTGAGATTAATCATAGGAAGGCCATCCCGGAGCTTGTGTCAAGCGTGGATTCCTTTTTAATTCATCGTAAGAAACCGGCCAAAAATATTTTCTCATAGACCATGATGTTTGCACACTTGGAACTACTACTTGTTCATAGAAAAATTCACGATATTCTTTCGGTACAGTTGTGTTGCAACCGTAGATCATCTGACTTTCTTCATCCGGTGCATCTTTCCAACGACGAAGGTCGAAATAGCGCTGGTTTTCACCTAAAAATTCAATTTGACGTTCACGTTTGATTGCTTTCCTTAATTTATCAGGATCAGTATAGGGATCACCCATACCGATTTCATCGTAATTCGGCAATCCTGCCCTAAGGCGTACCGGCAATACGGCAGCTTTCATGGCTGATATATCTCGTGAAACAGTATAGGTTTCACTACCATCCCATGATGCTATTTGATATGTGGTTGTCAATTCATTCAATGCTTCGGCATACATCAACAGGATATCAGCATAACGGATTGCCGGATCAACTTTAGGATATATTGTTCCGTCTTTGTAGCTTTCCTTTGGATTCACAAATTTCATCATCCCAATTCCCGTGGGTATCCACCGGTCATTAGTACTGACAATTTTCCGACCGTCATCTTCTCCATAGTAGTAGAATGTTTGAAAATCACGGTTGTTCGGATCTTTAGCACTCGTACAAGCCCAATTCGCACCACTAAAAGCAACCGATGCATAAAAACGCGGTTCTCTGTTTGCATATTCCAACCATACATCTTTTCTCAAATATGGATACTCTCCATCCTCCTGTGTAAATCCTTTCATGCTTGTAGCCCGGTCAAACGGTTTCCCGTCATTCATAGCATAAGCATCACATTGTTTACCTGTAATCCCGTGACAATTCCATCCACCCCCTTTACTTTCCGGCATTTGGTGACGAGTCATAGATTGTATCCCATATTCATCATTCAATTGATTATCACCACGTGAAAAAATCAATTCCGGATTCTCGGCAACGTAAAGATCCCCGTTAAACAAGGCGCGGTAAGAATCCAGCGGATCGATATCACTCCATCCACCTTCCGCCCAGGTTTTCTCCGAATATACCGGATGATAGGGAGGCTCTATTGTTTTTGGATAAGCTCCCCAAAGCCCTCCGTGGCTACGTTTGGGAGCAACGTAAATTTCATATTTCCCTAATTTTATCACATCTAAAGCAGCAGCGGCAGCTTTGGCCCATTTCTCCTCGTCGTATTCCTGGGAAATAAGTTGCCTCCCCTTATCATCTATAAAGGAAGACATTTCAGGGTTTCCATTCATCAATGGACTTGCTGCATAAAGGTATGCTTTGGCGCGAACTGCCAATGCCGCACCTTTTGTGGGACGTGAGGCGTTACGGGAGCTACGATCACTTTCTAAATGTTCAGCTGCCAATAACATCTGATTTGAGATATACTCCACACATTCGTCATATGTATTTCTCGGATAAGCCAAGTCTGAATAAGAAGCCTCATAATCAAGTCCCTCGTCAGGAAGGATTGGCACTGGACCATATTTCCTCAACAATAACCAATAGAGGTAACCACGAATGAAATAAGCTTGTCCCTTAAGGTCTCTATACATCTCTTCAGTAATTTCATCACCCGGATGAACATGTTGAAGAAAAATGGAAGCCTGACGAATACCTTCGTAGGACTGATCCCAGGGACGTGCTATGAGATCATAAACATTACCACCATACTGAGGTCCATATTTACCGAACTTATAGTCCGAGAAAGATACACCTGCACCTCCCTCTGTAAAAATCATATCATCAGAATAGTTTGTAAGTGTAAAGCGCACATGTCCTATTTCAAGATTAAAAGAAAGGAGTTGGTAATAGGCATTGGCTAGCCATTGTTCGGTATAATCCCTACTGTTGAAAATTCGATCCAAATCCTGCCTGTCTGAAAAATAGCGTTCTACACTCAGGTAATCGGAACAGGATTGGGAAAATGTTCCCAAACTGATTATAACACTCAATAGAATATATTTTCTTTTCATCTGATTAAAATTAGTTGTTTTCAAAGTTTGTAATATGAAACTGTTTCATTAAGCTAAGCAGCCATAGTCAAAACATGGTTGATTTCGGCCATAATGAAACCATTCAAGTATAATTTAACATTTACATATTAATGGTTAATCCAAATGTTACAGTCTTTCCTAACGGATATTTCATCCCATTGGAACTACCCATTTCGGGATCCCATAATTTGAAGTTCGAGAATGTCAATAAATTCTGACCGATAAAATGTATGCGCACATTATTCATGTGCAATCTGGCAGTCATTACCCTTGGCAATGTATATCCCATTTCTAGAGTCTTCAATCGCAAATAAGAACCATCGCGCAACCAATAAGTTGATGGACGATAATTGTTGGAGTTCCATCCATAACTTAATCGCGGATATTCGGCATTCGGATCCTCATTGACACCCAAAATCCAACGATTGGAATTTGCCATATCTTCCAGTATATTGCCCCATTCTCCCTGACTGAACGGATATACAGTAAATCCATCGATAAAGAAATGAGATTTCCCTGCTCCTTGGAAATGCACGTTAAAATCGAAACCTTTCCACGTAGCAGATAAACCCAAACCGTAAATTAGATTCGGTCGCGTTGTAGAACCAATCGGAACAATATCATCATCATTAATGATTCCGTCTCCGTTTATATCTTTGTACTTGATATCACCAGGCATCACGTCTCTGGAATCGGCAAAGTCTTGACGAGGGCTATTTCGAATATCTTCGTAATCTTCAAAAAGACCCAGAGCAATCAAACCTTTTGCCTGATCGATACGAAAACCGGTGCGACGAAGATAGGGATAACGGCTTACCATTTCATCGGCTTCGGTAATTTTGTTTTTGCTATACGTAAAATTGCCTCGTATCTGCAAACCGACATCTCCCGCCCTTTGATCAAGCTTGAAGTTGCCGTCGAACCCTTTCGTCTTGACACTTCCGATATTTGCTGAAGGATTTTCTCCTTGAATACCTACCATATCCGGTAAATAGGATCTGGTCATGTAAATTCCTTCACGTTTTTCATCGAAATAATCTACTGTCAGACCAAATTTATCTCCCAAAAAATACAAATCAAATCCCAAGTCGTGTTTTCTGGCGATCTCCCAGGTTACATTATTGGAAGAAACACGCGTATAGGTCAAACCCGGATAACCGAATCCGCTGTTCAGATCCCCCCAGTTGTAATATACTTCTTGTTCTCCTGCACTTGTCAACCGAGTATAATTTCCAAAGGTGGCCAGATAGGGAAAACGGGTTGGAGTATTATCAGTACCAACCTTTCCGTCAGAATAGCGGATTTTAAACATACTCAACCAATCGATATTGTCTTTCACGAAACTTTCCTCCGCCACGTTCCATGCAATGGAATAGGCAGGAAAGAATCCAAATTGATGCCCTTTGGCGAAGTTCTCCGAACCGTTGTAACCGAAATTGAAATTGAACAAGTAACGATTCATATACCCGTAAGATACGCTTCCAGCCAATCCTTGGTGCCGGCGGGCTATCCCTTGCATAATATCACCGCCAATATTGGAGGTATTCACATAATTGTCTTGTGTATATTTAAGAACACTGGCTACATTGTGATCTCCGAAATTTCTCCCATATATCAATTCCGCTTCTAAAAATTCCTTCCTATCTCCCGACGCGGAAGAATTTTGGGACAGTAAACGCTCCGGAACGATTCGGCTAAAAACGAGCTCCCCGTCCGAATTCCGTTGACGTTCGGCTCTCCACATCTCGGGATTTTTCCGGCGTTGTATATGATTGTAATTAAATGTATCGTATCCAAAACGTCCTATAAATTTTAACCCTTCGGTAATAAAATCCAGTTTTTGATCCAACGTGACATTAGAATTGATGGTATTCTGCCAAACCTCCGTATATCCTGTTTGTGTAGCGGCTACCCAAGGATTATATTTTCTTTCCCACGATTCTGCATCTTCTCCCTGCATAATAGGTACATATCCGTTCGAATACATCACTGGCATCGTAATCGGATTATATCCGAATATCGAATACCAGATATCATCGGAGTTAACTACGCCGGAACGATTCGTTTTTTCCAGAGCTCCACCAATCCCTACCTGAATTAGGGTGGATTCGGTGACGTTCATATCCACGTTCAGACGATAGTTGTAACGCTGATAATTGGAATTGGTATCATATTCTTTCATTGCCTTATCCACATGATACATTCCTCCTTCATCGAGGAAGCTGCCCGATAAATAATACCGGGCCTTTGATCCTCCGCCTCTCATATTCACTGAAGCGCGGTAGGTAGGAGCGCCATCTTTCAATAAAAGATCCATCCAATCGACATTCGGGTAAATGTCCGGATCCAACTGTTCATCGATCATCATTAACTCCTGGTCGGTATAAACAGCTTTTTGATTGCGGGTTGTACGCGCTTCGTTCGCCATGGAAGCATACGTCAAGCCATCAACGAATTTAGGGGTCCGAGTACGGGTGGTCCAAGTATATTCTCCTTTAGCATTTATTTCTAATTTTCCCTCACTTCCTCGTTTTGTATTGATCAATATAACGCCATTCGCACCACGTGAACCGTAAATCGCCGTAGTAGAAGCATCTTTCAGTACTGTAAAAGATTCGATATCTTCGATATTGAGTTCATCCATACTCCTTTCAAATCCATCAACCAAGACCAAAGCGCTGGAGCTACCTCCGAACGTGGAGATACCTCGGATCCAAAACTCTGAAATGTTTTCTCCCGGCTGTCCTGAACGTTGCATTGCTATCACTCCGGCCACATTCCCGGCCAACGAGTTGGTAATGCTGGAAACTGGTGTCTTCAAAGTCCCCACTTCAACTGTGGTGATTGCTCCGGTCGTCGTTATCTTCTTCTGCGGACCCATGCCGGTAATCGTAACTTCATCAAGTATGGTAGTTTTTGCTTCATGCATAGTGATATCTAGAACCATATCTTCGTCTTTTATCAAATGTTCCTGTGTTTCGTAACCTACGTAAGAGAATACGAGATATTGAAAGGGTTCGACTTCTATTTTGTATTTCCCATCGATATCAGACGCCACCCCCAATCCCGGCTTTTCCTTTATGACAACAGTCGCACCAATCAGAGGAATCCCTTCTGAATCAACAATGGTTCCGTAAACTTCAACTGTCTTCTTTTGAGCAGATATGCTTATTACATACACAACTATGTATAAAACAGATAGAATATATTTTTTCATCTTTTTGTGTTTTTTCTTTTGATTTATTCAATTACATTAGATTTATTCTACAGAAATAGTTCGTATACGTTTGTTCTCGCGGTCTGCCACATAAAAGATTCCTTCTTCCTCGTCATAACAAATACCGGTAGGTTCCCTGAAACGGGCTGTTTCCCTGGCTTCTCCATCAATCCAACCCCACACTTGACCATCGGTTCCTACGCTTCCGCGTCCAGCAAATGTGCTAACTTCACCGTCAGGTGTAATCTTTCGGATAGCATTGTTATTATGATCGCACAAATAGAAATCATATACGTCAGTTTTCCCTTGTGCTACATACTCAGGATTTTTCACAAAAACCCCTTGACGTGGACGGTTAAACCGGGCAGAACTTCCAGGGGCATCGACATATCCCGATCCTCCATTTAAATCCCCTACATGGAGTGCAGACGAGACCAGTTCTTTCGTTGTTTTATCGTAAGCACATCTGTATACACCATTAAATCCTGTCATGTACACATAAAGATCATCAGGATGTCTAAACATAAAGATATGATCACTAGCATTGGCTCTTACACTAAACAATGCTTTTCCATCCCACATTTTGCTGGCTTCGTCAAAAATTACGCGGGCTTTATACACTTGTGATGATTCCCATGTATTGTAGAAAAGCGTACCGTCTTTCATAGATACAGCAGAATATGAGCACTGTCCGTACAAATAAGGATATACTTTTCTGAATCCTTCTTTACGAAGGGCGTAATGCATATTTGGCATTTGATGCCTGTCGTTCCAGTTTCCTCGCCCATTATCATCTACAAAAAAGAGAGTATCTCTTGTTGGTGTGTCAAACAACATTGATTTTACATTTTGAACACCTGCTTGTCCCTTAGTAAATACAGTTGACACCTCTCTCGTTGTTAGATTGATTTTCCGAAGTGCAACCATACCCTCTTCATCTATGCAATAGATAATCTTATTCCCTTCCTCATCTTTGTCGAATTCCAACCACCAAGGGTGTTGAAATTCAGCTTCTTCAAATGAACCATCAATGATACTGGAAGTATTGGTTTGCGGATCTACTTTGCCTATTAATGTATTAACTAACAAAGCCTCCTGAAGTGTAAAGAGATCTTCAAACTGGTGATCTTTTACAACTTCACCATTCTCATCCATAATCGTAACGACTACATCTCCCCTACTACAGCGTCGGGGAGCCATTACACAGATTTTCATACCCGAGGAGCCAATAACTGGAGCTGGTATTCCCCCAATGGATACTTTAATTTTCGAAACATCTGTACCAAAATTACTTCCTTCAATGAATACTAAAGTACGTACAGCTCCTTCTTTTGGAAAGAAATCAGTGAAGGTAACCGGCTTTGAAGGATCGGTGGGTACAGCAGGAATTGGTCCCTCATATCCTCCATCCTGGCTACAACTTGTAGCTAAACAAGCTATTACAATTAAAATTGCAATAAAGCACATAAAATCATCTTTTTTAATAATCATCGTCATATTTTTAAAGTTAGTAAATATTAAAAAAATACTATTTTTAAATCAGTATATTGAGAATTAGTTAGTGTATTTGAAAGTTTACATCCTGTTAACAAATATCAATTAAACAATTTTTCTAATAAAAAAGAAACTGACTTAAGACAGTTTTTATAAAAAAAATAGTTTTAAAGAATTTCACCAAAACAAAATCTTTCTATAACTGGTAATATAAAACTTAAGAATTATTTCATAACTTTTGTTACGGATTATGGCATTGATAGTTTTCATTCATTTATTTTTGTTTATAAATAATGTTCAAAATAAGCCAACATTATTTTTCTACAATGCAACAATCATCTCAAAAAATACAACATTTTTATCATGCTTATTATAACACTGTTTATCAATATATTACAAATGTTAAGAAATGAACCAAACCTGTATAAAAAAGCCCGAACCATAAGTTCGAGCTTTTACGCTATTGTAATTTGTCTTAATTTATTTTTATAGCTCTTTGTCTATTGCATCAATTTTTTTGATAAGTAAATCGAGATCCGATCTGAGTCTTTTCACCCGTTGATTCATCTCGTCTATCAAGTTATTGCCTTTTTT
>Ga0255344_1005260_pt1 | contig 12541 bp, 8 predicted proteins | sample wastewater_treat_5_FD_192414 | JGI IMG/M metagenome (GOLD analysis project Ga0255344, IMG submission 192414) | Wastewater microbial communities from Lulu Island WWTP, Vancouver, Canada - plant18 | ecosystem: Engineered > WWTP > Wastewater > Unclassified | place: Canada: Vancouver, British... | reverse complement strand
TCAAAAATTGGGTAATGGAACACCTGTTACCGATGTAACAATACCCCCGTTGCAAAGTTTGATTTTACACCAGAATTATCCCAATCCCTTCAATCCTGAAACTACAATCAGCTTCACTTTGAAAGATAATACCCTTTCCCTAAAACTCAATATCTATAATATAAAAGGGCAATTGGTAAAAACCCTTTATGATGGAGCGTTGCAAAAAGGACAGCATAGTTTTGTTTGGAATGGAACGGATGAAACGAATTGCCAGGTCTCCAGCGGAGTTTATTTTTACCGGCTAAGTAACGGAAAAGAAAGCAGACAACGGAAAATGGTGCTGATGAAATAAGTAGAGAAGTCAAGAGGTAGAGAGGTCAAGAAGTAAAAAGGTCTTGAGATTAAGAGGGAAAAAGGGCTTTAGAGCTTGGAGTGAGAGTTAAATTTGAATATGGAAATTAAAGCAAAAATGGGTTGGCAAATTCCGATTTGCCACAGATAATATAGTTATATAAAGAAACTTTATCCTTCGTATTTGCCGAATCGGAATTTGGTAACCCAAGGTTTCACGATTGTTACAGTTGAATTTTACAGTTTATTTTGGCATTAACTATATATTTGTTTATCTTCCAAGCTATTATACCGTTTTCCACCGCCTTCCCTAATAGCATTGCTTACCCATTGCTTACCCATTACTAATGCCATCCGTATTGGGTAAGCAATGAGTGAGTAATGCATTCGGGGATAGCAAGTTCCATTGTAAATTTTATTATGACTGCCGAGTTACATTTATGCTTCATTTTTCATTCTTCCAACATAGTAGCTATGAGTCCTAACTTGATTATGTAGCTGGAGTTTACCGTAGTTCAGCTTTTTAATTTTTAGCGGAGGAACAGTGTCCTCCGGCTACACTTCTTCGCGGGTAATATTGGCTCCAATGGAATTCAGTTTTGTTTCTATATGTTCATAACCGCGGTCAATATGATAAATTCTGGAAACAATAGTAGTGCCTTTAGCTACCATACCTGCCAAAACAAGAGCTGCACTTGCCCTCAGGTCTGTAGCCATAACTTCTGCTCCACTAAGTTCTTTCACACCTTTAACGGCAGCTATATTTCTTTCAATTTTAATATTTGCTTGCAGACGATTCAATTCTGCAATGTGCATATAACGTTCAGGAAAAATTGTATCTTCAATAAAGCTAACCCCATCAGCCAGAGACATAAGAACGGTAAATTGAGCCTGTAAATCGGTTGGAAAACCGGGATAAGGAAGAGTTATTAAATTTACGGGCTTAATGGAAAAAGGTGGAATAACGGTTATGGCTTTATCTTCAATTTCCAGTTCACAACCGCTTTCCCGTAATTTTTCCAGAACTGCGGTTAAATGTGCCGATTCACAATTAGCTACTGTAACAGGGTTTTTACTAAGAGCACCGGCAATGAGAAAAGTTCCGGCTTCAATTCTATCGGGAATCATATTCATTTCTACCGGAATGAGTTCTTCCACACCTTCAATTTCCAGAGTAGTCCCTTTACCGTTTATTTTTGCTCCCATTTTGTTTAGGAGGTCAATAGTGGAATCCACTTCCGGTTCCATTGCAGCATTAAATATTCTTGTTTTTCCTTTCGCCAGAACAGCTGCCATCAGAGCATTAATTGTAGCTCCTACGCTGGATTTGGTAAAATAGATATCGGCGCCTTTCAGTTCTTTTGCTTTGGCATTAATATAGCCATAATCAACGGATATTTCGGCTCCCAGGGTTTCCATTGCCCTTAAATGAAGGTCAATAGGTCTGGTGCCAATGGCACAGCCACCTGGAAAAGATACCCTGGCTTCTTTCAAACGCGCTAAAAGAGGTCCTAAAACATAAATGGAAGCGCGCATTTTGCTGACCAATTCATAAGGGGCTTCCGGAAAACAAACATCCCGGGAATCAATACTCATACTGCCATCTTCATAATCCACTCTGGCTCCGATTATTCTTAATAAATGGGACATCGTTTTGATGTCTATCAAATCGGGAACATTATGCAACACCGATTTCCCTTTAGTTAAAAGACAGGCAGACATTGCAGGTAAAACAGCATTCTTGGCTCCGCTTACATAAATGGTGCCATTAAGGTTACGGTTTCCTTCAATAATAAATCGTTCCATTTTTTATCCTTTTTACCTGTAAATAAACAGGTATCTATCCTTATCGGTCAAGTCCTTTAAGGGCTCAATTTTTGTCCAGCCCTCTTTTCGGGCAAGGTTCATAATTGCTTCCTTTTGGGTATCGCTATGCTCTAAAGCTAAAAAACCGTTTTCGGAAAGGTATTCAGAGCTTTCAGAGAGTAATTTACGGTAAAAATCAAGTCCATCTTCTCCACCTTGCAAAGCAATTACGGGTTCTTTATCTTTAATTCTGGAATTTAGAGTAGCAAATTCTGCTTTACTGATATAAGGAGGATTGGAAATAAGCACTTCGTAATTCTGTTTAACAGGAGGAAAACAATCGGACAAATAAAAATGAATATCTGCCCCATATATTTCAGCATTCTTTTTAGCTGTTTCCAATGCCGAAAAGCTTATCTCCGTAGCAGAAACACTTAGAGAAGGTAGATTATGTTTTAAGGCAATAGCAATAGCGCCACTACCTGTGCCAATATCCAAAATTCTTTCTGTTCCTTTTAACCTTTCTATTGTCAATTCCACCAGCCGTTCCGTTTCCGGACGGGGAATTAAAACTGCAGGATTAACCTTTAGGTCTAAACCGTAAAAATAAGCTGTTCCCGTTATATATTGAGGTGGTTCTCCATTTTCCAGACGGCTGAAGGCATTTTCAATTATTTCCCTTTCCCGGTCAGTTAAAATCCGTTGTCGGGATAAAATAATCTCACTCCGGCTGAGATGCAAATAATAGGATATTAAAAACCAGAAATCCGTTTCAGGAATATTTTGGGCTAAAGCTAAACTTTTTGCCTGTTCCAGCAACTCCTGTAAAATCATTTTTTATTGTTTACGGGTAGTTTTTTACTGATAGTAACCGTTCTGCCTTCTCTGTCAAACTCCAGTTTGTCGGAAAGATGATAAAGCATCGCAATTCCTCTGCCATTTTCTTCCAAATTCAGTTTGGGCTCATTGGCAACCCTTTTTATCCAGGTTTCATAATCAAAGCCGGGTCCATCATCTTCAACGGTTATTTTGATGGTTTGTGTTTTATAACAAAGAGAAAAATAAAGGCGCATTCTTTTAGAGGCAATTTCAGGTTGTTGCAGGCGTTCATTTATTATTTTCTGCAGGGCATTATGTTCCATAACCCGTTCCTGAACATTTAAGCCCAGAGTTCCATGAATATAAGCATTGTAAACCATTTCATCTATACAAATCAGAATTTCGTTTAGCACATTGGGGGTGAGGTCAAAATTCTGGCGCAGAAAGTTGTGAAAGACCTCCGAAACAGCAAATTTGGAGAAATTCCGCGGATCAAGTTCAAAATGAAACTCCGCTTTTTCCAGGTTGTTATAAAACTCGCTGAAATCGCTCCGTTTTTTCTTGCGTTTCAGAATGGTCTGAATGGAACGCATCATTTGTTTACTGTCTATGGGTTTATGAATAAAATCCGAAGCGCCAAGTCGGATTGCCTCAAGGAAATATTCATTATCCGCATAACCTGTCATTAAGATAAAAGCTATATCTTTTTCATAATCCCTGCGCACGCGGGAAAGGAATTCCAGACCACTCATTCCCGGCATTTCAATATCACAAATTACGAGATCATAATCCTCGCTTTCAATTTTATGCAATGCTTCCGTTCCACTGAGAGCTGTTTCTACTTCAAAACCATTAACTTTTAACAACTCGGACAAGATGGAAACAAGTGAACTACTGTCATCCACTACAAGAATGCGGTGTTTCATTTCAGCCCAGATTAACTGTAAATAATTGATTTAGCTTGAGCATAGAAAATAACTCATATACGCTATTGGAACTTCTAACCACCTCAATTTCTCCTCCTTTGGTAATAAAATCCTTGTAAAACAACAAAATTTTTCCAATCCCTGTAGAACTTATATTCCGGCAATCCAGCAAATCAAGTTCCAAAAGAGTGGCATCAGAATTAAGAACTTCAGTTAATTTTTCCTGAAGCAAATAGGCATTTTCGCTATTTAAAATACCATCAATCTTCATCTTAGCGACCTTGCCATCAAGGGAAAGTTCAATGTTCATCTTTATAACCTCCTTTTATTTTCTTTATCTAAAAAAATCCTTTTGTCTGTCAAGTATTTATTCTACATAACCGCGAATTCTTTTCAGAATGGCATTTTGAATCTGCACTGGACAAATCTCGTATTTCTTAAATTCCAAAGTATATATAGCTCTGCCTTGGCTTAAAGAACGAATGCGTGTTGAATAACCAAAAAGTTCGGAAAGAGGAACTTCTGCTACAATTTCCTGCTTAAATTCATTTTCCCTGCGCATAATTTCTATTTTCCCCCGTTTAGCATTGATATCATTTAAAATATCACCTACAAATTCATCAGGAGCTATTACTGTAAGCAACATAATAGGTTCCATAATTACCGGAGAGGCATCTCTAAGCCCTTTACTGATAGCTATTCCGGTTGCAATGCGATAGGCAAGTTCATTAGAATCCACAGGGTTATAATCCCCGTCAATAAGTTCTATACGCACTCTTTCTACATTACCACTAATGAGAGGTCCATCATTCAAAGCACTGAAAACAGCTTCTTCAATAGGTTTCCAAAATTCCGACGGGATTTTTTCTTCACTTATTTTATTTACAAAGATGTTTTTGGCATCCTCGGGCAGGTCTTTTAAAGCAATTGGACTTAAGCGGAATTTTACATAAGCATAATTTCCCTTGCCATTCAGTTCACGCTGGAAAACTTCTTCTGCTTCTACTTCTTTAGTAATCGTTTCTTTATAGGAAACCTGGGGATTACCCTGATTTACTGCAACACCAAATTCCCGACGCAAACGATCTACAATAACTTCCAAATGCAATTCGCCCATTCCTGAAATCAATGTCTGTCCCGTATCTTTATCGGTATGCACACGGAAAGTAGGGTCTTCTTCTTCCAAACGCATTAGGGCAATATCCAGATTTTCCTGATCCGCTTTGGTTTTGGGTTCAATAGCCATAGAAATTACAGTATCCGGAAAATGCATTTTGGAAAGCAAAACTTCAAAGTTACCATCGGTAATTGTATCTCCCGTTATTAGAAATCTGGAACCTACAATAGCTCCAATATCACCTGCATGAAGGCAATCCAAATCGTTTTTCCGGTTACTCATCATTTGCAGAATACGCGAAACTCTTTCTTTCTTCCCATTCGTCTGATTTACAAAGGAACCGCCTTTTTTCAAGGTTCCGGAATAAAGCCTGATATAAACAAGGCGTCCAATATATTTATCTATTTGCACTTTGAAAGCTAAAGCTACCAGAGGTCCTTTGGGATCAGGACTAATATTAACAGGATTATGTGTTACGGGTTCAAAACCTTGTATATCTCCAATGTCAAGAGGTGAAGGCAGAAAATCACAAATTCCGTCCAAAAGAAGCTGAACCCCTTTATTTTTTAAGGAACTACCACAAAAAACCGGGACAAATTGACTGCTGATTGTCCCTCTGCGAATTGCCTCTTTTAATACACTTACAGGAATTTCTTCTCCCTCTAAAAACAACATCAGTAATTCGTCACTGAATTCGCTTACCTTTTCTAAAAGCTCATCCCTCAAACTTTTTGCGCTTTCCAGATATTTTTCCGGAATAGTTGTCTGTTTCACTTCATAGCCAAAGGTTAAAGGATCAAAATAATATGCCTGCATCGCGATTAAATCAATTACACCTTCAAAGTTTTCTTCCCTGCCCATTGGCATATTTACAGGATAAGCATTGGGAGTAAGCCGTTCTCTAATCATTTGTATGGTATGAAAATAATCTGCACCTACCCGATCCATTTTGTTTATGTACGCTAAACGAGGAACATGATAACGATTTGCCTGATTCCATACAGTTTCTGATTGTGGTTCCACACCTCCAACTGCACAAAATATACCTATTGCTCCATCCAAAACCCGTAAGGAACGTTCTACTTCTGCTGTAAAATCTACATGACCCGGAGTATCAATAATATTTATTTGATAGGTATTCCAATAACAAGTTACTGTTGCAGAAGTGATTGTAATTCCTCTTTCCCTTTCCTGTTCCATCCAATCCGTAAATGTATTTCCATCATGCACTTCACCCATTTTATGCAGATAACCTGTATAAAACAATATCCGTTCCGTAGTTGTTGTTTTCCCGGCATCAATATGAGCCATTATACCAATATTGCGTATTTTAGTAAGCGGACTATCCGCATCGGTATCCATAAATAAATCCTTTTTTTAATTTATTAACCCAAAAAACAGGGTTAGCTTATTTGTCTATAAAAAAGTCCAAGTGCTCTGAAGGTTAACAAGCCAAAAGGGATAAAGTATTAGGTGGAAAAATCCCCATTGGGCAAAGGCAAAAGGAATAATTATTGAAGAGAACTAAATGCTCAGCAGCAAAAATAAATTTACCACCCGATTAATACAAAACAAACACGGTTATTTCTTCTGGACTTGCTCCCATTTAGCTATTATATCATCTCGCAATTTACTCAGTCGTATCTTAACTTCCGACCAATCACTATAATGGTATTTATCTTTAATTTCAATTGTTTCATTATTCTTCAAATGTATAGCAAATCCGATAAATTGCTCTTCAATAATCTGACCTGTTTGCCCATATTCTCTGATTTTAGAGATACTTTTTACCCTTGCTAAATTAATTTTTCTGCCATCGGGTAATGTATAAAGCATTTTTATAACCTTCCTATGAATCTCACTAAAAGTCATATTATTGTATCAAATCATTTTGTCAATATTTATTTTAGCCCTTTTACATTCTAATTAAGAATGGAAAAAATGAAAATCTCTATGAATCCTTAAAAATCCTTTTACTCCTTGTTGGTGATAAAGATTCCAAGTTATTCTTGACAGCAGACCTTTTTGCAATATTATATCATTAAAGAGTAATGGGGAGAAAGTAATGAATGATAAACTGACTGATATCTTCAACGAAATCAGAGCTTCCTACGAAAGCACCTTAGGCAAACGCGCATTTCATTCGGCAAATGCCTGGCGCAGCAAAAAAGAAGAACCGGATATTATGCGTTCCCAATTTGCGGTGGATAGAGATAGAATCCTTTACAGTGGCGCTTATCGCAGGTATCATGGAAAAACACAGGTTTTTTCTTTCACCAATATGATTGATGAAGAAATGACCAATCGCAATCTGCACATTGCTTATGTTTCTCAAATCTCGCGCACTATAGGAAAATATTTGAAGTTAAACACGGAGTTGATTGAAGCGATAGCTTTAGGTCATGATTTGGGGCATTGTCCTTTTGGCCACGATGGAGAAAATGCTCTTTCCCAATGTTGTGAAAAAAACGGTATCGGAGAATTTCATCATAACATTGAAAGTTTACATATTGTGGATCATATCTCCCGTAAGGGAAAAGGACTGAATTTAACTTTTCAAGTGCGAGATGGAATCGCTTCCCACGACGGAGAAGTGCATAACACCCAGTTAATTCCCCAAACAAATAAAACCGAAGAGGATATTCAGAATTACATTTGTGCCAAAAAAGCTGGGCAGGATCTTCAATTTATGCCTGCAACTCTGGAAGGGTGTGTAGTTCGTATTACCGATACAATTGCCTATATTGGACAGGATATAGAGGATGCCATTCGTTTTAATATTCTTACTCGTGATGAACTTCCTGCAGAGCAGGTTGCCTATTTGGGAAATACCAATAGTCAGATTATAGAAACCCTCATCAAAAGCGTGATTATAAATAGCTACGAGCAAGATTTCATTGCTTTTGATAAAGAGACCAGTGAGCATCTTTTGGCTTTGAAAAAATTCAATTACAAAAGAATCTACACCGATGAAAATGTGAAAAAATCAAATTCCATTATTTACCGTACTATGCCTATCCTTTTTGATATTTACTTAAATGACATCCAGGAAAACAATCGGGAATCTAAGATATTCAAACATTTCCTAGATCACAAATTTCCTGAATACTTGGAAAATTTCTCGCCGGCTGAAAAAGTGCGTGATTTTATAGCAACTATGACAGACCGCTATTACAACGAAGAAATTAAGGCATATCTACTCCCCTGGAGAGGATAAACAATGTTTTTCAATTAACTAAACATAAGGAGTAATAATGAAAAAAATTCTCTTAACCCTCGTTTTTACCAGTGTTCTGCTCTTTATTTTGGCAGTTCCCCGAAATTTGGTTGTAGTGGAAATTGCTACCGGAACCTGGTGTACTTATTGTCCTGGAGCTGCTATGGGTGCTGATGACTTAATTGCAAATGGTCAACCAGCCGCAATTATTGAAAATCATACAGGTGATAGCTTTGCTAATGTCTATTCTAATGCCCGAAATAGTTATTACAATCCCAGTGGCGTTCCTACTGCTTATTTTGACGGATTAAATGCTGTGGTGGGTGGTGATCATACTCAATCAATGTATTCTTATTACCTTCCCAGAGTAACTTCCCGCATTGCTGTTCCTTCTAAATATACTATTTCGGCAACTGGAAACTTGACTGGAAATAATTTAACTGTTGCTGCTACAGTTGCCAAACCGGAAGCGGATACCAATACTAATGTGCTTTTTCATTGTGTTATTACCCAATCACATATTCAATATTCATGGCAGGGTCAAACACATTTGAATTTCGTAAACCGTTTAATGTTGCCCAATCAAAACGGAACAGCTGTAACTCTTGCAACCGGTGAACAGCAGACCTATAATCTTACCGGAATATTTAATCCTGAATGGGATATAACTTCCTGTGAGGCAGTTCTTTTTCTGCAGAATAATGCTACTAAAGAAATATTGCAAGGAGTTAAATATTCTTTGCCCGAACTCTTGGGTATTAATCCTATTTCTGTTACGGAACTTAATTTCCCTGAAACCTATATCGGCGGAAGCAGCAGCTTATCCTTTACTATAAATAACTATTTTAATTTCCCTGTAACAGGCACAATTTCTTCATCCAATCCTGTTTTTATTCCTGAACAAACCAATTTTAGTATTGCTGCTTATCAAGCTACCACTATAAATGTAAATTTTGTTCCTGCTTCTGCTGTTCAATATACGGGAATTTTAACACTCAACAGCAATCTGAGTGGTTTCAATATAGTGCAAATTCCCCTTTCCGGAACCGGTTTTTTTAATGCGCCTCCTTCTGTCAGCAATTTGATAATAGTAGGTCCACCGGTAATTTACCAGGGGCTTACGGTTCTTTATGATTTTTCTGATCCCGATGGCAATGTTGAAGGCAATAGCAGGTTCCAATGGATGAGAATGTTCAATAATCAGCCCCAGGTGATTCAAAATGCTGTTCAACAAACCTATATTATTCAACCTGAAGATATGGATTATCCAATTGCCTGTCAGGTAACTCCTGTTGACCAACACGGTATGGAAGGAACTCCTGTTTTAAGTCCTCCTACAATTCCTATTGAAGATTTGCCTGCACCTCAAAATCTTACAGGAACTTTAACTCCTCCCAATACTGTTATCCTGCATTGGCAAAAACCCATTCATTATCAGGGAAAGGTCTTCAGCGGATATCGTATATACCGCGATGGAACATCTTTATACAGTTTAATGAATCCCGATTCACTTTCGTATGTTGATCTAAATGTTCCTGATGGCTCGCATACTTATTGGGCATGTTCAATTTTTACTTATCCCCTGATTTTTTCCAATCCTTCCAATTCCATTACGATTAATGTGAATGTGCCTAATAGTGATGAGCTTGCTCCGGCTTTGAAAAGCGTTAGTGTTTACCCCAATCCTTTCAAAGCAACAACTAATTTCCAAATTTCCGGTAAAGCCAATCGTTCTGTTACTATTGAAATCTATAATTTGAAGGGACAGCTGATAAACCGTTTGACAACCAAAACAGACCAAAACGGCTCAGCTCAAATTGGCTGGAATGCTTTAGATGAAAATGCCAAACCCGTCAGAAACGGAATATATTTCTATCGCACCCTCTGTGAAAACTTCTGTGAAACCGGAAAACTTATCCTGCTAAAGTAATCAGTAAACAACATTCATAATTGTTTATCCGTTAACCCCTCCCAATGACAAGTAAGCCATTGGGAGTTTTTATTTGGCTCCCCAATAATACCCTTGAAATAAATCCCAAAAATGCAGTTGGGAGAAAATGGGTTCGCAACTTCCAATTTTCCAGAGAGTTCATAGAACTCTAATATAATTTCCCTTGGGGAAAGATATATACTAAAAAGTCCTGGCAGGAATGACAGATCCGAAATGTATTTTGCATCAAGTGCGGAATGACAATTGTCTTTTACCTTCAAGAACTGGTATCACCCCTGGTTTTTTTGTCCCTACTGTTCTTTTTTATCTGTGTAACCCGTGCTCTCGGTGAGGGTTCTTTTTTCTTCGCCTGCACCTCTTCTTTTATCCCTATTATCTGTGTAATCTGAATGAGACAATATTTACCCTGTCCAGCAAAAAAAGAATCCCGAAGCGAGCTTCAGGATTCTTCAATAAAATTAAGCTACCGGAAGGTTATTTCTTCACAGTAAAGGAATAAATGTTTCTTCCTTGGGATTGAACTTTCCATCCCAGCATCATATCTGCAATTTCTTCGGTAGTATTTTCATCCAGGTTTCCCATAAGGTCACGCACATTAGCGGACTGGATTTTCCCGTTATCCAGGAAGAGGTCAACTTTCACATTGAATTGTTTTTTATTCGCCAGGGTCTGTTGAATCATAGTTTTAAACTGGTTTTCCAAAGAAGCGGGAATTCCAGTTTGCGTAACTGCATAAGCTGACTCCTTGGAAACAGTTTTCACTACTCGGGTTTTTTTCTCTGCCTGGGTAAATTCTTTTTCCATATCTTCGTAGGTATCTTCCATATATTCAATGCCCAGGATTTTCATTTCGGTTCTGCGATTTCTTTGTCTTCCTTCGGGTGTATCATTGGAAGCAATTGGCTTATCAAATCCGTAGCCGACTGTTTTAATGCGTTTGGGATCAATACCGTTTTTAATTAAGTAATCGGCAACGGCTTTAGCGCGGGCTTCGGAAAGTTTTTGATTATATTGTTTACTACCGATATTATCGGTATGTCCTGAAAGTTCAATTTCCAGTGTTTCATTTTCTTTCATCGTAGCTAAAACCGGTTTCAGGATTTCCATGGACTTAGGCGTAAGAACTGCTTTATTGAATTCAAATTCTACATTCTCCAGTTCAAAGACAGCTTCTTTTTCCAATTTGGACAAACGGAAATTTTTGGTGATATTTTGCTGATCTTCCGGAACATTTATTTCCCCGGAAACCTGCAGATAATTGGGTTTGGAAACACGATATTGCAATTTTGGCACACGCGGTAACGAAATGCTATAATCACCGTTACTATCAGTAACAACCCGGTATTCAATGATTTCATCTTCACTTTCATAAATCCAAGCAACCATAGCTACTAAAGGATTATCATTATCGTCAAAGACCTTACCGTTAAGTGTAACTTCCTTCCCCAATCTAACCAAACGAATAATTGTATCATAACTATTCACATTCTTAGGAATAGTTATAATTTCTTCCCGCACTGCATAGCCGGGCTCTTCAATTCTATATTTAAGCTTTTCCATTATCGGTGTATAGAGTTTAAAAACACCTTCATTATTGCTTTCTACAATAACTTCGGTTAATTCGCCCTCAAAAACATAGCTCCAACGAATACTGCAGGGAACAGGATTGTTTTCTTCATCCAGAACTTTACCGTTGATAGCAAGATTTCCACCTTCACCAATTCCTGTTTCTACGGGAAGAGTAATATTTACAAATATCTCATTTTTATCGGGTGGAATTTCAATTTTACCTGTTGTTTTCTTATATCCGGGAGTATTGATCTCAAAAGCAATATCTTTGGTGTCCCCGGGAAGGGTAAAAGAAAAAGTTCCTAATTCATCCGAACCAATAATACGCATAAATGTTTTATCACCAAGATCATAAACCCATATAATATCTGTTTTCACAGGTTGATTTTTATCGCTCACAACCACACCGCTGATTTTCAATTCTTTAAATGCCTGAGGAACAACGGGTTTCTCCTCGGTTGGCTTAACTCCCGTAAGTAAAACGATCTGTTCCTTCATCTTATCCAGTAAACCAAGATCTATTGTATAAATATCTTCCTGCCCCATACCACCGGCACGATTGGAACATAAATATGCGGTTCTGCCATCAGGAGCAATAACAAAATAACGATCATCCTTTACGGAATTAATTATCGGACCCATATTTACCGGTTTGCTCCATTCCGTCCAGGAATTACCTATTCTTGTGGAAACAAAGATATCATTACCACCATAACTGTTATGTCCGAAAGAAGCAAAATAAAGATACTTACCATCCGGACTTAAAAAAGGCGATTGTTCGTCATAAGGTGTATTAACAATAT
>Ga0255344_1005250_pt1 | contig 12555 bp, 9 predicted proteins | sample wastewater_treat_5_FD_192414 | JGI IMG/M metagenome (GOLD analysis project Ga0255344, IMG submission 192414) | Wastewater microbial communities from Lulu Island WWTP, Vancouver, Canada - plant18 | ecosystem: Engineered > WWTP > Wastewater > Unclassified | place: Canada: Vancouver, British... | reverse complement strand
CTACCTTCGCCTTCTTTACGTTCGTTTTTATTGAGATAGCGCAAATACAACAACATTTGTCCTTCGTGTTCGGGTTTAAATTTGCCAAGTTTTAAATCGATAGCAACCAAGCGTTTTAAACCACGGTGAAAAAACAATAAGTCAATGCGGTAATCTACGGCATCAATGGTAATACGTTTTTGGCGGTCTAAAAAAGCGAAATCGCTACCCATTTCTTTAATAAACGATTGCAGATTTATAAGTATGGCATCTTCCAAATCTTTTTCGGAATAGGTATCGGCAAGCCCCAAGGTATCTAAAAAGTAACTGCTCCTGAAAACGACATCTGGTGTAAGCGTGTGTGTGGTTTGTATTTGTTGTAGTTCCTGTTTAATAAATTCTTCGGGTTTTCGGCTCAAAATAGTACGTTCGTAAAACATTCCGTCAATTTTTTCGTCCAACGTTCTTGTGTCCCAGTGTTCAATACGCACCATTTCCATATAGAATCTGCGTTTTAGTTCATCGTTAATGCTCATCAACGAGCGCAAATGCGTCCAAGTTAATTGTGTACGCACTGCGTACATAATCTCATCTTCAGCAAAAACGTACGCACTGCGTACACAATGTTGCAGTTTGTACAAACTCCAACCTTTGCCATATTTTTCAGTAAGAAGTTTGGCTAAATTCTTTATAACTTCCTTACCGTACTCGGCACGTTGGTCTTTTAAAATTTCAGTTTTAATGCGTAAACCTACCTGCCAATTCATTAAACACACTTCGGCATTCGCGGTAGTAGCTAAACGAGTGCGGGTGTTTTCTATAATTCGACAAACATCGCTATATAATTCGGGGGGTTGTTTTTCTATTTCTTTCATTTTTCTATCTCTTTTAAGATTGTTTCTACTGAGTTTTTATCCATTTTAGAAAAAGCAAACCATTTTTTGCCTAAATCTTTCAAAGAAGCTCCCAAATGATATACTTCTGTATTGTCAATAATTAAAAAGCGGTCGTGGCTTTTGGCAAAAGTTTTTATTTCAAAATTTTTGTATTGCTCGTTGGCTTTTTTTACATCTAAAGTCAATTGTTTAGAAATAGTTTTAGTAAGTAAAAGCACTTTTATTGTTTTTGCTTTTTTAGATAAATGAGTTAAAGTAGTTTCGTCTATGTAATTATCAATCAATACAATACTTTCCTTAGCAGAACGAATAATTTTGGAAGCTAACTCATAAGCATCAAATACTTGACCATCAAAGAATACGCCTTGAGTGGGAATGAGGTGTGTGTTTATCTGAAGATCTATTTCGTTAACTTTATTTTTAAGGTTTTCAAAATTATTTTCAAGCCTATTTATTCGTGTGTTTAAAGCATAACCTTTAAGCAAATAATCTTTTAATATTCTCGTTGCCCATATACGAAATTGAGTTGCACGAGCAGAATTAACTCTATAACCAACAGATAATACTGCATCAATATTGTAATACTTCACACTTGTTTTTTGTTTTTTTCCTTCTATAGCACCGTGTTGAGTGGTATGTTCCAAAATGGAACTAACCACATTTTCTTCTAATTCGCCAGATTTAAATATATTGCCTAAATGTTTAGTAATAGCAGGACGTTGAACGCCAAACAAATCTGCCATTTGTTGCTGAGTGAGCCAAATGGTTTCTGTTTTCTCATCAATTATTACTTCAACATGTTTGGCAAGTTCATTGGATTGATATAGTACAATTTCGCTCATATATTTTAATTATTGGTTGTAGTTTGTACTTTTTTTATAGAAATAGACTTGACTGCTGTTTTACTTTTTAGCACTCCTGATAAACTAGAAACCCTTTGTTTTGTGAAAGTAAAAGGAAGAGTTTTGCGTCCTCCATATTGACTTGATATCACAAAATGTGACCTCAAGTTTCTCATTATTACATTATGTGTAGTGGTTGTCGCAAATTTTGCGACAGTTGAAATTTTTTCTGATTCGTAATTCGTTATTTTTAATTTATCATTTGTCATTTCTAACTCGTAATTTATCATTCATACGCTCCTAATCCTGAAATATCACGTCCTTGTGCTAATTTTTTTAATAGAGGGATTAAATCTGCCATTAAAGCCAATTCTTTCTCTTTACGTTCTCTCCAGCCAAGTTCTAATGGTTCAAACAAATCTGTAAGTTTTTCGCCGTCAAAAATCATACGGTTTATAATTTGTTCTACAAAAACTTTTAAATCTTTAGTTTCTAATCCGTTTTTATTTGCAATTTCAGCCAGTTCTTTATTGTATTTATCATCTTTAAATTTGTCGTAACCCTTTCGCAAATTATCTACATCTTGTCCGCTGTTCCAATCCAAACTGTTGATATATTCGGTTAAATCTTCCTGTTCGTCCATCAGGTTGGAACTAGAGCTTAGTAAGCTAATAATCTGTGCTTTAGTCATCTGCTGTTTAGCCGGTTTCTTTTGCGTATTATCGGCAATCAAGTTCATAATATAGTCGTAATCAATAATTGCCGATGCAAAAAGTACAAATTCAAAATCCAATTCTTGTATTTCAGGCGGTGCTTGATCTCCCTCTTTTTCCTGTATTGTTCTTAACTGCTTAGCCGTTTCTATATATGAACTGCGAAATTCTAGTAATTTTTCTTCCGGCAAAATTGCCTCAATTTTAGCTTTTTGCACTTCATCTATATCGGTATATTGGTCTAATTGAGTTTTTAATCTTTGTACTTCTTTAAAGTTTCTCACAAACGCAATTCTAGCAGCATCACCTTTCAAATTATAAACTTCTTGCGGTTCGTTTAATAAATTATTCTCCTGCATAAAGAAGCCTAATTTTTCAACGGCAGTTTTATATTTATCAATCACAACCGGTGCAGGTTCAACTAACCAAATCTTTCTTGCTTTTTCGCTCTCTTCTCCTGAAAATAAAGCAATAGCTTGATTTACGGCTTCCTGCTGAGAACGAAAATCTAAAATATTTCCGTAAGGTTTGGTGTCGTTTAATATTCTATTAGTGCGAGAGAATGCCTGAATCAATCCATGATATTTTAAATTTTTATCAACATACAAAGTGTTCAAATATTTTGAATCGAAACCTGTTAGCAACATATCCACCACTATGGTAATATCTATTTTATTTTCACGAGGATAATCTTTGTTGCTGTATTTGTGGTCTTTTATTCGCTTTTGAATATCCTGATAATATAAATCAAAATCGTTTATATTGTGATTTGTACCAAATTGCACATTATAATCTTCAATAATAGTTTTTAGTGCAGCTTTTTTTGCTTCGGGTTCATGTTTATTATCCTCTTTCTCTTGTGCTAAATCTTCTTGTATTTGCTGTATGTCTTTATTTCCTTCTGCCGGAGGAGAAAACACACAAGCAATATTCAAAGGAATATAGTCAGGATTTTCGTTTTGCTTTTTTTTCTGAACTTCTTTGAATAGCTGATAAAACTCAATAGCATTATTAATCGATGCTGTTGCCATTAAAGCATTGAATCGTCTTGAATTTGTTGCTGCATCGTGTTTTTCTACAATAGCTTCAACAATCGCTTGTTGAGCAATGGGTTCTCCCGGCTTGGGATTATCATTGCCTTTGCCCTTAAAATAATCAATATGAAAACGCAATACATTTTTATCATCTATAGCATGTGTTATTGTATAGGCGTGTAATTGTTTTTCAAAAATATCTTGTGTGGTTTTGTATGAGGCATATTCTCCTTCTCTGATGCTATAAGTAGCGTTTTCATCAAAAATAGGTGTACCAGTAAAACCAAACAATTGAGCGTTTGGGAAGAATTCTCTTATTGCTTTGTGATTTTCTCCAAATTGTGAACGATGGCACTCATCAAATATGAATACAATACGTTTATTGCGAAGTGGCTCTAAACGTTCTTTGTAATTCCTTTTGTATGTGTCGTCTAAAGCTAATCCTAATTTTTGTATGGTAGTAACAATTACTTTATCAGCATAATCGGTGGAAAGCAATCGTCTAACTAATGTTTCGGTATTGGTATTTTCTTCTACACTTCCTTCTTGAAATTTATTAAATTCTTCTCGTGTTTGTCGGTCAAGGTCTTTACGGTCAACTACAAACAAACACTTTTCAATATCATTATTACTTTTCAACAAAGTTGATGCTTTAAAAGAAGTTAAAGTTTTGCCACTTCCTGTGGTGTGCCATATATAGCCGTTTCCTCTATTTTGCTTAACGCATTCATCAATTGCTTTTACTGCATAAATTTGATATGGTCTCATTATAAGCAATTTTTGTTCGCTTTCGACCAAAATCATATATTTACTAATCATTTCGCCAAGTGTGCATTTCTTGAGAAATTTTTCGGCAAAATCTTCTAAACGATTAATTTTCTTATTATTTACATCTGCTAATTCATAAACCGGAAGAAATTGCTCATCTGCATTAAAAGCAAAGTGATTTTTGTTGTTGTTTGCGAAATAATATGTTTTTGTACTGTTACTTACAATAAACAATTGCATAAAACACATTAAAGAGTTAGTATATCCGTTTCCTGCATCACTTTTATAATCCACAATTTGTTGCATTGCTTTTCGTGGCGAAACATCATATTTTTTTAATTCAATTTGCACTAAAGGCAAGCCATTAACCAACAATATAACATCATAACGATGATGACTATTTTCTGTGTTTATACGTAATTGATTAACAACCTCATAGTCATTTTTACACCAATCATTAATATTTACCAAAGTATAATGTAAAGGCGTTCCATCTTCACGTTGAAAATATTGTTTTTCGCGTAAGAGTTTTGAAGCAAGAAAAACATCAGGAGTAATAATTTCATCACGCAAGCGTAAAAATTCATTATCGGAAAGTTTTATACGATTAAGTGCTTCAAACTTCTTTTTAAAATTTTGCTCAAGAGTTTTACGGTCAACTATATCAGGGTTATAGCTATATTTTAACTCTCTAAGTTGATGAATTAACTTTTCTTCTATTTGATATTCCGTAGTCATTAATCTTTTTTTAATTTGATTTATTTCTATCAAATTATTTTTGGCAAAAAACAATTTATCTCGCAAATATATAACATTTTGTTATTTTTTAAAACATCTTTATGTTTTTCCCCCTCATCACCCCAATCCCCCCGCTAACCAGCCTGTAGAAAATGCTATTTGTAAATTATAGCCTCCGGTATTTGCATCTAAATTTAAAACTTCGCCAGCAAAATATAAACCCTGTACTAATTTTGATTCCATAGTTTTTGGATTAACTTCGTCTGTACAAACGCCACCAGCTGTTACAACTGCTTCGTTATAGCCTCTGTGTGCTTTTACAGTAAATTCTAAGTTTTTAAGCAATGAAACTATTTTTTTACGTTCTGCTCCCGAAATTTTACTGGCTTGTTTTTCTATGTCAATATTCGATAATTTTTGAAAAACAGAAATTGCCTTTTGCGGTAACCACAATTTGAATAAATTAGCAAATTTCATTTTTCCATGTTCATTCAAATCGCGTAAAATTCTGGCATCTAATTTTTCAAAATCCAAAGCAGGCTTAAAATCTATAGAAATTTTTACTTCTCTTTTTTCTTCCAATGCAACAACAATTTTACGACTCAAAGTAAGAATTACTGGTCCCGACAAACCATAATGTGTAAACAAAAGTTCGCCAAATTCAGAATCTTCCTCAATACCGTCAATAATTAAACTTGCATTTATGTTTTTCAAACTCAAGCCCTGCATTTCACTTGCAGTATCTTGAAATGTTTCGACAGGAACCAAAGTAGGCAATAATTTTTCAATTTTATGTCCTAATTTTTTAGCAAACACATAACCATCTCCTGTTGAGCCAGTTCCAGGATAAGACTTTCCTCCAGTACAAACAATTACATTTTGCACAGGAATTTTAATTTCTTCTAAATTATTATTCAAATAAGTTACAGAATTAATTTTCCCTTCTAATTGCTCAATAGAAAGAACTTTAGCATTAAAAATAAATTCAACACCCAAGTCTTTTGCTCTTTTGTATAATGCCTCAACAACATCAGAAGCTTTTTCAGATTTTGGAAAATAACGTCCACCTCTTTCCAACATAGTTTCAACGCCACAATCTTCTAACAAAGCTAAAATATCAAAATTGAAAAATTGATTAAATGCTGAATATAAAAAACGTCCATCAGGAAAAACTTGAGTTATAAAATCTTTTATAGAATCGGAATTAGTAATATTGCAACGACCTTTTCCTGTAAGTAGCATTTTTTTTCCTGCCGTTTGCATTTTTTCTAAAACCAAAACTTTATGTCCGTCCATTGCAGCACGAATAGAAGCCAACAAGCCTGCAGCTCCGCCACCAACAACTATTACATCAGGGTTTTTCATGTCAAATTTTTTGTAAAGATATGAATTTTAAAAAATTTAATTTCAGAAATATTTTAATAACATAAAAAAAGAAAAATATAATTTATATTTTTGGAAAAAATTTTATAAAATGAAAGCACTAGTAAAAGCAAAACCTGAAAGAGGCTTGTGGATGCAAGACATGCCTATTCCAAGTATAGGACCAGACGATGTTTTAATAAAAATTAGAAAAACCGCAATTTGCGGAACCGACCTTCATATTTATAGATGGGATGAGTGGTCGCAAAAGACAATAAAAACACCTATGATTATTGGACACGAATATGTTGGCGAAATTGCAGACGCTGGAGCAAATGTAAAACATAAATTTACTATAGGCGAAAGAGTTACTGGCGAAGGACATATTGCTTGTGGAGAATGTAGAAATTGTCATAGAGGCTGGGATCATATTTGTGCAAATAATTATGGTGTAGGCGTTCATCGTGACGGTTGCTTTGCAGAATATTTATCAATTCCTGCAACTAATGTTGTTAGAATTAGCGAAAAAATCGAAGACGACCTTTGCTCTATTATGGATCCATTTGGAAATGCAACTCACACCGCATTGTCGTTTAATCTTCTTGGCGAAGATGTAATTATCACAGGTGCTGGCGGACCAATTGGAGCAATGTGTGTTGCTATTGCTAAATTTGCTGGAGCAAAAAGTGTATTTGCTGTTGAGCCTAACGATTATCGCAGAGAATTAGCAAAGAAAATGGGTGCCGATGTTTGCGTAAATCCACTAAAAGAAGATTTACAAGAAGTTCTTAAAAAACATAATTTAATAGGATTTGATATTGGTTTAGAATGCTCTGGAAATGGTGGTGCTTTTAACCAAATGGTTACTGCTATGTATAATGGAGGCTCTATTGCTTTGTTGGGAATTTTGCCTTCAACTTCACCAGTTAATTGGAACGAAATAATTTTTAAAGGACTAAAACTAAAAGGTATTTACGGCAGAGAAATGTTTGAAACTTGGTACAAAATGGAAGCAATGCTTTTGGCAGGATTAGATATAAAACCAGTTATCACACATAAATTTAATGTTGACGACTATTTAAAAGGCTTTGAAGTAATGGACAGCGGAAATTGCGGAAAAGTTATTTTAGAATGGTAAAATTATTGATTCAAATTACTTTTAGCTAATTCTACATAACCTCTCATTACTTCATTATTTGGATCTAAAGCAAGAGCTTTTTCAAAATAAGAAAGTGCTGTTTTATCATCTCCTTCCATTCCATAACTAACACCTAAATATCGGTATGCTTCAATATTTGGAGAAATTTCAACTGATAGTAAAAGATTTTCGCGAGCTTTTTGAAAATCGTTGATATTACCATAAGAAACACCCAAGTAAAATAAATTTTCAAAATGGTTTGGATGTAAAGCTTTGGATTTTTCCAACCAATATATTGCAGAATCAGCACTTTGTTGCCCTTCGAAATAATATAATGAGCCAAGTTGAAAATATGATTCGTAATAATCTGGAACTAATTCTGAAAATCTTTTCCAAATATATTTTTCATATTCAGGTTCATCAACATTAAAATTTAAAACACCTTTTGTATTTGCCCACACATCAGCTTCTAAAGGTTGGGTTTCGAGTGTTTTAAGATAATATTCCAACATTTTTTTATAATCGCCATCTAATTTATAATATATATTTCCAAGTCTAACCAAAGCTTCTGAATAATCAGGATAAATTTCTAACGCCTTTTCAAAATATGGAATAGCTTCTCGCAAATACTTGTCTCGCAACAAAGTATCTTGTGCTTGCTCTGCATCTTCTGCTAATTTATACAATTCACTAGCATATGTGCTATTACCTTTTGCAGAATTTACACTTACATGCACATCATGTCCAAATAAAGTTAAATTATCTTTCCACACAAAATTTCGAGAATATGTTTTTATAGAAAATGCAAGCAAAACAACACAAACAATTCCAGTAGATAAATTTTTATATTTTTTAATATGAGTTATTTTTTGAGCTAATTTTTCAGAAATTAAATATGCGAAAATTATGCAAAAACCTAATAATGAGACATATACAAAACGCTCACTCATAAATGCTCCTATATTAAAAAACAAGTTAGAAGTTATTGAAAGTGTTATTAAATAAATTAAAATTCCATAAGAGTAAATGGTTTTTTTCTTTAATCCGTAAATTGCAATTACAAACAAAGCTAAATATAAAATTAGTGACAAAATTGCTCTCCAATCTGTCCAACCAACAATTGGAATATGATATGGATAGTAATCCCATGTTAAAGGATGTGGAAAAACCAATAGTTTTAAATACAACAATAAAGTTAAAAATACTGTTGCGTATCTTTCGGCAAACGTAGTTCCCAAAAATGGATTGTTCATTAACATTGAAGCCTCAATAGCTGTTTGGTCGCCAATAGCAAGAGAACGCAAAATCATATATAAACCTGCTCCTGCAATTAAAGGAATAGTTAAAATAACAATTTTTGAAAATTTTTCTTCTCTAAAGAAATAAATACTTAGAGGAATTACAGCTAAAAAAGTAATGCTTATTTCTTTTGACATTGAGCCAAGAAAAATATAAATAAAAGCAGAAATCAATCCTGTAAACTTCTTATTATCAACATAATTCAAAGTTGAATTTAAAGCTGCTATTGAAAATAAAAAAGCTAAAATTTCGTCTCTTCCTTTAATGTTTGCAACAATTTCGGTATGCAAAGGATGAGCAGCAAAAAGCATTGTCGCCAAAAAAGGAATACTTAAAAACTCATATTTGGGCTTATAATCTCTAAACAAACGATTTAGCACTTTGTAAAGGATTAATAAAGAAATAATGTAAAGCAAAATATTTAAAAAATGGCTAATCCCAGGATTGCCCAAAAATGGTTGTTTTGCTGCAACATCAGTAGTTTCACGTCCAAAAAATTCAACTTCCAAAGCAAAAGTAATTAATGATAAAGGACGATAACGACCACCTTCTAATTCTTTAGAATCTTTACCAAACATTCCTGCCATAGAATCATAAGCCAAAATATCTTTTATACCAGAAATTCCTTTTTGTACAAATTCATTTTTCCAATATACTGCTTTGTCGTCTAATGCATATTTATGTCCCAAGGTATTTGAGTAAAGCAAAAATGCAAAAACGGCAATAACAATAGGCTGAATAAGTTTTCTAATTTTCATTCAAAAATATTTATCAATTAATTTAACTTTTTGCAATAATAGTTTCTAAGCAAAGCTATAAAATTTTTAATAATTTCGGTAATAATAATAATAATTATTATTATTTTCCGTTTAAGTTAGTAGTAATAACTTAAATTTATAAAAACAATGAAAACAATATTTGTAAAAACGCATTTTTTAATTTTAACAGTGGTTTTTTTATTTATTAAAATTGGGAACACTTACTCACAAAGCGACTATACTGATGATTATCAAAGATTTACAATATCTGCTAATTTTGCTGTTCAGCTTGCAGAATATGGTGAATTAAACAACAAACTTGCTGAAAAAGGATTTTCAAAATTTAATCAAATAAATTTTTTAACAAGTGGTGATTTTTGCATATACTATCCAAAGCCAAAATTATCAGTACATGCAAATGTTTCTGGTTACAGTCAAGTAATAAATCAGCAGAACAATATTAACACAAGTTTAAAAAACACAGGAATAGGAGTTTTGTTAGGCTATACATTTTTTAGTGATAAAAAAATACAGTTAGTTCCACAGATAGGGACACAATTTTCGTGGTTAAATCTTGATATCACAAGTGATATTGCAGATAATTCGACATTTACTAACTATTTCTCTGGAGATGCTAATCAATATGGCATGACTGCTTCAAATTTATTGGCTAATGTTGGAATACTTGCAAAAACTTCTTTCCTCATCAACGAAAATTTTTCTAATAAACTTGTTGTTGGAATAAAAACAGGATATTCTATGCCTGTTCTCAAAACAATTTGGACAGTTAATGAGAAAACCTTAAATGATGGTCCTACTATAAATCCTGGTGGTTTTTATGCAGGCGTTGTTGTTGGAGTTGAGTTTTAGGGAGTTTGAGAAAATATGTTCTAATATTATTCTTGTCCACACTATTTAATTGCCTGCACGCTCAAGAATTAGGGATTAAACTTGGAAGTAGTTTTATTAAAAACAATTCTACAATAAACAAACCTGCTAATATTGGCATTTATTATAACGAAAAAATATCTGACAAAATAAATATTTCTACAACTTACTTGCATTCAATAAAAAAACAAGAAAATGCAGAAATAGATTTTCAAACAAATTTTAAAGGACATAATATCTTTATAGATTTTTTATATGACGTAAATATTAAAAATAACTTTTATATAAAATTTGGTTTAGGTTCAGGATATTCAGCATATAATATTACAAATCAGGGCATTATTTCAAATTGGATTAATTTTATAGAATACCATTACATTCCTGCAAGACTGATTTTAGGTTTTGAATATAAAAACATTTTAAATTCTCCAATTAGTTGTGAAATTTTGGCAACTCCGTCATATATGTTCAATATTTATCAAAAAACAGATGCTATAATGTTGTCAAACAATACTAACGACCTGAAAATATTAAATTTAATTTTGGGAATAAAATATACTTTTAAACAAATTTAAACTACTTATTAATGAAGAACGCCCCTCAAGTATGCTGCCAAAGACGCGCCTGAGAGGCTTATTGATTATTGATTTTAAAAATTAACCTAAATTTAGGTTTACAAAAGTACAACTATTTTTTTTATTATCCAAATATTTAATCAAAATTCCACATTTTTTCTTTATCCCAATCTTGTAAAAAGCCCATTGCTCTATGATTTACAACGTGTTTATAATCATCTAATAATGCGTACAATCGAAGTTTAAAAGACGAATTTGGGTTAGATGTTTGAAGTAAGTAATTGAGCATTGATAAAAAATAATACATTTTGCTCCTTTGAACCGTTTTAGGATTTGTTAACCATATTTTACTTTTGGAAAAACTTAATCTTTTTGGAACAATATTAAGGTCTCTATTCCAAAGACGGGAATGATGAGCGCACAAATTTCTCACATAATTGATAGTATGTAGCCACGAACAAAATATATCAGGTGGTAATCCGAAATGTTCAGAAATACCACTTATATCAGATCTTTTTTTTAAGCCAGTACAAATTTTAGACAAATGGTTAAAATACATAACTTCTAAACACATCCACGATGGTGGATTTTCAGGACTGCTGTATTTGTTCCTATAATGTTCAATAAACACTTCAGCTTTATTGCTGTTTAACTGCTGTTTAATATGGTTCTGTATTTCAGAAAAAACATCTATTGTAACAACAGTACCGTATTGAAGTTGTTTTTCTTTAAGTGCTTTAAATATATCTCTATTATCTTGCCAATGTGAACCATATTTTTCAGATAATTGATAAATAATTTGAGTACGTATAGATATTTCTAATCGTTCAATTATATCAAACACCAATATTCTTAGCTTTCTGTCAAACACATATAAATCATAAACATCAGACCAAGTTGCCCCTTCTATAAAATTATCTTGAATTATACCATTTTTAGATTTCTTATATGGCAACATATAAGCACTCAATCTATAATAGCTTATATTGTTTAAATGCTTTATTGCTCGTTGTTCATCTTTTATTTCTAAACCGCGTTCTTGTAATAACTGTATTTGTTCTTCATAAGACTTATGAGGTTTGGTATAAGTTTTCTTCTTCATAACAGTTAATTATTCATTTCGCAAAGATAATAAATTCTTATTTTTTTTACACTATATTTGTTTTATTACACATAAAGTTTAAAAATCTTGTATAACAACTGATTGTTTCTTTATTTAAATTCAAAACTGTTAGAAATTGACAATATTATCAATCACAACCAATGAGATTAAAAAGTCAATACTCTTAAAAATAGCAAAAGTTGTGTTTTATCTTCTTTTAAAGGGTAAAATACGCCGACAATAATGTTTTTACAGAAATAAGAATGCGAGTAAGAGCCATAAATTTACAAGTTTTTAAATTTGTAATCTGTTTCGGGTAATTGCATTAGTGCATTTGCTACACAAGTTCGGTGACATTGTTTTGGATCCTTTTCAAAACAGGTAAGAGCCACTCGTTTACCTTTATCTAACAAACTGCGAATAGCGAGTAGCGAAGCTCTATTTTCTTTCAAAGTAGTTTTTT
>Ga0255344_1005244_pt1 | contig 12560 bp, 9 predicted proteins | sample wastewater_treat_5_FD_192414 | JGI IMG/M metagenome (GOLD analysis project Ga0255344, IMG submission 192414) | Wastewater microbial communities from Lulu Island WWTP, Vancouver, Canada - plant18 | ecosystem: Engineered > WWTP > Wastewater > Unclassified | place: Canada: Vancouver, British... | reverse complement strand
TCCCTCCGACTGGGAAGTAAAAAAATTAAGAGAAATAGGAAAAATATATTATGGAGCGGGACTTAGAGAAAATAACTACGATGACAAAGGAGACTCTCTAATTTTTGGGACAAGTGGAGTAATATCAAAAACTCGTAAATTTCTTTCTATAGGTGAAGCAATTATAATTCCAAGGAAAGGTACAATTAATATAGTATATTACGTGCCTGCAGAGCAAAAATTTTGGGTTATAGACACCGCTTTTTATCTCCAAACAAAAATAAATACTAAATATTTATATTTCTTCCTAAGTTCATTTAATTTTGAAACCTTAAATGAAGCAACTGGAGTTCCAAGCTTAAATAGAAAAAATATAATTTATGTAGTTATTCCTCTCCCTCCTCTTCCCGAGCAGGAGCGGATTGCTTCTGTCATTTCTCAAGTTGATGCAGTCATTGAAAAAGAAACTGCATATAGAGATAAACTTTCACGCATAAAACAAGGGCTTATGGAGGACCTTCTCACTGGCAAAGTGCGGGTCACCACCCTTTTAGAAAAAGAAAATAATCAGTATCAAAATGAAACTATCATTTAGTAAAAAGGAGGTATAATTGACAAAATGGACGATATAGACCATGGAGAGAAGGATATTCTTAGCTTAGTGAAACAGGCTTATAAAGGAGATGTTATGCTCCCAGACTTCCAAAGAAATTTCGTTTGGGATAGAAAGAATATCGAGGAGTTCATAGAGTCGCTTTTAGCAAATATATTTGTAGGCACTTTTCTTGTGCTGAAGACATCCAAAGAGGAGGCACCATTTAAGTGTATTTTCGTTCAAGGTGCCAAGGAAGTAAATCCTGATATTAAAAGTAACCCATCCATTATTGTAATCGATGGTCAGCAGAGGTTAACTTCTCTTTTTTACGCTATCTACAGTCCAAACATTCCTCTTAGAAATACAGAAAGACCATATGCATTTTTTATCGACTTGAAAAAACTTGCTGAGGACAAAGAGGACAACGCAGATGATGCAGTTTTCAGTATATCAAAGGATGAAAGAAATTTTAGGAAATTGCTTAGTGGTAAAGATTATGATATTGAGAAACTCAAAGAACAAAAAATCATGCCCTTATCAATGTTCCGTGATGGAATTGATTTTGGTAAACTGTGGTATACAGATTTTATCAATCTATTTGATGTTGATAAAGCACAAAAGGTAAAAGAATATTTAGACAATATTTTTAAATATCAAGTAATTACTCTTACTCTGCCTTATTCATTTAACGAAAAACCAGAAGAGATAGTTATTCTTTTTGAGAGATTAAATAGAACAGGTATAAAACTTTCAACATATGACCTTCTTGTAGCAAGGATGTACAAATTTATAAACTTAAGGGAAGAATGGGAAAAATTATTCGGCGAAGGAACTAATTATATTAACATAAAAAAATTGGCTCGAAATAGAGTGGACAATACAGATATACCATTCAATATAATCCAGGCGTTAGCTTTATCCAAAGGAAAAAGCATAAAAGATAAAGATTTAATAAAGATAGATTCTGAAATATTGAACAAAAGCGAATGGGATAGAGCAGTAAATGTCGCCAATGACAAAGTTCTTAATTTACTATTCGACCGTGGTAAGTTTGGAATTGATGAAGATATTGATAAATGGATGCCATACTCAACTACTGTCATTCCAATGCTTGCTTTATTTCTTAAGTATGAGCACCCAGATATATCAAAACTTGAAAAGTGGTATTGGAGCGTTGTATTTTCAGAAAGGTATTCTGGTTCTATCGAGTCTGACATTATGAAAGATTTTAGAGAAATGTCAAAGTGGATTGAGGATAACAATTTCTTACCAGAGGCAGTGAGAGATTTCCGCGAGCAATTGCAAAAAGAAGTTTTTACGTTGAAAGAAGTAAAAAATGTTGGAAGTTCTTTATATAAGGGTGTTTTCAATTTAATATTTAAAAATGATCCTTGTGATTTTTATGAACTAGAAAACATCGCCAATAATTCGTTAAATGACCACCACGTTTTCCCTAAAAATTTTCTTAAATCAAAAGAGGTAGATGTGGAGCCAGATTTAGTTCTAAATCGAACTTTGATATTTGATAGTACAAACAAAATGATTTCAAATAAAAGCCCGTCTGAGTACATCAAAGAAATAATACATAGATACGTTAATAGGAAATACTCAGTTGAGAAAGCAAGAGCAAAATTAATTGATGTTATGAACAAGCATTTTATAAACGAAGAGATGGTCAATATAATGGAAAACACATCTAAAGATTTACCTGCTGAGAAAATTAAAGAAAACTATGAAAATTTTATTAAATTAAGAGAAAAACTTATAATCAAGAGGATAGAAGAGATTGTCGGGCTTGAGGAGGACTAATTTAGTTTTATATGCAAAGGAGGCATTTTAAATGATACCATCATTTCAGGAAATGATGTTACCGTTGTTAGAGTTTCTTAAGGAAGGAAATGAACACAGCATAGATGAAGCAGAAGATTATTTAGCAAAAGTCTTTAAACTTACTGACGAAGAAAGACATGCATTCTATCGCAATAGTAACCAAAGGATTTTACGGAATAGCTTAAACTGGGCAATAACATGGCTAAATAAAGCAAGATTAATAGATATTATACGATACGGACATAGACAAGCAAGTAATTTAAAGATCACGCAAAGAGGAAAGGAAGTTTTAAAAGAAAAACCAGAAAAAATCGATTATGAATATCTGAGAAGATTCAATGAGTTTGTTGAATTTATGAAGACTTACGGTCCAAAAACAAATCGTAAGTCGGCTGAAGATATGAACGCCAAGATAAGTGATATGACGCCTGAACAACTTATTGAAGTGAAGACAAATGAAATAAACAATGTTATGAGAGAAGAGCTAATGAAAAAAGTAACCTCCTCTTCTTCTCGCTTTTTCGAAAAGCTTGTTCTTGACCTTGTTGTAAAAATGGGATATGGTGGCTCTTTTGAGGATGTAGTAGAGCTCCTTGGAAAAACTGGCGATGAAGGAGTTGACGGACTTATAAAAGAAGATATATTAGGACTTGATAAAGTTTACCTTCAGGCAAAAAGATGGACAACGGGAACAATTAGCCGCCCGGAAATTCAGAAGTTCGTTGGCGCACTGCATGGCAAAGGTGCAAAAAAGGGTATTTTCATCACCACATCTACATTTACAAAAGACGCACTTGAATATGCAAATAGCTTGAAAGATATGACTTTGATACTTATTGATGGCGACAAACTCGTTGATTATATGCTGAAATACAATGTAGGCACGCAGGTAAAAAATACTATTGAAATAAAGAAGATTGACGAAGACTACTTCGAGGAGTTTTAAATAAAAGGTGACAAATGCCAGTATTGCTTGACGAGGAGCACTTTGTAGAGAATGATTTTTTAAGGAAACTTCTTGAGCTTGGGTGGAGAGTTTACAGGCAGGATATATATAATCCTGAGATTGTAACCGAAATTAGTAGTTTTGATGAAGACCTCAATCCCATTAATAGTGGCATTGAACGGTTTAGAGAAAGTTTTTCGGATGTTATCTTAAAAGATGAGCTTCATAGTTCACTTAAAAGAATTAATCCATTCCTTGAGAAAGACCAGATAGAAGAAGTTATTCGAAGACTGGAAATACCAGATGCAAACTCTTTTATAGAGATAAACAGGGAGTTCCACGAGCTACTCACTTTAAATACATCTGTTTCTGAAAACAGGCTAACCCATGAAAAAAGCCCAACTGTAAGGTATATCGACTTTTCAAACTTAGAAAACAACTCTTTTATTGCAATTTCACAGTTTAAGGTTCAGATTCCTGGCACTGAAAATCACATTATCCCCGACATTGTACTTTTTGTAAATGGTATTCCACTTGTTGTGGTTGAGTGCAAATCTCCTTCAATTACTGATCCCATAAGCGAGGCTATTAATCAGCTCATGCGGTATTCTGAAAGAAGAAATTTAAAAGAGGGTAACCAGAAACTCTTCCAATATAATCTCTTTCAAATTGCAACTGCGAAATACCTTACTAAGTTCGGCACAATCACTTCAAATGAGGAGTACTTCACTGAGTGGAAAGACCCTTATCCATCTTCAATAAAAGATCTGGGCAGTAAACACTCTAATCAAGATATCCTTATACAGGGAATGCTCTCGAAGAAAAATTTTCTTGATATAATGCACACTTATACAATTTTTAGAGATGACGCTAAGGGAACAGCAAAGATCGTTGCACGTTATCACCAGTTCAGGGCTGTAAAGAAATTGATCGAGCAGCTTAGGACAGGGAAAACACCTCTTGAGAAGGGTGGCATTATCTGGCATACACAAGGCTCTGGCAAATCACTCACTATGATGTTTACTGTAAGGGAGCTATATCACAATCAGGAAGAATTTGGAAAGTATAAAGTAGTTTTTATTACAGATAGAGTTAATTTGCAAAAGCAATTGACAGATACTTCGAAAAGCGTTGGTTTTACAGTGAAAGTTGCAAACAGTATCAGGGAACTGCAGGAACTTCTTAAAACAAATACCCCCGAGCTTGTTATGGGTATGATAAGCAAATTTCAGGAAACAGAATTCCAGGAGAAATTTCCACTCTTAAATACATCACCAAATATTCTTTTAATGATCGACGAAGCCCACAGGTCTGAATATAAAGAGTTGGGGGCAAATCTCCACTATTCCCTTCCAAATTCAGTTAAAATTGCCTTTACTGGAACACCGATAGATAAAACTGAGGTAACATTCGGCGACTACATAGATAAATATACTTTAAAACAGTCAGTCAATGATGGTGTAACAGTACCTATATATTATGAAGGTCGTGCCCATGAAGCAGAAATCTCCGATAAAGAAGCAATGAATAGAAAATTTGAAGATGTATTTAAACTTGTTAATACAGATGAAAAGAAATTGCTTATGAGTAAATACAGCTGGCGAGCCTACCTTGAAGATAAAGATGTAATTCGGGACAAAGCTAAAGATATAATAGAGCATTATGTGACCAGTATATTCATAAATGGATTTAAAGCACAGGTGGTAACTGCATCAAGGCTCGCCGCAGTCCGCTTTAAAGAGGCACTGGAAGTATCTCTTAAAGAGAAAATTGAGGAACTTAAGATTAATAATCCATACAAGGTAGATGTGAATAAACTTAAAAAGGTTAAAGTTGCTACAATTATTTCTGGTACTCTAAATGATGCACCAGAGTTTAAACAATATACAAATCCAGATAAACAAGAAAAAGAGATAAAAAGTTTCAAATTACCCTTTGATTACGAAAAGGATGGTCTCACAGGAGATGTGGGAATTATAGTTGTTCAAAGTATGCTTATAACTGGTTTCGATGCACCCATAGAACAGGTAATGTACCTTGACAATGTCATCAAACAGCATAACTTACTTCAGGCAATTGCCAGAGTCAATAGAGTTTACAAAAACAAAAATTGCGGCTATGTGATAGATTATGTAGGTGTTTTTAATCACATAAAAGAAGCTCTTTCAAATTATTATGAAAAGGATGTTAATGAGATTTTAACAAATGTAACAGATAAAGAGCATGCAAAAGATAAACTTGCTTTTACACATAATAAAATCATCGAATTCTTTAACATTATAGGTATTCGAAACTATGCTGAGCAAGCTCATGAATGCATTGACCTCCTTCTGGCGGATGAGAAGAGAAGAAACGAGTTCTACTGCCTTGTTAATGAGTTTAATAGATTTATGGATATTGTCTTGCCTGATCCATACGCACTTAAATTTAAAGATGCTTTGAGAACAACAAATTTCATAAGAGAAACACTGAGAAGTATTTTAAATCAAGGCATAAGCATAAAAGATGCTTCAAGCAAAATAAGAGAAATTGTAGAAAACTACCTTATTTCAAAAGGTATACGGATTAAAATTGAGGAAGTAGATATCCTTAATCCATATTTTTTGGAACATCTTGAAGCATTTAAAACTCCCCGAGAAAAAGCAACAGCTACCGAGATATCAATAAGACAATACATAAGTGATCACTACCCAGAAGACCCTGAACTATATAAGAGGTTTGCCGACAAATTAGAAGAAACCCTTAAAAAATACAAGGAAAACTGGGAAGTTATTTTGCAGGAGCTATATAACCTAAGAGAAGATATAGCTCAGGGGAGGGATAAGGAGAAAGACATTGGTCTCGACAAGCAAAAGGAAATGCCCTTCTTTGGTATACTCGTTCAAGAGATTTATGAAAAAAAGAATTACGAAGAGTTAAGCGAGGAAGAGATAGATTTATTGAAAAGCATTACAAAAAGAATTCTTTCTCTCATTGAGGAGGAGATTAATATTGTTGATTTCTGGGAAAATGATACAAAACAAAGAAGCCTGCGCTCTCAGATTAACCTGCATCTTATAACAATTAACCAACCTGCATTTCAGGGTATAAGTGAAAGTAAACAAAAATTCTTAAAACAGAGCCTGAACGATAAAAGATCTTTAATAGCACAGCGTATACTTGAAACAGCATATCACGTTTATGGAGCTTCACATGGAAAACGTTAAGATAGAGCAAATTATTCGTTCCAAAAGGAAAACTATTGCCCTTGAAGTAACCGATAGGGCAACTCTTATTGTAAAGGTGCCTTACCTTGTCTCCAATAAGACAATAGATGAGATCATCCAAAGGCATATTAGGTGGATTAGGAAAAGAATTTCAAATGTAAAAAATGCTGAGAAGTTTTCAGAAAAAGAGTTTGTTTCTGGAGAAAGCTTTCTCTACCTTGGGAGAACTTACAGGCTTTTTCTTGTAAAAGAACAGAAAGAGGCGCTGAAATTTGATAACGGGTTTTACTTAAGTTCGAACCAGAAACCCTTTGCAAGGAACATTTTTATCTTCTGGTATAAAAATGCCGCAAGAAACTTTATTTTAGATAGGGTAAATTATTATTCAAATCTTACAGGTATTGAGTATAACAATGTGAAAATAACATCCGCAAGGAAAAGATGGGGCTCTTGCTCAAGAGAAGGAAATTTAAGCTTTACTTATAGGCTAATTATGGCACCGATATCAGTTATTGATTATGTTGTTGTTCATGAGTTGTGCCATATACAAGTGCACAACCATTCAAAAGCTTTCTGGGAGAAAGTCAGAGTAATTATCCCTGAATACAAGAAGCAAAAAGAGTGGCTTAAAGAAAATGGGTACTTACTAAATTTATAAAAGGGAGTATTATGGAGGAAAAAGATTTATCAAACAAATTCACTAAAGAAGATGCAATTAATTTTTTATCAAAAAATAGAATTTATCCCTCTATAAGTAAAAAGGGGAAGATAAGTTTAAAAGGTAAAAATAAAATTCTTCTTTCTAAAGACATAGAAGAAAAGTTATTAAACTCTCTCGAAATTAAAACTACAAAAGATTGTGATAATATAAAAAAGATTATCAGGGAAAGAGCAAAGGAGTTTAATGCTCGCAACATACCAATAAAAAATTGGATTGAAGAAGAAAGACCAAGAGAACTACTCGTTAAAAATGGCGCAGATAAACTAACGCCTTCAAAGCTTCTTGCAATCATTCTTAGAACTGGAAGTATTGGAAAAAGTGCGGAAGAGCTTGCAAGGAATATTTTAAATAGATATAAAAGCTTTCGAGAATTAGATTCAGCGACTATTGAGGAACTCTGTAAAATAGAGGGTATCGGTATAGCTAAAGCTGCTCAAATCAAGGCTGCACTTGAAATTGGCAAAAAACTAATGCAAGAAGAAGCAAAAACCATAAAAAAGATTAATAGTCCAAGAGAAGCTGCTCTGTATGTTTCGGAATATTTTGGTCCTTACCTTAGAGATGCTAAAAAAGAATATTTTATTGTAGTATTACTGGATATTAAGAATAAACCAATAAAAAACATCGAAATAAGTAAAGGGAGTATTAATGAAAGCATTGTTGATTCAAAAGAGATAATCAAAGAAGCTACACTTAACTCGGCTTCGTCGGTAATACTTGTGCATAACCACCCCTCAGGAGAAACAATCCCATCAGAAGATGATATTAAACTAACAGAGCAGATTGTCAAAGCTTGCGAGCTTGTTAATGTAAAAGTGCTCGACCATATAATTCTTGGGAAGAATCACAATGACTTTTTCAGTTTTGCAAATTCAAAGTTAATAAATTAGTATAAATTAGTAGCTAACGAATCATAAAAAGTGAGATTGTTCCATTTAAAAATTACTTTTTATGCTTCAATTAAACCTTCAAATTGCGTTTTATTGCTTCATTTTTAAGACACCAATATCGAGAGCCATCACCACATATTGAACAAGGGTTTGTATCACAATGAAGGGGATTTAAAAGATAGAAAACTACTGTAGCCCTATCATCAACATCGTTTAAGTAAGGGCGAGCATCAATAATTATGTGCCACACTTTTGGTGGATTTAATTTATAATCCATATGGTAACACCAATTATTAAATTCATAATCTAAAGCTTTTAATATTTCATCATCAGTCATTTCGGGAATCGGTATAGGACCCATTAAAGCAGAGGAATAAATATTTCTGTCAAATCTTTGTCTTAAGGGTTTGTTTAGGACTTCTTCTGAAAGGTCCATTAAAGCATCGAAATCAAAAGTTGCTTCGTGTTTCTTAGCCTCGTTATACTTATTGTATATCCATACTCTTTGCAGGAATAATTTTATGTGATCTTTTAAGCAGTAAGAAAGATTTAAATTTTTACTTTTATTTTGAGGATTACATGCAAAAGCAGGATAGATAAAACAAAACGATACAGTAATAATTAAGCTTATACAAAAGTAAAACTTTAAATAGCTTTTCATATATATTTATCCCAATATTTAACCTATTTATTGATAAGTAAATAGATTTTTTATTTAGTTGTTATTATAATTCTTATAGAAATTCTTGCAAATGGAGCAAGACAATTAGATTCTTTGGAAATTTGCTTAAAACCATCATAGAGAATAGATAATCAATTATTATTAATTTTTCTCTGTAACATCTCATGGCATTTCTGCCACAACACAAGCATGAAAACAATGACTTTAATCCTTTTCTTGTGTCACTTATATAACTAAACAATATAAATTCAACCTCTTTATTAAATATAATTTTATAATTTTAGAGTTATTATTCTGTTCCAGCCCCCTAATTAAGTGTACCAGTTCTTCTTTATGAAAGTTATAATAATTTAAAAGGAGGAATTAAATTAAAGTATGGAAAAGAGACTTTTAAATAAAGAAGAAAAGTTAGCAATTATTAATGAAGCAGAACAATTAGGAAACATTACTCAAGTAATAAGAAAACAAGATGGATTCCCAGTCCAACTGAGAATTACAAAAAAAGATAAGAGTGGATCCTTGACCAAGTCGAGGATGACAAAATGGGCGTCATCCCTCACTACACCTCTCTGTCATTCCGCACTACCCCTTTTGTCATTCCCGCGAAAGCGGGAATCCAGGATTAAAAGATTCTGGATCCCCAATCAAGTTGGGGATGACAAGTTACTTGATCCTCGATAAAAGATTTCGAGGATGACAGTGGTGATGTCATTCTGCACTTGATGCGGAATCCATAGTTAATAGAGTTTGAGAGGGAACCTTTTATTGGATCTTTCATTATGAACCTACCAGCTTCTGGGTCATAATACCTTGCATGCATATAGTAGTGGGATATTTCTGGGTCATAAAGAACATCATCTCTGCCAATATATAGCTTGAGGTTATAAATGGTCATTTTTTATGGCAACTATTTTATATATATGGTATCGTTTATCTTGCAATTTAAAATCACTATTTTGCTTTCTCACTTAGTTTCTTTTCGCTGTATTTCATTATTTCATTATATTTGGATATGACTTTTCCATCCTTAAAAAATAGAAAATCCTTGTAATTACCGTTGAATTTATCAATCAGATAAAGACAAGAGGCAGTTTCAAGATATAATGTATCTTTATCTACTGATTTTATGTTGTAATAATAGCCATCAACTGCTATCTCAGTTATAAATTCTAAACGATCATCATCCAGATTAAAACAGAAAAGTGTGTTGGGATAACCAAATACATCATCTTTGATAATAGGAATATCAGGGAAATTATTTCCGTAATCATCAAATAAATAAAGCTTGTTACCATCTAATAATGACCTGTAATATCCGCTTGTTATAATCATATTTTCAAAATTTGGGTATGTTATTTTTGATGTTTTCTTTAGTATACCTGATTTGGGATCAATCCAAAGAAGAATATTACTGGGAATATTTGCATGACAAATCAACGAATCTTTATATATGAAGGGTTGTTCGCAAGATAAATCATATTCTTTGTTATCAAGGGTAAATCTATCTCTACTCCATGCAATATTACCAGTTTCAATATAATAAGCTACCAACACTAACCCATCATTTCCATTGATTGAAAAAACAAGATCATTGAAAACAACTGGTGAACTGTCATAAGGAAAAGGATCACAATCCAATGATCTGTTTGTTTGTTTTGAAATAAATCTCCTTTTCTCAAGATCAAAAAAATAAACGCTCCTGTCATCAGTAACAATTGCACAAAAATTCTTATATATTGCAGGAGTACCTGTCCATTTACTGTTGATTTTGTAACTGAATTCTACTTTACCTGAAAGAGAATTGATCATGTTAAAGCTGAAGTCTTTACCCTGGTTTGTTTTATCTCTTATCTGACTGCCAACTATCAGGTAATCCAAATAAATTGATGGTTTGTTCGTAATATCGATTGGAGTCTTAAATATTTCCTTGCCATCAATTGAATTAAAACAGGTTATGAAATCTATAAAATCAATTACACCTTTATTTTTTATTGATTCAGTTGTAGATGCATAGAGCTTGTCTTTTTCAAACAATATTTCTATATCTGGGGAGAAGAATTTTGAATTATTTTTATATTTATTCATCCATATTGTTTTTCCCGTTACTAAGTCATAAGCAAAGAAATTGCATATGTCAGGTTCTTTCATACCTATCTGTCTTGGTTTTGTAGCAATATAAATTTTATTGCTACTAATTGCAGAAGTAAAAATAACATCTTCCTCAAATAAATCAGGCAATGAAGAAAAATTGAGATAATTTTTCTTCATTTCAACATTAATAACCTTATTATTGCTGAGTTTACAGGAAGCAACGAAAAATACAATTATGATTAATGAAAATAATTTTAAGTAGCTCTTTGTATTTAATTGCATATTATTACCTCCCACTATATATTAAAAATCTTTCCCAAACAACTTCCTGATAAAAATCTCGAAATTCGCTTGTTTTATTTCCATTATAGTTTCTTATTGCTTTGTACCATTGATCAATGCTGGGTTTAACACCAAAACTATCAGGGTAACTATCAAGTTTTTTCATTTTACCCATTAAATGACCCATACCTGCACCGATAATTTGCCACGAATCTTGCATAATACCTACTTTTTCGAAAGTTAAACCCGTAAATTCTCTAAGAGCTGGTGAACAATCTGTTGTAACTGCTGTTAATCCCCAGCCTGGATTATGATTTTTAGGTTTTCCGTTATCCAGCATTCCAAAAGATGATACCTGTTTAATAAGAGCTTTCATAAGATTTGCAACATCTACTAAACCTAAATGATTATCGTCACCTGTAAAACCCATATTTAATCCACACTTTCTATCATAGAAGCTAACCCAAAAACCAATTTCAGTATTATATTGGTTAAATGTTTTATCATCTACCTTTCCCCTTAAATCTTGATCTGGTATACCCGAATCATCTTTATTTCGACCATTAAATTTATTATATATTTCTTTTCTTTATAAGTATCTATATAATTTTCATCAAATTCTGAATGATCTGTATGTTGAGATAATTCACCTATTGCTGCACCTCTTGTTGCATGATAAAAGAAATCACTTATATAATTTCCTTGTCTTCCAGTCATTCTCGCCCAAGCATCAAATGTATTACCACCGCCTGGTCTTTTTTGATTAGTAAAAGATGCCATATCATTAATTAGCTTTCCCAATTGTGTAACCATATTGCCTGAAACAAAATAATCAGTATCACAGCTAATTTCCCATAATGCCTGGTTTATTGCTGTTTCAATTACTTCTGATTCAGGTGTTTTTTTACCATCAATATAGTTTGGGGGTGAACCTTCTGTTTGGTCTTTCATTATGAACCTACCAGCTTCTGGGTCATAATACCTTGCATGCATATAGTATAAATCAGTTTCTGTATCATACAATATATCATCTCTACCAATGAATAGTTTTGAGTTATAAATTGTTGGTGTTGATAATATATTTCCAAATGGGTCATAAGAGTAGGTTTCTGCAATGTTACCAGTATCATCTGTTAAAGCTATTACTGAGCCTCTCATATCAGTAACATAAAAGTAAGTTTCGGTATTTCCTGCCTGCTCTATCTTGATTCTATAAGGGATGTATCTTATAGTTTTAATTACTTGCTCAGTTACTTTATCTTTATGAACCTCTTTTGATATAGTTCCTCCCTGATAATGATAAGTTATAATTTCATCCTCAGTTGTTTTATTTGCTCT
>Ga0255344_1005237_pt1 | contig 12570 bp, 6 predicted proteins | sample wastewater_treat_5_FD_192414 | JGI IMG/M metagenome (GOLD analysis project Ga0255344, IMG submission 192414) | Wastewater microbial communities from Lulu Island WWTP, Vancouver, Canada - plant18 | ecosystem: Engineered > WWTP > Wastewater > Unclassified | place: Canada: Vancouver, British... | reverse complement strand
TCCAAAAGGTGCTTGCCAATTGCTGCCAACGACAAAGCAGCCTGCACAAATTGCACAGACTGCTTTTGGTTACTACATAGATTATTTTTGTTTTTTGCGCTGTCTACTTGACAGGGGGCGGGTCATGTGCCCGAAGCCGAGCAGTTTTTTCTGAAAAAGGGGCTTAGTCTCAGCAAAAAGGTTAGTGCAGGAGATGTACTTTTCAGTCATAAGATAGCTGAGGAAGCTGTTGAAGCATTCGAGGGGCTGAGGGAGATAAACGATTATTTCCACGAAATAGTGGAGATAAACGATCTTGCAAAGGCACTTGAAAAGGAAGCCGAAATAACCGCCGACCCCGAACCCGAAATAAAAATGGTAAAAGCCCCCGAAGTAGACTTCATGTGGTAGGCCGCTGCGCTCGCCGGCAAGCTGACGGCAGCTTGACCCCGATCACGATTCGCTCGTAAACTCGCTTACCTTGTACGTTAACGTTAATCTGCTTTCGCTCGACAGCACTAAAGATGTTTATGATTGCATGATACATTTGTAGGGAACGCCGCCCTCGGCGTTCCACGATGAACAGTAAAATACGTAAATAATGCAATGAATAAAGATAAACAATTGTAGGGGCGCACAGTGTGCGCCCTCATTTGTTTCATCGTCAACGATCTGTAGGGAACGCCGCCCCCGGCGTTCCACGATGAACACGTAAAATGCGTAAATAACGCAATGAATAAAGATAAACAATTGTAGGAGCGCACAGTGTGCGCCCTCATTGATTGTCAGTGTTTCACGATGAACGGGAAATTTTATTGTAGGGGTCGCCTTTGGCGGTCCTTTGCTTTTTCGTGTTTTTTTGAGGACCGCCGCAGGCGGCCCCTACATATCGTATTGCTGAATAAGGTCGAGAGGAACTTGCCCATGCAATATAACTCCGTATAGGTATAAATATACAAAAATTCATTGTTTTTACATTGAAAAAAATCCTTGCATTTCAGCTCGATTTATGTTATTATATAAGGTAGAATGTTCTGCCATGACATATTATGGCAAATAATAATACGCATATTCACTGTGCGAGTTGGGAGATCAGTATGCCAAAGAGAACGGACATCAATAAAATCATGATCATCGGTTCAGGCCCTATCATCATCGGTCAGGCCTGCGAATTTGACTATTCTGGAACTCAGGCCTGTAAGGCTCTGAGAAAGCTGGGATACGAGATAGTTCTCGTTAACTCAAACCCCGCTACCATTATGACAGACCCCGATGTTGCTGATATCACTTACATCGAGCCTCTTAACCTTGAGAGACTTACTCAGATCATCGAGAAGGAGCGTCCTGACGCTCTCCTGCCTAACCTTGGCGGTCAGTCAGGCCTTAACCTCTGCTCTGAGCTTGATAAGGCAGGTGTTCTGAAGAAGTACAATGTACAGGTCATCGGTGTTCAGGTTGACGCTATCGAGCGTGGTGAGGACCGTATCGAATTCAAGAACGCTATGAGCGAACTTGGTATCGGTATGCCTAAGAGTGAGGTCGCTTACACTGTTGATGAAGCCGTTAAGATAGCTGAAAAGCTCCGCTATCCTGTTGTTCTTCGTCCTGCTTATACTATGGGCGGCGCAGGCGGCGGTATGGTATATAACGTCGATGAGCTCAAGGTCGTATGTGCAAGAGGTCTTCAGGCTTCTCTCGTCGGACAGGTACTCGTTGAGGAATGTATCTTCGGCTGGGAAGAACTTGAACTCGAAGTTGTACGTGATGCTGAAAACAACAAGATCACAGTTTGCTTTATAGAGAATATCGATCCTATCGGTGTTCATACAGGTGATTCATTCTGCTCTGCTCCTATGCTGACTATCCCCGAGGACGTTCAGAAGGAATTACAGGAAATGTCCTACAAGATCATCGAGTCTATCGAGGTAATAGGCGGATGTAACTGTCAGTTTGCCCGTGATCCTGAGACAGGACGTATCGTTGTTATCGAGATCAACCCAAGAACTTCACGTTCTTCTGCACTTGCTTCAAAGGCAACAGGCTTCCCTATCGCTCTCGTATCAGCTATGCTGGCCTGCGGTCTTACACTGAAGGACATCCCATGCGGAAAGTACGGCACTCTTGACAAGTACGTTCCCGACGGTGATTATATAGTTATCAAGTTCGCTCGCTGGGCTTTCGAGAAGTTCAAGGGCGCTGAGGACAAGCTTGGCACTCAGATGAGAGCTGTCGGCGAAGTAATGAGCATCGGCAAGACCTACAAGGAAGCTTTCCAGAAGGCTATACGTTCACTTGAAAAGGATCGCTACGGTCTCGGATTTGCCAAGAATTTCAATAGTATGACTAAGGATGAGCTTATGCACGAACTCCGCTATCCTACAAGCGAGAGACAGTTCGTTATGTATGAGGCTCTCCGCAAGGGCGCTACAGTTGATGAGCTTCACGATCTTACAAAGATAAAGAAGTACTTCATCGAGCAGATGAAGGAACTGGTTGACGAGGAAGAGCAGCTCCTTACAATGAAGGGCAGCGTTCCTGCTGAGAATGTTCTGAAGCAGGCTAAGCTGGACGGCTTCTCAGACCGTTACCTCAGCTCTCTCCTTGAAGTTACCGAGGAGGAGATCAGAAACACACGTATCGGCTTCGGTATCAAGGAAGCATGGGAAGGCGTTCACGTAAGCGGTACTCAGAATGCAGCTTACTACTACTCAACATATCACCTCGACGAGGATAAGAGCCCTGTAAGCACAGAAAAGCCAAAGATCATGATCCTCGGCGGCGGTCCTAACAGGATCGGTCAGGGTATCGAATTCGACTACTGCTGCGTTCACGCTGCACTTGCTCTCAAGAAGCTGGGATTCGAGTCCATCATCGTTAACTGCAACCCTGAGACTGTTTCTACAGACTATGATACATCAGACAAGCTTTACTTCGAGCCTCTTACTCTTGAGGATGTTCTCTCCATCCATGAGAAGGAGAAGCCTGTGGGAGTTATCGCTCAGTTCGGCGGTCAGACTCCTCTGAACCTTGCTAACGACCTGAAGAAGTACGGCGTAAACATCCTCGGTACAACTCCCGAGACTATCGACCTTGCTGAGGACAGAGACCACTTCCGTGCAATGATGGATAAGCTTGGCATTCCTATGCCTGAGGCAGGTATGGCTGTAAACGCTGACGAGGCTATCGCTATCGCAAACAAGATCGGCTATCCTGTAATGGTACGTCCTTCATACGTTCTGGGCGGACGTGGAATGGAGATCGTTCACGATGACGAGATGATGAGAGTTTACATGAATGCTGCTGTTGGCGTAACACCTGACAGACCTATCCTCATCGACCGTTTCCTCAACCACGCTACAGAGTGCGAGGCTGACGCTATTTCCGACGGTACACACTGCTTTGTTCCATGCGTTATGGAGCATATCGAGCTTGCAGGCGTACATTCAGGCGACTCAGCTTGTATCCTTCCTTCAAAGAACCTGACAGACAAGCAGGTAGCAACTATCAAGGAATACACAAAGAAGATAGCTGTTGAGATGAACGTATGCGGCCTTATGAATATGCAGTACGCTATCGAAGGCGATACAGTATACGTACTTGAGGCTAATCCACGTGCTTCAAGAACAGTTCCGCTGGTATCAAAGGTATGCGATATCAATATGGTAAGGATCGCTACAGATATAATCACATCTTCACTTACAGGCAGACCTTCACCTGTTCCTGAGCTGAAGGATAAGCAGATCAACCACTACGGTGTAAAGGAAGCTGTGTTCCCATTCAATATGTTCCCTGAGGTTGACCCTGTTCTCGGACCTGAAATGCGTTCAACAGGCGAAGTTCTCGGTATCTCACCAAGCTTCGGCGAGGCTTACTTCAAGGCTCAGGAAGCTACAAAGAACAAGCTTCCGCTGGAAGGAACCGTACTCCTCAGCGTATGCGACAGAGACAAGCCTGAGCTTATCGATATCGCTAAGGCATTCAACGAGATAGGCTTCAAGATAATCGCTACAGGCAAGAGCTATGAGATGATAAAGGAAGCAGGCATCCCTGCCGAGAAGATCTTCAAGATCTACGAGGGACGTCCGAATATTGCTGACGAGATCGCAAACGGCAATATCCAGATGATAATCAATACTCCTGCCGGCAAGACAAGTGCTCACGACGACAGCTATATCCGTAAGGCAGCTATCAAGCACAGAGTACCTTACATGACAACAATGGCTGCTGCAAAGGCAAGCGCAGAGGGTATCAAGGCTATCAAGAACAATACTCACCTCGGCGTAAAGTCACTCCAGGCACACCACGCTGATATCAAGTGAGTTGTCAGTTGTCAGTGAATAGTGAAACAGCAATGGCGCACCTTATGGTGCGCCATTATTTTTGCAGGGGCGGATATCATCCGCCCGAATATGTATAAATATTGTAGGGGCCGCCTTTGGCGGTCCTTTGCTTTTCTTCGTGTTATATTGAGGACCGCCAAAGGCGGCCCCTACACAAAAAAGCGCACATAACCGTGGTATTCGTACAGCAACTTTATATGTTTTTATCGGGGAAAACCTTTCTGAGGAAAGGTTCTTCCCCGAACCCCTTTCCAAAGACTTTTAGTAGAATTTTTCCCCTGATAGGGCGCTCCACGAAAAATGTGAAAACCAGAAGTATTTCTGGGAGCGCCCTATCAGGGGAAAAATTAATAGTCTTGGGAAACAGATTCGAGAAGATGCTTCTTCAGAATGTCTACCTCAATAATACATATAAACTGCTGCATAAGTATCACGGTTATGTGCGCATTTTTATACGTCCTTATGTCGGTCGATGATAAGTTTTATTGAGTCGTAGAGGTGAGGTTTCAGCTCGCTTATCGGACATGGATCCTCATAGAGAATTGCTGAATAGCAGGTGGCTGACACAAGCTCGATTATCATGAAAAGCATTATTTCGGGATCCTTGAACTGATAAGGTGCTTCCGAAAGCATACGATAATACACATCCGAGAAGTTCACATCCTCATCGGATGTGGGGGATGTAAGGGCTGTTTTGAATATTCCCCAGCTGAGATTCTTGGAAATAAATGTAAGAAGTGACTGGTTTGCGTTAAGCTGATTTATGATATTATCTACTATTTTGATGATCTTGTCCTCGAAGCTGAGGTCATCGGAATTATTGCCGAGGGCATCCACAGCGTTTCTGAAAAGCTGGCTGGATTTATGGGATATGAGCCTGTTGCGGATATCGTATTTATCCTTGAAATACAGGTAAAAAGTGCCCTTTGCAACACCTGCCTGATTTACGATATCAGTGATAGATGTTTTAATGAAGCCCTTTGTGGTAAAGAAATCGAAAGCTGTCTTCAGCAGGGTATTCTCTTTGATCTTTTTGTTTACGTCAACTTTTCCCATTTTATTCTCCTTGTAGCGGAAAGTCAAAAATGACTTTTTTATTCTGAACGGTGAATGATGATAAAGAGTGCTTTTTCTCATTATAACTCAGAAAACGTCGTATGTCAAGCATTAAAAAATGACCAATGATTAAGATTTCGGTATCTGAAAATTGTGCAGGTCTACAAAAATTATGACCAATCGTCATTTTTAAGCTTTTTGGAGTTGACTGTTGGTCATTTTTGTAATATACTGAAGTTGTAATAAAAAATGAACACTGGTCATTTATATATGAAAGGATGATACTATGCTGAAATTAGGTGAATGGATAGCACGGCACAGAGTTCTTATACTTATTATAGGTGTACTTCTTCTGATACCGTCTGCTTTCGGATTTCTTCACACCCGTGTAAATTACGATATACTCTCCTATCTGCCAAAGGATATAAACACTATGGTGGGTCAGGATATACTCAAGGATGACTTCGGTCAGGGAGGCTTCTCCCTTGTTATGGTGGAAGGCATGAGCGATAAGGAAGTCGCCGCAACTGCCGACAAAATAGCCGATATCGACCACGTTTCAAACGTTGTCTGCTATCAGTCGCTCACCGACTGCACCATACCAAAGGAGATACTTCCACAGAAAGTCTACGACTTCTTCAACAAAGATGATACTACCATGATGGCGGTATTCTTCGATGATACCACTTCCGCAGACGGCACTCTTGATGCCGTTGAGGAGATGAGGGCAGTTACCTCAAAGCAGTGCTTCATAAGCGGTATGTCAGCCATTACTCTTGATATGAAAAAGCTGACACAGAGCGAAACTCTCATATATGCCGCAATTGCATCAGTGCTTACAAGTATCGTGCTTCTCCTTGCTATGGATTCTTTCCTCATCCCTGTATTCTTCATGCTGAGCATAGGTTTCGCCATTGCCTGGAACCTTGGAACAAATATGCTTCTCGGTGAGATATCCTTCATTACTCAGGCACTGGCGCTTGTGCTTCAGCTGGGAGTTACCATGGATTACTCCATATTCCTCTGGCACAGCTACAAGGAACAGCTCACATATTATCCCGATGACAAGAACAAGGCTATGGCACAGGCAATTGCCAATACCATAACCTCAGTTGTGGGAAGTTCATTCACAACAGTTGCAGGCTTCCTTGCAATGTGCTTCATGACGTTCACTCTTGGTCTTGACCTGGGAATCGTAATGGCAAAGGGAGTTGTATGCGGAGTTATCTCCTGCGAAACAGTTCTTCCTGCGCTGATACTTACGTTCGACAAGGCAATAGCAAAGACCTCGCACAAGGACCTTATGCCGCAGTTCGGCAGAATTTCCTCATTTATAGTGAAACATTCATGGATGTTCCTCATAGGAGCGATAGTTCTTCTCATTCCTGCCGCATACGGCAACAGCAACTACGGCGTTTACTACAAGCTGGACAGCACTCTCCCGAAAGACCTTGACAGCGTTGTTGCGAATACAAAGCTTTCGGAAGAATATAACATGAACAGCACTCACATCCTTATGATAGATTCAGACCTCAGCGCTAAGGAAGCACACAAGTTGACAAGCGAAATGGAAAAAGTGGACGGAGTAAAGTTCGCATTGGGCTTCAATTCATTGGTCGGCTCGGCTATCCCCGAAGAGGTCATCCCCGATTCCGTAAAGGAAGTCCTCAAGAGTGACGAATGGCAGATAATGCTCATAGGCTCTGAATACGAAGTCGCTTCCGACGAGGTAAACGAACAGGTGGCAGAGCTGAATGACATAGCTGAAAAGTACGACGATGACGCAATGCTCATAGGCGAAGCTCCTGCAACAAAGGATCTTATCGAGATTACAGACAAGGATTTCAAGGTAGTCAACTTCCTTTCAATAGCCGCAATATTCCTTATCATAGCCTTCACATTCAAGTCGGTATCACTTCCGATAATACTTGTCTCGGTCATAGAGCTTGCTATAATGATAAACCTTGGAATATCCTGCTTCACAGGCACTAAGCTTTCGTTCATCGCTCCTATAGTAATAGGCACGATACAGCTTGGCGCAACAGTTGACTATGCGATACTAATGACGACACGTTACCGCACAGAGCGCAGCAGCGGCAAGGACAAAAAGGAATCCATAGGCATAGCGCTGAGCACATCCATAAAGTCGGTCATCACATCGGCTCTGGGCTTCTTTGCGGCAACAGTTGGAGTTGCGCTTTATTCCGATATCGGACTTATCTCGGAGCTGTGTATGCTTCTGGCAAGAGGTGCGCTTATTTCCATGGGAATAGTTGTAACAGTTCTGCCGTCAATGTTCATGCTCCTTGACAAGGTCATCTGCAAAACCAGTGCAGGCTTTGGTCAGGACAGCGAAAAGAAGCGTAAGCTGAAACTGGGATTTCTTCATTAAAAAAGCGGCGAAGCCGCATATTCCGGAGTCAAGGTGGACAGCGTCCCCCTGATGGCTGTCCCACAAGTCCCCCACTCGGCTTGCCTGACAAAAAAACGAACCGTTTCTGATTGATAGAAAGGAAGTATCATTATGAAAACATATAATAAAGTCATCGCAGGCGCACTTGCTGTCCTCTTTTCGGCAGGCGCTACAGGTTCGATAGCATATGCAAATAACAGCGGCGAAAAGAAATTAGCCGAAACCGAAACAGAAGAAGCAGGCTCAGACAGCGAGGAAAGCCGCAAGTCAAACGGTCAGTCCGCTTTCAAGGATGAGACTGTGTACGTACTCTGCAACAGCGATTCATCGGTGAAAAACGTAGTCGTAAGCGACTGGCTGAAAAATGCTCCCGCACTCAGCGACCTTGCAGATATATCCTCTCTCAGCAACATCGAAAACGTCAAAGGCTGGGAGGACTTCACAGCTGACGGTGAAAAGCTGAAATGGTCCGCTGACGGAAACGATATCTACTACAAGGGTACTTCAGACAAAGAACTCCCCGTAGGCGTGACTATCAGCTATTATCTGGACGGCAAAAAGGTCGATCCCGAGGATATCAAGGGCAAAAGCGGTCATCTTGTCATACGCTGGGACTACACTAACGATCAGCGTGTTGTCACCGAAATTGGCGGCGAAAAGAAGGAGATATGCGTGCCTTTCATGGCAGCAAGTGCGGCAGTCCTCAGCACAGACAAATTTGTTAATGTTGAAGTGACGAACGGCAAGGTGATCTCAGACGGCGAAAAGCTTATCGTCGCAGGCATGGCTTTCCCCGGACTTAATGACAGTCTGGGACTTGAAGATGTGGAAGGCCTTGACGTTGATATCCCCGAAAGTTTTCAGGTCGAGGCAGATGTGACAGATTTCGACATGGCTTCATCTGTTACGGTGGTTTCAAACGACATCTTCTCGCAGTTAGACATTGACGGCACAACTTCATTCGATGAGTTAAAGGATAAGCTTGGACAGTTAAGCGAAGGCGCAGAAAAGCTGACGGACGGTACAGCCGCTCTCTATGACGGTATAAAGCAGCTTTCAGGCGGTTCGGGCGATCTGACTGACGGTATCGACAAGCTTCTCAGCGGCTCAAATGAATTAAAGAGCGGCGCAGATCAGCTTTCAGACGGTTCAGTGAAGCTTGGCAACGGCGCTAAGACTCTCTCTGACGGTGCGGCAACTCTTGCAGACGGTCTCAAAGACGCAAAGGATGGTTCATCCGCTCTGGCTTCGGGTGCGGCTCAGGCGAATGACGGAGCAGCTTCTCTCAGCGACGGTGCAGCAAGTGCAAAGGACGGCTCTGCTCAGCTTAACGCAGGTATTGGACAGCTTTCCGACGGCGCAAAGGCTCTTGGCGACGGTATCAACTCCGCAAAGGAAGGTTCCGATTCTCTCGCAGCAGGATTCACACAGGTACAAGGCGGTGCATCCGAACTCAAAAACGGCGCAGCACAGCTTACAGGCGGAGTTTCACAGCTGACGGACGGCAGCGCACAGGTGAAGAACGGCTCGGCAGCTCTTGCAGAGGGAGCATCGGAACTCAGCAAAGGTGCGGCAGTTTTAAGCGGCTCGGCTAAACAGGTATCAGACGGCATAAGCTCAGTCAAAGGCGGAGCAGATCAGCTTGCAGTCGGCATTGATTCTGCAAAGACAGGCGCAGATCAGCTTGCAGAGGGTGCTTCACAGCTGACAGCAGGTGCAGATCAGCTTTCACAGGGCATCGCTCAGGCAGGTGCTTCACTGGATACGACAATAGCCGCAAATGAACAGGCTCTTGCCGCATTGCAGGCACTTTACGCTCAGTCACCTTCACAGGAACTGGCGGTTGCTGTCGGCACTTTACAGCAGACTATCGAAGGACAGAAGCAGATAGCTGCTTCAATGGCCGAAAACGGACAGCTTTCCGCAGGCGCTCAGGCAGTAAAGGCAGGCTCACAGCAGCTTGACGCAGGTCTCGGACAGCTCAGCGAAGGTCTCGGCAGTGCTCAGACGGGTTCAGCTTCATTACAGCAGGGACTTGCTCAGCTTGACGAGGGCGGCAAGGCTCTGGCAGGCGGCGCAGAACAGCTTTCGGGTTCGTCTGTACAGCTTTCAAAGGGAGCCGCTGATCTCTCAACAGGTGCGGCCGCACTTGACGGAGGTATCGCATCTCTTGCAGACGGAAGCACTGCTCTCACAGGCGGACTTGATTCCCTTATCGCAGGCATAGATCAGCTTTCAGCAGGCAATATCAGCCTTAATGACGGACTGAAAAAGCTTTCCGCAGGCGCAGTTGACCTCAGCGGCGGATTCGGTCAGGTCACAAACGGTGCAGCTGCTCTTGACAGCGGACTTGCACAGCTTAAAGACGGTTCATTTGCTCTCAGAGGCGGTATCGGTCAGCTTGCAGAGGGCGCAGGCGCACTTGACGGCGGTCTCTCACAGCTTCTCGGCGGCGGAAATCAGCTTTCGGGCGGAGCAAAAACTCTCTATGATTCCGTACTCACTCTCAGCGGCGGCGCAAAGAAGCTTTCCGACGGCGCAGGCGAACTGAATACAGGTATCGGCACTCTCGCAGACGGAAGCACAGCGCTTGTTGACGGTGTTGCACAGCTTGAAAGCGGTGCTAAGGAACTCAACAGCGGCATGATAAAGTTCAATGACGAGGGCATCTCAGTGCTGACAGGCGCAGTAAATGAGGATCTCCCTGATATTATAGACAGATTCAAGGCACTCCGTGACGCTTCAAAGTCATACAACAGCTACTCTGGAATCTCCGACGATATGAACGGAAGCGTAAAGTTCATCTATATGTTCGACGGTACTGACTAAGCTATCCCCAACCAATAATATATATAGCCGAAAGGCACTCACTTGACCGTGAGACTTATGAAGAAGTTTTGTATGTATTATTGAGGTAGATGTTTTGATGAAGGTTCCTCTCAAATCCGGTTCCCAAGACTATTAATTTTGCCCCTGATAGGGCGCTCCCAGTTAAACTACAGGTTATTCACATTTTTCGTGGAGCGCCCTTTCAGGGGCAAAATTCTATTAAAAGTCTTTGGAAAGGGGTTCGGGGAAGAACCTTTCCTCAGAAAGGTTTTCCCCGATAAATGCGTATAAATTTTCTATATGAGTATCAGGGTTAAGTGGGTGCCTTTTGGTATATGCGCTTCGGACCGTGCATAGAATGTGCGGAGGAGTGATATTATGGCGGAAAAGTACATCATAGCGCTTGCAGGGAATCCGAACGTGGGAAAATCTACGGTATTCAACGCACTTACGGGAATGGATCGGCACACGGGCAACTGGTCGGGCAAGACGGTCACGGACGCATACGGAAGTTTCCGTTACGCAGGGGCGGAGTTTGAACTGGTCGATATCCCCGGGATATACTCGATGAGGGCAAATTCAGCAGAGGAAAAGGCGGCTGCGGACATGATAAGCTTCGGCGGCGCTGACGCTGTAGTTGTTGTGTGCGATGCGACCTGCCTTGAGCGGAATCTTTCCCTTGTGCTTCAGACTATGGGATGTGCGGAGAGAGTGCTGGTCTGCGTCAATCTTATGGACGAAGCCGAGAAAAAGGGTATAAAGGTGGACATTGCAAAGCTGAGCGGGATACTTGGAGTCCCCGTTACAGCCGCATCTGCCCGAAGCGGAAAGGGACTTGATGAACTGAAAGAGGCGATGTTCAGGCTTGTGAATGAAGTTCCCACAGAACATCCGCTGACGATTTTTTCAGATGAGACTGAAGCGGCAATAGCTGAGTTTTCAACATTGGCAGATGAAGATGTTGAAAAGTTGCCGTCCCGTGAGATGATAATACGGATGCTGTGCGGTGATGAGGAGTACATCCGCAATGCAAAAGAAAACGGACTTCTTTCGGATTTCGCCGCAGAGGGCCTTATATCGGCGATCCCCGAAAATTCCGCAAATATCCGTGACGAGGTGATTGCCACGGAAATAAGGCGGTCTGCAGAGACAGCCGCTCAGACCGTAAGCTGTGGAAAAGTCTCACCTTACAGCCGTGACAGGAAGCTTGACCGCATATTCCTCAGCCGAAAAACAGGCATTCCTGCAATGTTGCTGCTGTTGGGGATAACGCTGTGGATAACTGTCATCGGTGCGAATTATCCCTCCGACCTTCTGGGGAAAGCTTTATTCGGACTTGGCGGCCTTATGTCCGAGGGATTGCTGAAAATCGGCGCTCCGCAATGGCTGGAAGGAGTGCTGATACAGGGAATATACAAAGTCCTTGCGTGGGTGGTATCGGTAATGCTGCCGCCTATGGCTATATTTTTCCCCATGTTCACGCTTCTGGAGGATCTTGGATATCTGCCGAGAATGGCTTTTCTCATGGACCCTTGCTTCCGCTGTGCGAATGCCTGCGGAAAACAGGCTATCACTATGGCTATGGGCATGGGCTGCAATGCCTGCGGAGTTACGGGCTGCCGAATCATCGACTCGCCCCGTGAAAGGCTGATTGCGGTGCTGACCAATAATTTTGTCCCATGCAACGGAAGATTCCTCACTATCATAGCCGTTATCACCATGTTCTTCGCTGTGGGGAGAGGTGCGGCATCGTCGGTATTTTCGGCACTTCTTTTACTGGCAGCCATACTTCTCGGAGTCGCCGTGACTTTGCTTGTGTCGAAGCTGCTGTCCGTGACACTGCTGAAAGGTGTAAAGTGTACCCCAAACCGTGGACAAAATTTTGCAACCATGGACAGATAAAATGAACCCTGCCTGATGCAATTGCTCATGATAGATATGCTGTTCTTAGAT
>Ga0255344_1005235_pt1 | contig 12573 bp, 9 predicted proteins | sample wastewater_treat_5_FD_192414 | JGI IMG/M metagenome (GOLD analysis project Ga0255344, IMG submission 192414) | Wastewater microbial communities from Lulu Island WWTP, Vancouver, Canada - plant18 | ecosystem: Engineered > WWTP > Wastewater > Unclassified | place: Canada: Vancouver, British... | reverse complement strand
TGGATTACTCGGCGCGGTTTTAGCGATGGAGATCAGCTTTATTAGTGGCTGGGATGCTTCTATGGGTGCTGGCGCGCCCTGGATGACGCTTCTGTTGGCACTGGCTCTTGGCGTGGTCTTTGCTGCAGCTTTGGGAACGATCTATGGTATGCTGCTAAACCGGGTCAAGGGTTCCGAGATGACAGTTTCCACCTATGTCGGTTTTTCGGTGATCGCCTTTATGAATATCGTCTGGCTTTCGCTCGCATTCAAAAATGGTGAGTTGCGATGGCCCCTGCAAGGACAGGGACTGCGCAACACTGCCAGTTTGGCGGGGAGTTTTGGCGGTTTGCTCAGCAACCCGGATGTCGTCCAAGCAACCCAACCGAAATGGCTGCAATGGCTCGCTTTTCGGGTAGGCGACCTGACTGTTCCGATAGGTTTAATCCTGGTTTTCGGTTTGCTCTGCTTCCTTGTTTGGCTTTTCTTCCGCACCAAAATGGGAATTGCCATGAGCGGTGCAGGTGAGAACCAACTTTTCACCACTTCAAGCGGCATCAATGTTGACAGGAAACGTATACAGGGAACAGCCATATCCACCATGCTTGGCGCGGTCGGGATCATCCTTTATGCCCAGACTTATGGCTTCTTACAGCTTTACAATGCTCCGTTAATGATGGGTTTTGCCAGTGTTGCCTCTATTCTGATCGGAGGAGCCACAGTACACAGAGCAAATATCTCAAACGTGCTGATCGGCACTCTGCTTTTCCAGGGCATCTTAGTCACTGCGCTACCAGTTGTAAACAAAGTCGTTGAGATTGGAGCCCTGCCTGAAGTACTTCGGATTATCATCTCCAACGGCATCATCCTCTATGCCTTGTCCAAAACGAAAGGAGGAAATCAATGAACCAGAAAACTCGAATTTTCAAAAGTCTCGGTTCTTTCCTCTTTGACAATAAGGTAATGATCGCCTTTGCCATCATATGTTTTGGCGCGATCTTACTTTCAGGCAGTCCGATGACCTTCATCGTTGACGGCGTCTTCACCCGAATCACCCGTAATACTTTCACCGTTCTGGCATTGATCATCCCAGTGGTTGCTGGGTTGGGCTTGAACTTTGGTATCGTAATTGGCGCGATCGCGGCTCAGATCGCTGTTTTCTGGGTTGTATACTGGGGTTTTGGGGGCACAGGAGGGATGGGACTGGCAGTTTTGATCGCCTCACCGATCGCAGCCTTCTTTGGCTATTTGGTCGGAAAACTCTTCAACCGAATGAAGGGCGCAGAAATGATCGCTGGTTTGATCCTTGGTTTTTTTGCTGATGGTCTCTACCAGCTTCTCTTTTTGGTACTAATTGGCGGTGTGATCCCTGTCAACAATCCCAAACTGATCATTTCCCACGGCGTCGGGGTTAAAAATACGATCGATCTCACAGGCAATCTTAAATATTCCATTGACGCTGTCCGTATGGTCGACATCGTAACTGTCTTTTTCTATGTCATCCTCGCTGTAACCTTGGTCAAGCTGATCTTGCACCTGCTTAAAAAGAGCAAGATCACCCGTGATGATTTGATACTCTTTGGCATCACTGCTCTCGCCTTTGGCATCTCTTACATCCCCGTTGTTGAGCGCTTTCTCTCAACCGATCGTTTGGCACTCTTAAATGCATTCACTGCCGTTCTGATCGTGTTAACGATCATACAGATCGTTAAGCTCATTCAGGCAATCGTAGAAAAAAAACAAGGATCGGCAGTCATAAAACCAATTGTCTTGCTCCTAGTCTATGGAGTACTTTACGCATTGACCTACGTGCCCGCCATTGAAGAAGTGATGCTCTTTGTTAAACTTCCAGTGCTGCCCTTCCTGCTGATCGCGGGTTTGTGCTGGTTCAATCAGAAAATCCTTTCCACCCGTTTGGGTCAGAATATGCGCACAGTGGGACAAAGCCTGAGCGTGGCCAGCGCGTCCGGAATCGACGCAGATAAAACCCGCGTTCTGGCGATGGTCATTTCGACCGTCCTCGCTTGCTGGGGTCAACTGATATTCCTGCAGAATATTGGCACCTTCTCAACTTACGGGGCTCATACCCAGATAGCGCAATTCGCGATTGCAGCTCTGCTGGTTGGTGGTGCGTCAGTTCAAAAAGCGACCAACAAACAAGCCATTATTGGCGTAATTTTATTCCACACGCTATTTATTGTGGCACCTCAGGCTGGCAAAGTACTCTTCAACAACGCCCAGGTAGGAGAATATTTCCGTGTCTTCGTATCTTATGGCGTCATTGCGCTTTCATTGGCAATGCATGCCTGGAAAAAGTTCAGGAAGTCAGAGATGAGCGAAACGAGTGCCATGCCATCACAAGCTGTGGCAAGTCAGGACGCGCCTGAAGGTACAAATTAGATAAGTAATTTAGATATTCTTATCGAGAAAAAGAACCCGGCCTAACAGTCGGGTTCTTTTATGCGGAAGATTAGAGACTTAATCATCGTCCCACTCATCATCGTCATAGTAAATTGGGGAAGTTGGCGTTGTTGTCGCTTGCGGCATTTCCATTCCATCAGGGCTCATGATCAACGGGAGATTTATTTTACAGGGGTTATCAATACCGCCGCAATCTTCAGGGGTATCGAGATCAGGCTTATATGTGCCTGGTTCTGAATGCGCTATTTCATACAAAACAGACACCGGCAGGCTGAAAAGCTCTTCCATTGAATACTCGGGATACTTTTCATGAGCCATTCTTGCCAGGTTCAGCACCCCGAACGAAACGCCATATTCCTCCGAGCGCTTATCGATCTGCTCGATCGGTATGATCTGGCTGTAGACCTGGCTAACATCCAGACTGACCAATTCAGAGATTTCGATGGACACTTGCTTCTCCAGAAAAGCAGCTTTTTTGGCATCACGGCTTTCAACCGAGATCAAGATCGCGCTTTCAGGGTCCTGCAAATAGCCGTGGTAATACATTGAGCCGACCAGCGAGCGCACAACATATTCGAGCTTCACTTGTTTGTATGCGATGCCATGGATGATCGGTATCGCGTCATTGTTCAGGGGTTTGACGTCAATAACACGGTCAAAGCGATTGACATCGATCTGGATGCTGGGATTAACATCCAGTCCAACCACACCCGTAACGGTCATCAACTGCTTCCACATGGTGAAAGAGAACAAAACAAGCGCCAGTAGCGCGAAAACGGGAGCGAGGCGCAACACCGGGCTTATCTTGCGTTTGGAATCCGTTTGATCTTGTTTGGGCTGGGCTGTAATGGCATCATGGAAGGGCAGCTTCTGCACGGGGGCATTAGCAACATATTGATAAACATCAGGGGTCAGTTTATCCACATTTCTTTGGATTGATTGAATAATTTGTCGCTTCTTCATCTTAGGCTGCCGCTTGCTCTAATATTTTTCTAAGTTTCTTGATCCCCCGGTTATAACGCGAGAGAACGGTTGATAGTGGTTTCTCCAGATATTGGGATATTTCGCGATGCTTGTAACCCGAAACTGCATGAAGCAGGATAATTGTTCGTTCATCTTCATCCAGCTTCTCGAGCAGGTTTTTCATGACAATACGGTCCTGTTGATCCAACTCCGAAGAGAAAAGCGCTTCCGCATCAACATCCTCAATGGATTCATCAGCAACGCGTTGGCTTTGACGAAAATGCATCCTTGCCAAATTTCGCGCGATGGTAAAGATCCATGCCATTGGTTTCCCCTGTGGTTGGTAGAGATGAGCCGCGGAACGGATCTTCAGATAGGTTTCCTGTAAGATGTCCTGCGCTTCGTGAAAGTCTGCAACCAGACCGAGGATAAAGGCGAAAAGGGGTTGATTGATGTTTTGGTAAAGTTCTAAAAAAGCTTCTTCGTCATCCATGCCGATCCGAGCGATCAGACTTTCGTCCAATTTGATCGGCGCTCTTTTTGGGGGACTGCCATTGATAACGGTAAAAAGGATCATAGTTCTTTACACTTTGGAGGAGAAGTTTTTACTCCTCCTCCATTATCACTGACTCGTCCTAAATTGTAAAGTTACTAATCATCATCTCCGTCATCATCGTCGTCGTCCCAGTCGTCGTCATCATCATCGTCGTCCCAGTCGTCGTCGTCATTGTCGTCGTCCCAGTCGTCGTCATCGTCCTTGTCGTCGTCATCATCATCGTCGTCGTCCATGTCGTCGTCATCATCATCGTCGTCGTCCATGTCGTCGTCATCATCATCGTCGTTCATATCATCATCGTCTATGTCGTCGTCATCATCATCGTCGTCGTCCATGTCGTCATCGTCATCATCCCAGTCGATGTCGAGATCATCAAGATCGATATCATTTTCACGCAGGTAGTCGAGCAGTTCTCCAATGGTCATATCCATGAAACCGCTTGCGAGCAGAGATTCGATATCATCGGCATCGTCGATCAATTCCAACAGGATTGCGAACTTACCATAAGAGATGCCATATTTATCTGCCAACGCGCGTTCGTCCTTGTCAAGATCAAAGGTTTGTGAAATAACATCGGTATTTTCGTAATACTCTTTCAGCCAATAGACAACTTCGTACTTGATCCTGGTCAAAAGTTCCTGGGAACTGTTGCTGTCATCCGCGCTGAACAAGATCCTTGAGCCTTCCTGGGTCAGATAACCTCTGGATAGAAGCGCTTCAACAATTTCTTCGATCGCGTCGTCAATATCCTGACCGACCAATTTGTGACCATTAAGAATTGATCTGCCGTCCTGGTTCACACCCTGAATGGCAACAACTTTATTCAGTCGGTTATATGACATTTCAATGCTTGGGTTCACATCGATCGAAATATAACCAACCGGGTTTTTCAGCAGCCAGAAGCCGCCAACAGCGATTACTGCTATAAGCAGAAGTCCTATCACTAATCCAAATTTTCTTGTTTTCATTTTTATTTCCTTTCGCTTTCGCTTAGTAATTTGAATTTTTACTGCATTCAATTTGTTAATGCACGAGAACGCGTTTTTATCGCAAACGAGTTTTTTCCCTTGTATAAATCCTTGCGTTTCGCTCAAAACAGCGATATATTTGTCCCAACGCTAAAACGCAGGAAGAGTAAGTCGCCCAAAATCTCTCAGTGAGATCGGGATGGTGTGAACCGATCGAGAAAAGCTTCCGAAAACCACCTGCCAGCCTGACCCCCAACGGTCCGTCCAAGTAAGGGAAACGGTCGCCCCGTTATCGGCACAACGAGATGCTCCCATCGGAGCAATCTGGGTGGAACCGCGTGAGAAGTCTCTCGCCCCAGGCGAGGGTCTTTTTGTTTTAAGACACGGTTGTGCAAAGAGCCCTTTCGAAAAATCTCACAAACAACCGGCATGGAGGAAGAATGTCAAACAAAAAAGAGGATTACAAAAGTTCACAACTTTATCGGATCCGCCACTCAACTGCCCACGTCATGGCAGAAGCCGTTCTGGAAATGTTTCCGGACGGACAGGTCGCCATCGGGCCCGCCATCGATGACGGCTTCTATTACGATTTCGATCTGCCCCGCAGCCTAACCCCGGACGATCTCGAAACGATCGAGAACCGGATGAAGGAACTGATCAAAGCGAAATCAGACTTCATCTGCGAAGAGATCTCCGCCGAAGACGCAAAAGAGCTTTTCAAAGATCAGGTTTACAAACTCGAGCTGATCGAAGGGCTTGAGAGCGGCAACCTGGACGATGACGGCAACCCTACCGACGAAAAAGCGCCGATCACGATCTACAGATCGGGTAAATTCGTCGATCTTTGCCGCGGTCCTCACGTTGAGAACACCAGCCAGATCAACGGGCAAGCCGTCAAACTGCTCAACGTTGCTGGCGCTTACTGGCGCGGCGACGAGCACCGCCCCATGCTGCAGCGCATTTACGGCACCGCCTGGGAGAGCAAGGACGAGCTCAAAGATTACCTTTGGAAGCTCGAGGAAGCCCGAAAACGCGACCATCGCAAGGTCGGCAAGGAGCTTGACCTCTTCAGCAGCAACGACGAGGTCGGTCAGGGTCTGATCCTCTGGCACCCCAACGGCGGCATGATCCGCCACCAGATCGAACGCTACTGGGACGATCAGCACATCGCCAACGATTACGACCTGATCTATACCCCCCACATGGGCAAAGCCAGCCTTTGGGAGACCAGCGGTCATCTCGGCTTCTATAAAGAGAACATGTATTCTCCCATCCAGATCGAAGACCAGGAATACTACATCAAACCGATGAACTGCCCCTTCCATCTGCATGTCTACAAGAGCCAGCTGCGCTCCTATCGCGACCTGCCGCTGCGCTTTGCTGAAAAGGGCACCGTTTATCGCTACGAACGCTCCGGCGTTTTGCACGGTCTGATGCGCGTCCGCGGCTTCACCCAGGACGACGCCCACCACTTTTGCCGCCCGGATCAGATGCCAGACGAGATCGACTTTACGCTCAACTTCAGCATTGACATGCTGCGCGCCTTTGGCTTTAATGAGTTCCAGGCTTATCTCAGCACCAAGCCCGAAAAGAGCGTCGGTGACGAAAAGATGTGGCGCGATGCCGAAGCCGCTCTGGAAGAAACCCTGATACGCATGGGCATCCCCTACGAGGTTGACGCAGGCGGCGGCGCGTTCTATGGTCCAAAAATTGACCTCAAGATCAAGGACGCCCTTGGTCGGGAATGGCAGCTTTCGACCATTCAATTCGACTTCAACCTGCCGGAACGCTTCGACCTCAGCTACATCGGCGAAGATGGCAGGGAGCACCGCCCCTATATGGTCCACCGCGCCCTCCTCGGCAGCATGGAACGCTTCTTTGGCGTCTTGATCGAACATTATGCCGGCGCTTTCCCTGTCTGGCTTTCGCCCAAGCAGGTCATGCTCATCCCGATTGCTGACCGTCACAACGGCTACGCGCATGAAGTTGCCGCGAAACTTAAAAAAGCAGGCTTGCGCGTGAGCGTTGATGATGGTTCTGACCGCATGAACGCCAAGATTCGCAACGCGCAGAAGCAGAAATATCCCTACATGCTCGTCATTGGTGACCGTGAGATGGAAGAGGGTCAGGTCGCCCTCCGCCGTCGCAGCGGCGAAAACCCAGGCGCAATGTCCATTGACGCCTTCCTCGCGCTGGCGCTGGACGAGATCGCTCAGAAAATATAGACAATTTAACTTTGCATAACGAACAAAACGGGTGAAAATTCACCCGTTTTGTTTTGTTTGGGGATGGCTTCTGTGCTCTTTGGGCACATTCACAGGTGACTGTTTCTGTAGGGGCGGGCCGCTGTGCCCGCCCGTCGGTGTGTGACCATATCGATTTCGGTACAACAATATTTCACGGTATCAAAAAACCATTCCAGGTAGAAAAACGTATTACCTCAAGACAACATATTCGATAATTTTATTTGCTTTGTGTAACGAAAAACGGGTAATTTTTCACCCATATTGATTTTCTTTAACGGTAGGGGCGGGCCGCTGTGCCCGCCCGTCGCCCGGAATGGATAAAAATAACTGGAATATCAAGGAATACCAGGTTTAATTTTCCACACCAACGGGCGGACTGCCATGTCCGCCCTTACATTTGAATCGGTCAATTGCTATCACTCACAACACAATATTTATACAATTCAGCCTACACTAAAACTGCTTTTACGGTCTATAATTTGAATATGAACAAACCCTTGCCAAAGAGAAAAAATTCATTGCGACTGAAAGGCTATCAATAAAATACTCCTGGTTATTACCATGTTGTGATTGTCACGGAAAACCGATTTCGATTACTGGGAAAACTGGAGAATAGTGGCGTGGAACTTTCCGACTTCGGAAAGATTCTCTATGATTTTCTAACCAGTTTTTCTGAACATAACCAAAATGTTGAGATCACTAAATTTGAGATCATGCCAGACCATGTCCATCTTTTGATCAACCTTATGGAAGGTGAAAACTTTTCCGATCCTCCCAACCTTTCCGATTTGGTACGCAAAATAAAAACGATCTCCATTGCAATGTACAGAAAACAAGCCCAGGAGAATGGTTGGGAAAGATTGCCAACAAAATTCTGGCAAAGAGGTTATTACGATCATATCCTGAGGTCAACTGAGGACGCTTCATTTACATTCGATTACATTGAATTTAATCCGTTCCGAGCCGAAATGTGAATGATTAATTCTATTGTGTCTATGTCATTATCTTTTGGGTATGACCAACCTTGGTAGTATTGCAAGGGTGGAATACCACTAGAGTCCTCTTGCTACGTCCACCCGAATAAACATCAACAGGTTATCATAAGATCATGCGTTTTTTCCATGAAGGTTAATCTTTTAAAGCATGGGATTACAGTTCGATAAACAAATTTCCATCACATATCACGGGCGGGCGCAGCGGCCCGCCCCTACAAATGGAACCTTAAATAGGTTTCCAATACCAACCGCAGTCCAGCTTGCCCCGACAGACATATTACCCATCCATCGGAGAAAATGATATTGCGTAGATCACACTCAACAATTCCCGAATAAGATAAAATTAATGCGGATTTTGAAAGGAAGCGATGTTATGGAAATTGTGATCGTTGGTGGTGGAAAGCTTGGCACGGCGCTTTGCCGTGATCTCGCGAATGAAGGACACGAAATTGTCCTGATCGATCAAAGTCGTGAAGTCGTCGAAGACCTGACCGAAGACCTCGATATTCGCGGTGTCGTCGGCAACGGCTCCGCCCGTCAGATTCTTCAGGAAGCTGATGTTCAGGCCTGCGATGTCTTCATCTCTGTTACTCCCTCAGACGAAACCAACCTGATAGCGGGCATCATTGCCGATCGCCTTGGCGCGAAATACAGCATTGCCCGCGTGCGCGGTCCCGAATATGCCAATGACCTGCCCTTCTTCAAAAAGGAACTGGGCATTGATCTCCTCATCAATACCGACGCGCTTACCGCGGCGGACATCGTGCGCGGCTTCGACTACCCTTACGCCAGCAGCATTGAGCCCTTTGGCAATGGACGCGTCACGCTGGTAAACATTCGCGTCAATCACAACGCGCCGATAATCGGGCGCACGGTGGCCTCACTGCGCTCTGAGATCCCCGAGCTGCTCCTCTGTGTGATCGAACGTAAATTCCAGGCTGTCATCCCGAAAGGTCCAACTGTTATTTACGAAGACGACTATGTTCAACTAACCGGAGAGCGACGCGCGATCGATCAATTCAGTCGCCTTTGTGGTCATCCTACCCGCAACTGGCGCTCGGCGCTGATCGTCGGAGCCAGTCGCATCAGCCACTACCTTGTGCCTGCCTTGCTTGACCGAGGAGTACGGATCAAAGTGATCGAAAGCAACATCGACCGTGCCAATCGGCTGGCGATCGCCCACCCTAACATTCAGGTCATTCAAGGCGATGGCACCAGTCAACGCTTTTTACGCGAAGAGAGGATCGGCAATTACGATGTCGCCGTCGCGCTTACCAATATTGACGAAGAAAACATCATGTTATCCCTCTTTGCGCACGCCCAAGGCGTCCGAAAGACCATCGCCAAGGTCAACCGCAGCGAACTGGTCAAACTGATCGACCCGGAAGGGCTCGACCTGGTCGTCACTCCCCATATCAGCACCGGCGATGTCATCATCCGCTATATTCGCTCGCACGAAAAAACAGAAGGCTCAGCCCTGGAAACTTATTCAAGGCTCTCACCGGAAGGCGTTGAGGCCCTCGAATTTATTGCCGAAGAAGGCGACGACGTCACCAAAGCCCCGATCATGGAGCTCAAGATCGAGCCGGAGATCGTCATCGCCAACATCCTGCGCGGACGGCAGCGCATCATCCCCAAAGGTACCGACCAAATTGAAGCGGGCGACCGGGTTTTGATCGTCAGCGCCCGCAAGCGCGTGACGACACTGGACGGCATTCTGATCGGAGAAGCCCAATGAACCTGGGCATGATCCGCTTCTTGCTTGGTCGAATTCTGATGGTGGTCGCCGCTCTGATGCTGCCCTGCATCATCGTCTGCCTTATCTACCGGGAGTCAGCCCAGATCATTCTGGGATTCATCTATAGCATCGCCCTCAGCGCTGTGATCGGCTGGCTTTTAAGTTACAAACGCCCGGAGGATGATTCCTTTTATGCCCGCGAAGGTATAGTTCTGGTCGCTCTGGCATGGGGGCTCATCTCGCTGGCAGGCGCTTTGCCCTTCGTTTTCAGTGGAGCAGTAACTTCTTTTACCGATGCGCTTTTCGAGTCAACCAGCGGGTTTTCGACCACGGGAGCCAGTGTCCTGCGAGCCAGCCTTACCAGTTTACCCCGTTCTCTACTCTTTTGGCGCAGTTTCAGCCTGCTTTTGGGCGGTATGGGAATGTTGGTCTTTATCGTCAGCATCCTGCCCACCTTTGGCTCCAAAGGCATCTTCATCATGCGTGCCGAATTGCCGGGCCCAACTTTTGGCAAGCTTGAATCCCGTGTCAGCAGTTCCATTTACATCCTTACCGGTACGATGATCACGATGACGCTCATCATGGTGCTTTTGCTGCGTTTGGGCGGTGTACCCTGGTTCGATTCCGTCTTACTCTCTCTGGGTGTGGCTGGCACCGGCGGTTTCAATTTTTATCCCAATTCAGTTGCGCATTATGGCAGCAGCTACGTAGAGATCGTATTGGCAATTGCCATGCTCGTCTTTGGTATGAGCTATCATTTCTTCTACCTGATCGTCATTGGCAAAGGGCTGAAAGTGCTCAAAAGTGAAGAACTCCGCTGGTATCTGGGTATCGTCGTTTTAGCGGTCCTGATCATTGGCTTCAGCCTGATACCTTATTACAAGGATACTGGGGTGATGTTCAAAGATGTCTTTTTCACCGTCACCTCGGTCCTTTCCACAACCGCCTACACCACCGTGGATTTTAAACCCTGGCCCGTCATCACCCATGTTGTTCTGCTCTTTTTGATGTTCTCAGGCGGTATGAGCGGCTCAACCAGCTCAGGGCTCAAAGTCGCCAGGATCGCTGTCTTTCTCAAGTCGATCCGGCAGGAAATCCGCCGCATGGTCAATCCTGATCGGGCGGTACCGATCAAATTTGAGGGCAGAGAGCTGGGGAATCAGGAACAGCGCAGCATCGCCTTTTACCTGATGACTTATTTGGGAGTCTTCCTGGTGCTTCTGGCTTTGATCAGCCTTGATACCAAAACCTTTGCCAGTGCCTTTAGCGGCGTCATCTCGACCTTGAACAATGTCGGCGGTGATCTTGACCTGCTCGGACCAGCTGTTGATTATGCCCACCTGCACGACCGCACCAAGCTGATCATGTGCCTGGCGATGATCATGGGCAGGCTCGAGATCTACCCCGTCCTGATCCTCTTCTCCCCCGCCACCTGGCGCAAGACGTAACCAAATAAAAAATGGCATTTGATATGCCATTTTTTATTAATATTTGAATCTAATTACGCAAGGAGGTATTCAATACCACCTATTTCTATTGTAACCGATTCACTTTTAGTTTCTTTATCTTTCACGGTTTCATCGGTAACAATTCTACTTATCTATTATATCCGATTCTATTGAATTTCCAAAGTTTTCTATTCGGTGTTTAAAGTATTCTATATAGCCTTCTTTTGCTCGAACCAGTTTAAATACAGGCCACTCATATATTACAAAGAAATCATCATCCGGAATTTGCTTAAAATATTCCATTGTTAACCGATAAGCTTCTTTGCTGTCCGTTATTATCGCATAAAACATCTCGAAAACCAAGTCATATGCATCGGGATCAAATTGATCTATTTCTTTCTTTATTTCATCCAGTCTATTATTTAACTTATAGTACAAAAAGTAATTCATCTGATCTACCAGTTGTGCATAGGTATCACTTTCAATCGATTTCCACTTCATCAGTATTTTAGGAATGGAATCATTATTATCATCGATATACTTTAACATATGGTTGGTAAATTCATTGTGAATAAATCCTTTTGCTTTTTCGTCCTTGGATAATTGACCTCTTACTCTAAACAATAAGGAAACATAAATGTACCATCCAATTTGCTTTACTTGTCTTAAACGTTCTTCAATGTAATCCACACTAGAAAAGAGGTATTTTCCCTTCAACAGATCATTTTCAGTTTCAGCATTATTCTGTAGATAATACTTATTTACAATACCGTCTGCATGGCTGTCAGCAGAAGTTTGAGGATTTCAGTTCCAAAAATGTCGCGATTGAATAAATAGTGCGAAATTGCACAATTTATTCAATCCGACATTTCATCTCTTCGTAAAAAAATAATAAGATAGTTTCATCTTTTAATTAGTTTTAATAAGGTAGATCCTGATATTGGACATAAGATCGAACGAAATGTTATTAATCCCGATAAAACACTAACATTGGACGCCGGATTGAGATGGAACGCGAGATGCGTTCCATCTCAATACCCATACGGGCACCTTGTCACGGCCTTGTATAATTTCTCACTACAACGATATCAGACCTACCAAAAGTAAACGTAATACGGATCGCCCAGTATACACACCTACCTGTTCACAAGGTTCCGTTTCACTTTTCGATAGACCCTAGAAAAATCCAGTGATAGAGAGCTTGTCTTTGACTTTGCTTTTGAGTAATTGTAACCAGGAATCTGAAGCATGAGTCGATG